>Ga0209382_10000190_pt1 | contig 98968 bp, 102 predicted proteins | sample SoiMetdeltSBSDD5_FD_187599 | JGI IMG/M metagenome (GOLD analysis project Ga0209382, IMG submission 187599) | Bulk soil microbial communities from a Populus tree surrounding site in Tennessee, USA - Soil MetaG P. deltoides SBSDD5 (SPAdes) (version 2) | ecosystem: Environmental > Terrestrial >...
GTTGCAGGTGCTGGGACACTCGGATGGCTTCTATCTCGGCGCGACGCTGTTCGATCGCGTCGAGCCGCACATGCGCATCTATCGCGAGGAGATCTTCGGACCCGTGCTCATCGTGGTTCGAGTGCCGGATCTGCGCGCCGCGCTCGCGCTCGTCAATGCGCACGAATTCGGCAATGGCACTGCAATTTTCACTCGCGACGGCGCCGCCGCGCGCGTCTTCTGTCACGAGGTGCAGGTCGGAATGGTCGGCGTGAACGTGCCGATTCCAGTGCCGATGGCGTTCCACAACTTCGGCGGCTGGAAGCGCTCGCTGTTCGGCGATCTGCACGTCCACGGGCCGGACGGCGTGCGCTTCTACACGCGCCTCAAGACCGTTACCGCACGCTGGCCGACGCAGCGTAGCGGGTCCGACTACGTCATGCCGACGATGAAGTAGCCGGCTTCAGCGGCTGGCGTGATGCTCGTGACGTTTGCGTGTCGCGGCGGCTTTGCGCGCGGAAGCCGAGCGGGCAGCGGCCGGTCGCGTTGCCGACTTCCTGCCACCGATCCGTCCGCCCTTGCGAGCCGACACGTTCGTGTCCGGAACACCGCGGCCTGAGCCGCTCTGGTTGCCGCCGCCGGTTTCCTTGTTGACGGTCGCCCACGCACGGCGCTCGGCTTCCTTCTCCGGAATGCCGCGCTCCTCGTAGCCTTGCTCGATATGGCGCGCCTTGCGCTTCTGCTTGTCCGTGTACTTCGATTTGTCGCCGCGTGGCATGTCAGCCTCCTCGCACTCGATGAAATTGCAACGGAACTCTCGAACAACGACGCAGCATTACCGGGCGTTCCTTGCTGGCAGCTTTTGCAAGCGGCGGTGCTGGAACTTCGCACGCCGTCGCGCTCTTTAAGTGTCAGGTCTTGAGGAGTGACTATTGTTATGAAGCACATTGCACGTTGGGTACTGATTCTGACGATGGGCGCGGCAGCCGCGGCCTGCAGCTCGACCAAGGAGCAAGGCCCCTCGGAACACGCCGGCGCGACTGCGGGTCGCGTGGTCGACGACAGCGTCATCACCGGCAAGGTGAAGGCGGCGCTGGTTGCCGATCCGACCACGAAGGCCCACCAGATCTCGGTCGAGACGTTCCAGGGCGTCGTGCAGTTGAGCGGCTTCGTCGATAGCACCGAGGCGCGGAGCCGTGCTACGCAGGTTGCTCAGGGCATCGACGGCGTCAAGGACGTCAAGAACGAGCTGGAGCTGCGTAACAACTGATAGGTTCGGGGCGATCGGGGCCGGCGCGGGCGACTGCGCCGGCCCCTTTTCTTTGCCTGCTCTATTCGAAGGCCGGCGGCGTGAGCAACGGCACGATACCGAGCGGATTCAATGCGGGGAACGAGCGGTAATAGTGACGCAGGATCTCATCGTGACGCACGGTCGCGGCGATGCCGGGACGTCGATACAGCTCGCGGGCATAGTTCCACAGACGCGGCATCTGCGCGATCTGCCGCGTGCATTTGAAGAGACGCGCATAAACGGCATCGAAGCGCACGAGCGTTGGAAACAGGCGCCAGTCGCATTCGACCGGCTCATTGCCCAGCAAGAAACGGGACGCCGCCAGACGCTGCTCCAGCTCATCGAGCGCTTCGAGGAGTTTACGGTGCTCGCGCTCGTACACGACCTGCGCTGTCGCAGTCCCGACGTCGTACACCGCATCGTTGATGCGCTCCGCAATCCACTGGTTGAGTGCATCGATCTCGGCGCGCAGCGGCTTCGGATAGAGATCGATGCTCGCGGCGCCGCCGATCGCGTTCCATTCGGAGCCGAGCATGCGCATGATGTCGCCCGACTCGGTCGAGACGATGCGGCGGGTCTTGCGATCCCAGAGCACCGGAACGCTGACGCGGCCCTCGTAGCCCGGATCAGTCGCCGCGTACGCTTCGCGCAGCGAGCGAAAGCCATTCAACGGATCGGCGTGCTCGCCAGGGCCGAACACCCAGCCATCCGGTCCGCGCACCGGGTCAACGCACGACATTGACACGACGTCTTCCAGTCGCTTGACGCAGCGTGCGAGAACTGTGCGCGCCGAGTACGGGCACGCGTGCGAGATGTACAGGTGATAGCGGCCGCTCTCTGCGGGGAAGCGGGCGGTCGCATCAGCACTGACGCGCTCTTGAAAGCCGTTGCGTTTGCGGGCAGGTTTGCTGACGTCCATGGCGGTGAGTTCGTGCGCAAAGATCGGAGTGCCGGCAAGTCCGATTGTGCGCAAACTCGCAGCGCCTGAGAAGTATCACCGCGGAGAGCGCTCATGCTGAAACTGTACGACTACCTGCCGTCGCAGAACGGCTTCAAGGTTCGCCTGCTGCTGCAGCATCTGCGCCAGCCGTACGAGCACGTGCCGGTTGCGATTTTCCAGGGCGAGTCGCGCACGCCCGAGTTCCTGCAGAAGAATCCCGTCGGCGCGATCCCGGTGCTGGAGCCGCAGCCCGGCGAGTACGTCGCCGAATCCAATGCGATCCTGTGCTATCTCGCCGAGGGCACCGAGTATCTGCCGTCCGAGCGGCTCGCGCGTGCGCGTGTGATGCAGTGGTTGTTCTTCGAGCAGTACTACGTGGAGCCGACGGTGGGCACGCTGCGTTACTGGACGCTGGCCGGTAAGCTCAAAGCGAATGAAGCAGTGGCAGCCGTCAAGCGCAGTGCGGGCGAGCGCGCTCTGGATGCGCTCGAGCGGCATCTGGGCAAGCATCCATTCCTGGCGAACGACCGCTATTCGATCGCCGATATCGCCGTGTTCGCGTACGGCCACCTCGCGGCCGTCGCGAATTTCGATCTGGCTTCGCGACCGTCCTTCGTGCGCTGGGTCGAGAGTGTCAAGGCGCAGGCCGGCACGCTGCCGCGGATCTATCCGTACACGCCTGACGCTATGGCGTGACGCGCTCGAAGGGATACTCGACGCGGCGCGGCTTGCCGTCGCGTCCCGGGCCTTCGATCGCCGCGAGCAGCGAGTTGTCCGCCTGGCGTGCATAGATGATTTTCTGCGGGAAGTCGTGTTGCGGATTCTCGAACACGGCTACGCCGTCGCGCAGCGAGGTGAGCTTGAATGAGGTCTCGGTCTGCATTGACGGGCTCGCGACATAGTGGATGTCGCCGTTCGGCTCCTGGCGCAGCAGCGTGAACTCGTACTCGCGCACCTTGCCGCCCTGGATGTTGCGCGCCATTCCCATCATCAGCCCGCCAGCCGGCGCCATCCACTGCTCGTCGACGAGTCGATCGCTCTGCTTGATACGCCAATGGCCTGCCAGCCACGCGAAATCCTGCAGCGTAGGTTTTGCCGCTGGCGCCTGCGCGTGAGCTGACGCGGCGAGCAGCAGCACGCCGAGCAGCATCGAAAGGCTGTTCATGACCGACCTCCCGTTTTGGCATACATTACATGGATGACCTGGAGCTCGCTGTTCGTCCTCGTTCTCATCGTGCTGTCCGGCTTCGCGGATTCGCTCGGCTTCGTCTACGCGGCGAAGATCTGGCAGGACGGGGCGCTCTCGTGGCCCGACGTCGGCCGCTCTGCGCTCGGCTGGGTGGTCGGCATCACGATGTACGTGATCTCGCTGAAGTACATGGCGCGGCTCGGCGTGACCTCCGCGGAGATGCAGACGGCAGTGTGGTTCGCGATGACGATCATCGGCGTCGTGGTCTTCAGCGGCCGCTTCTTCAGCTGGCCGCGGCTCGAGCAGATCGTCGCGACGCTCGTGCTCCTCGGCCTCGGCTGGCTGCTCGCCCGGACCAGCGAATGATGTAGGTCGGGCTTCAGCCCGACAAAGTTCAAAGCAACCCTTCAATCTCCTGTTCCAGCAACGCGCGACTCGGAATACCGAGGTGCCGCACGCACAGCTTGCCGTCGCGCGTGACCATCACCGACGTGGGGAAGCCCATGAACGGGCCGAACTCATCGCTGAACTCTTCGCGCCCGGCGCCGATCAGCACGGGGTAGTTCATTTTCATCGCGCGCGCATACGGCTTGATCAGCTCCACTTCCTTGTCGACCGAAACGCCGAGCACCACGAAGCCGCGCTCCTTGTAATCGCGATACAGCCCGATCAGAGCTGGAATCTCACGCCTGCACGGCCCGCACCATGTCGCCCAGAAATTCAGCAGCACGACCTGACCCCGGTACCTGCTCAGGCGCACGTCCTTGCCGGCGATGTCCTTGACGGCGAAGTCGAGGTTCACCTTCTTGGAGGTCGTGTTGCAGACGCCTTCGGCCGCGTGCGTACCGGGGGCGAACGTCGCGAGCAGCGTGACGAAGGTGAACAGCGCGGTTCTGGTCCTTGTTAAAATCACTGAAGTGGGCCGTACTATTTCGCCGGCTGTCGTTTCGCGCCTTCGTCGACCGTGAGCGCGAACACGTCTGGCCGTGCGTAGTGGCCGATCACGTCGAGGTCATAGCGGCCGCGCACGACGTCGTCGAGATCGACCTTCGCGACGACCAGCTGTTCGCGGTCGTAGACAGGTCCTGCCAGAACTTCGCCGAGCGGAGAAACGATGAGGCTGCCGCCGCGAATCAATGGTCGATCGCGCGGCCAATCGGGCGCAGCCGCTGCGGTGGGCGGCGGCTGATACTGGCACGCGCTCACCACGAACAAACGTCCTTCGTACGCGATGTGGCGCATGCTCACCTGCCACATGTCGCGCTCGTCGACCGTCGGCGCGCACCAGACGTCGAGACCTTTCGCGTACATCGCCGTGCGCAGCAGCGGCATCATGTTTTCCCAGCAGATCGCCGCACCGACGCGGCCGGCGTCCGTCTGCATCGCATGGAGCGTCGAGCCATCGCCCTGACCCCAGATCAATCGCTCCATCGCGGTGGGCACGAGCTTGCGATGTTTGCCTGCGAGCTCGCCTCGCGCAGAGAAAAATAGGGCAGTGCAGTAGAGCGTCGTCGTGTCGCGCTCGATCACGCCGACGACGAGCGCTGCGCCGGTGGTGCGCGCGAGCTCGGCGAGTGCGTCCGTTTGCGGTCCCGGCACTTCGATCGCCTCGCGCCAGTACTGCAGGAACGCATCGCGACCCTCCGGTGTGCGATACCCGACACGCGCACCGAAGTCCGCGCCCTTCGGGTAGCCGCCGAGCAGCGCTTCCGGCATCACGACCAGTTGTGCGCCGGCGGTGCGAATTGCATCGGCGTAGCCGAGAATGCGATCGAGGGTGGCGGCGGTGCCGCCGGGCTGGGAGCCGACCTGAAGGGCGGCAATGGTGGCGCTGCGCATAGTAGCCACAGTCTACCTTGAACTGCTTGCACGTTCGCGCTTAGGCTGGGCGCCAATCGCCACGGCCGGATCGCATAACAATGAACGAACTATCGCGAACGGAAGCTCAGCGCCGCGCCGATGACATTCGCGTGTTTCGCCACGAGCTCGCTCGACTTCAGGCAGAGCAGGTCCTGACGCTGACTGACGAGCAGCAACGAGCTGTCACACGGCATCACGAAGTCTTGCTCGGCAGTTATACCGCGGCGTATGACATCGACCGCGATCAGCAGGCGCAGCAGCTGTCGCTGGGGATGCGGATCGCTTCGTTTCTGGGTGCCGTGGCGCTGGCCGCCAGCGTGTTCTTTCTGTTCAGTCAGTACTGGGGTCTGTTTCCGACGTGGCTGCAGGTCACGTTATTGGTCGCCTCGTCGCTGGGCACTCTGCTCGCAACGTTCCTCATCGGCCGCCGCGACCCGACCGGCTACTTCGCCAAGCTGGCCGCGATGGTGGCGTTCGCGTGCTTCGTGCTGAACATCTCGATGCTCGGGCAGATGTTCAATATCACGCCCTCCGACAAAGCATTCATCGTCTGGGCAGCACTCGCATCGCTGCTCGCATATACCTTCGATCTGCGGCTGCTGCTCGCGGCCGGCATTCTGTGCGTGATCGCATTCGTGTCGGCGCGCGTCGGGACCTGGAGCGGCGTTTACTGGATCTATTTCGGCGAGCGCCCGGAGAACTTCTTCCCCGCCGCGGCGCTGCTGTTCGGCGTGCCGCTGCTTGTGTCGCACGCGAAATTCCAGGGCTTCGCGGCGCTGTATCGGATCTTCGCGCTGCTGACGCTGTTCCTGCCGATGCTGGTGCTCGCGGACTGGGGCTGGACCAGCTATCTGCCGTTCTCGTCGGAGGCGATCGAGCGCATCTATCAGGTGCTGGGCTTCGTGGTCAGCGCCGCTGTCATCCGGCTCGGCGTGCGTCGCGAGTGGCGCGACACAGTCAATACCGGCATCGTGTTCTTCGTGATCTTCCTGTATACGAAGTTCTACGATTGGTGGTGGGAGATCGTGCCGAAGTTCGTGTTCTTTCTGATCATCGGCCTGACGTCGATCCTGTTCATTCTCGTCATGAAGCGGCTGCGCGCTGCGGCGCAAGTCCGGGAGGGCACGCGATGAAACTCGCCTGGTCGAACGCCCGCGCACTGACCGTGGCGACGGCACTGGTAGCGGTGAGCAACGCAGTCGCGCTCGGCGGAGTCGCGTACAACCGCAGCGGCGAGCCCGACAGCGTCTTGCAGCTGACCGAGCGCGAGATTCCGATCCAGTACTCGAGCTGGCCCGACAACGAGAACAGCGCTGTTCACCTGCGGTTGAACTGGCGCGTGGTGTTCGGCGAAGACGACACGTTCCCGACAGTCGAATGGCTGACTCGCGACAGGTTGCGCCAGCTCGGGTTCGACCTGCCCGCCGCCGACGCTACGCCGGATGATCGGCTCCGCTTCGCCCGTCAACCGGCGCGCGAGGTTTTCCTGGCGCTGGAGTACGACGGTGCCGCTTATCAAACCATGCTCGAACGGGCGCGCGCGAGGCTACGAACGGCAGAAGCCGCGCTGGCCGCATCGGGCTCCGAGGAGAAGCTCGCGAACGTGCGGGGCGCAAGGGCCCAGGTCGAGTCTGAGGAGCGCCGCTCGAGCCGTCTGTTCGTGGTCGCGGCGGATCTCGACGCCGATGCGCTGCGCGCGCGCTACCCGGATCGCAAGCATTACGCGATCGTACGCGGCCGCATCGATCTATGGATCGGCAGCGACGCCATCAACCCGCAGATCGACGGCATCGCGACCGAGACGATCCGCGTGCCCTATGTTTACCGTGCGCTCGTCGAGCCGTACGCCCGCGAGCGATCCTACGGCGAGCGCGAGTCGCGTTACGCCGCGACGGTAAACTTCGGGCGCCGCCACGAACCGTGGATCGTGCAGCTTGCCAGGATCTAGAGCGGCTATGCGCGTCGCAGTGATCGGCAATTCCGGATCGGGCAAGTCGACCCTGGCGCGTCAGCTCGCGGCAGCGCACGACCTGCTGATGCTCGATCTCGATACTGTTGCCTGGGAGCCCGGTCGGATCGCGGTCGCTCGTGATCCGCTCGTGGCGGCGCTGGACGTGAACGCGTTCTGCACGGTCAGCAATCGATGGGTTGTGGAAGGCTGCTACGCAGGCCTCATCCGCGCGGCTCTGCCTTACGCAACGGCCCTCCTTTTCCTCGAGCCGGGCGTCGCAGCGTGCCTCGCGAACTGCCGCAACCGGCCCTGGGAGTCGCACAAGTACGAGTCGAAGGAGGTCCAGGATCAACACCTGAAATTCCTGCTGAGCTGGGTCCGTGAATACTATTGGCGCGACGACGAAGCCTCGCTCGCCGCCCATCAGGCGCTGTTCGACGAATACCACGGGCCGAAGCACAAGCTCACGGGCCCGGTCGACGCTGCTCAGCTCGACGCTCTGATGCGGTGATTCTCCACCACCGCGTTGTCCGCTGCGACGCTACGCTTGCCCGTGAGGTGCACCAGCAAGCCGATGACGCCCATTGCCCACACGATCACCGGGCTCGATGGCAGATCGGTGATCACCGACAACGCCAGACCAACGACGTAGCTGCCGAACGCCAGCATATAACCGAACGCGAGCTGCCGGTTCTTCGCATGCCGATAGGTTGCAACCGCCGGAACGATCAGACTGGTGAACACGAGATACACGCCTACGAGCTGCACCGAGGCGGTGACCACCACCGCGAACAGCACATAGAAACCGATCCGGCCGATCTGCTCGCGCCAGCGGAACCAGACTGCAGCGAAGACCGCCGTGAGCACCGCGGTGCGGATCAGCTGATCGTTCGACGCCCACAGGATCTGGCCCGCGAGCAGATCCTTAAGATTCTCGCCGCCGTGCGGATCGTTCGCTAGCATCAGGATCTGCGCAGTGGAGGCGAGCACGAACAGGATGCCGATCAGCGCTTCCTGCACTTCCGGCCGCTTACGCTCCGTCCAGGTGAGCAGCAGCGCACCGGCGAGCGCAGCGGCGCCCGCTGCGGCTTGCGCACCCCAGCCCTCGATCGGCAGGCCGAAGCTGTTGGCCGCGATCACGCCGAGACCGGCGACTTGTGCGATCGCCAGGTCGATGAACACGATGCCGCGCGACAGCACCTGCTGCCCGAGCGGCACGTGCGAGATGACGACGAGCAGGCCGGCGATCAACGCCGGCCACAGGATGCTCAGATCGGTCGAGAAGAGATTCATTTCAGCACCGCCAACAGTTTGTTCAAGGTGTCATCGAAGAGTCCGAACAGGTCCTTCGCTTCCGGTGTGCCGCCGACGGAAAACGGCAGCACCACCACCGGCGCATGCACGCGATCCGACAGCCAGGTGGCGGCCTTGGGATCGTTGTACGCATTCACCAGGATCACGCGCGGCGGCGCCTTGGTGAGCTGCTGAACGAGCTGGCCGAGATAGCCGGCCGTCGGCGGCATGCCGGGCTTGGGCTCGATGGCCGCGACCTGCTGCAGCCCGAGCCACTGGCACAGGTACGTCTGATCACGATGCATGACGACGACCTGCGTGCCTTTGAGCGATGCGCCCTTCGCCTCCCAGCGCTGGATCGCCGCCTGCCAGCGCGTGTCGAAGTCCTTCGCGCGTTGCTGGTAGTACTGAGCGTGAGCGCTATCGAGCTCCGCGAGGCGCTCGCTCAGCGCCTTCGCGATGCGAGCGATATTGTGCGGGTCGAGCTGCACGTGCGGATTGCCCTGCGGATGGATGTCGCCGAGCGAGCGGTCGAAGTGCTCCGGCTTCTCGAGCAGCTGGATCACCGAGGTCGCCTCGAAATAACCCGGGCTGCCCGGCTGGATGTGACGGTTGCCGGATTCCTGGATCAACACCGGCAGCCAGCCGATTTCCAGCTCCGCGCCGCTCGCGACGACCAGATCGGCACTGCGCGCGCGTGCGACCAGGCTCGGCTTGGCTTCGACGCGGTGCACGTCCTGCAGAGCGCTGGTCGCGACGTAGACGTTGACCTGGTCGCCCCCCAGCTCGGTCGCGAGCGCGCCCCAGTCGGTGGTGGTTGCGAGAACCTTGATTGCTGCGTTCGCGGGCAGTGCCGCCGCGAATATCAGCAGCGCCAGCGCGCTGCGAATGAAATGAGACATGGTTGCGGCTCCTCGATCAGAACTTGTGCGCGCCGTGCGCGCCGATGCCATAGATGTACTGCAGGCGGAACACGCGATCGCGATCGTCCTCGTCGCGCGCGTTGTCCCAGTCGTACTGCGCGCGCAGGCGGGTGAACTCGCTGGGATTCCAGTCGAGCATGATCGAGATGCGGTCCGGGTCCGCGGGCAGCAACGTCGGGAATGCCGAGAGCGGCAGCTCGCCGGACTCGACCAGCGCGATGTGCGGGGTGCCGGAGTCGAGCGCGTCGTAGCGCAATCCAGCGCGCCAGCGCGGCAGGAACTGATAGACACCTTGCAGATACCAGCCGGACTGCGTGCTGCGATAGCCATCGCTCAGGTTGGAGCCGGCGGTGTCGAACGTCAGATCGCCGCTTTCGCGGCGGCGCATGTACTCGCCCTGCACCTTGAGCTGGCGGCGCTGCGGATCACCGACGGGCGTCCACTTGAGCACGCCGTCCACGACCCACGTCTGCGACTTGCCCGTGAACGAATTCGTCAGCGGCAGGCCGAACTCGTCGATCGTGTCCCAGGCGCGGTCCTCGGCGTGCTGATCCAGATACGCCGCGCCGGCACGCCAGCTGGTCGCATCGTCGATATCGCCGCCGACGTGCGCGAACAGCGTCGCACCGTTGAGGCCGTTCCGATTGCGCTGAGTCCCCGGGAACTCGTCGCCATTGCCGGTTTCGGCGCCGAGCTCGATGAACAAATCCGTCGGCGCCAGCCACTTCACCTGCAGGCCGTCCTGCTTGAACTGGCCGCCGAAGAACGCCTGGTAGGCCAGCGGCTGATCGACGAAATCCCACGCGTGCGCGTGCACTTCGTTCAGATAGCCGAACCCGGAGAAGAAACGTCCGCCCTTGGCGGTGAATCCTTCCGGCAGCGCCAGCGTGCGGAAGAAAGCTTCCTCCACTTCGACCTCGTCATCGCCGGTGAGCGCCGCGGTCATCTGCGCAGAGAAGTACGGATCGACGTTCGCAGCCAGCGTGATCTCGGACTCGCCGAGATTGAAGCTGCGCGCGCCGGGTCCGACTTCGCCGCCGCTCGGAATGAAGCCGCCGATGCGCCAGGTATCCGGATCCTGCGAAGTGTCCGTGTAGCTGCCGGCGAGGATCAGCGACATCGCGGGATTGAAGGCCGTGCCCGGCGCACTGCCGGATTGCGATGGCATCGCCATGGCCGGCGGCGCCTCGGCGGGCGCTGACTGCGCCAACGCACCGACCGGTGCGGACTCGAGCGTAGCGATGCGCTGTTCGAGCGCATCGACGCGGGTGGTGTATTCCTTCTTCAGGGCATCCAGCTCGGCGCGCAGGGTCGCGACGTCATCCGCCGCTGCCTGGCTGAGCGTGGGCAAGATCATCCCGGCAAGCGCCAGCAGCGCCGCACGGGCTTTGCAACTCGTCATGGATCGTTCTCCTCTTCGAAGCCAATGGGCATGAAGCGGCGCAAGCGCCGTTCACGCGGTCACAGCGTCAGAAGAGGCGAGGTGGGGCGCGCGAGCGAAATGCCGGATGGGAAAGCGGGCGGACGTCCGTGCCGATGCTCGCTGGAGCGATGCCCTCGGCTTGCGACTCGAACGGCACACGGATGCAGGCGGAGCTGCTTGCCATGCTGAGCAGCGGCGCGGAGGACGCGCACTGCGCGCAGAGCTGATTCGTAGTGCCGGGCAGACTGTCCGGATCGGACTTCAGGTGGGAATAGGCGTGCGCCTCCACGCCGAGCTGGGCAATGAGCAACGCCAGCGACAGCAGGTGAACGATCAGGCGACGACGCTTACTTCCGAACAGGGCTTCAACCTCCGCAGCCGCGAGTATCCGCTGACTTCGCCCGCACGACAATGGCTCTAGGTAAAACCTCTGCGCAGGGTTTGCGAACGCGCGCCTGACACGCGCCTTACACGGGGGAGCAAACGCCGCTCGGCGGTGTTCAGCGCGCAGAACGGGCCGATCTAGCGGCCAGGGTGCGAGCTGCGACGGCTGGAGCTCGCGCCCTATCTTTGCCAGGATTCATCATAACTCTGCAATACAGAGTACTTGACACAGCATTGTGGCCGGCCGTAGCGTGGCACCGTGGGTACGTCACTGAAGAAGCCGATGCCAGCAGCGAACACAGTCGAGCTCGACTCGCATGCTGTTGCCACGCTGCGCTACATCCGGGCGTCGATGGAGTCCGCGGCGTCGCTGGCCGTGCCGGGCTCGACCGGTCTGGTCGCCGGCGCCATCGGCGTCCTGGCCGCTATCGTCTGTTCTGTTCCGGCATGGCGGCCTCACTGGCTGATCATCTGGCTGCTGGCTGCCGGTCTCGCGGGAGCGGTGGGCGCAGCGCTGCTGCTGCGCCAATCCTCGCTGAGCTCATTGACGATGGGTGGCGCGCCGATCCGCAGATTCGTCATCGGCCTGAGCCCGTCGTTGTTCGCCGGCGCGGTGATGACCTGGGTGCTGTGGGCGAATGCCGGCCCGCGGCTGATTCCAGGCACGTGGCTGCTGCTCTACGGCTGCGGGTTGATCGCAGCGAGTGCCGCGACCACGCGCGCGATCGGTATTCTCGGCGGGTCGTTCGTCGTGCTGGGGCTGCTGGCGCTGGTGGCCCGGCAAGACATGCAGATCCTGATGCTCGGCATCGGCTTCGGCGGGTTGCACTTCGTGTTCGGCTACGTGATGGGACGGGCAGGGCATGGCCGCGAAGGCTGAGACGCGCAAGGCGAGCGCACCGGCGAAGCGCAAGCGACCGAAGCTCGCTGCCGTGCCGGCCAGCGTCGCCGCTGCGGGCGACGCGAAATTCGATCGACTGATCTACGAGCGCGTGCGGCTCGGCATCATGAGCGCGCTGGCGGTGCGCGAGGAGCTGAGCTTCGCCGAACTCAAGGCGCTGTTCGACGTCAGCGACGGCAACCTCAGCGCGCACGCCCGCAAGCTCGAGGAAGCGGGCTATCTGACCTGCACCAAGTCGTTCGAGGATCGCCGCCCGCGCTCGGTCTACCGCATCACCGCGCCCGGTCGCAACGCGCTGCACCGCTATCTCGACCACGTTGAGGCGGTGATCAAGGCGACGCGGCGGCCGGCGCCGAAAGCTTCGTAAAAAATTTGGCCGTACACTCTGCAACGTAGAGTACTCTCCAATGCACATCGCAATCATCATGGACGGCAACGGCCGATGGGCAGCGCGCCGCCGCTTGCCGCGTACCGCCGGGCACCGCGCTGGGGCGACCGCCGTCAACACAGTCGTCGAGGCAGCAGCTCGCCGCCGCGTGGCGACGCTGACTCTCTATGCCTTCTCCGCGGGCAACTGGCAGCGTCCGGAAGGCGAAGTCAGCGCATTGTTCGGACTGTTCAAGCGCCACCTGCTGACGCAGACGCAGCGCTGCCTGGAACAATCGATCCGCATCAACGTCATCGGTCGTCGCGATCGCCTGAGCCCGGATCTGCGCGAGCTGATCGAGCGCAGCGAGCAGGCGACCGCACAGTGCGCCGGGATGCGCCTGCGCATCGCCATAGACTATTCGGCGCAGGAGAGCCTCGTCGAAACGTGCCGGCGCCTGCAGCAGGAGGACCAGATCGATCGCTCGCGGTTCGTCGAGCGGCTCGCCGCGGTGAACCACGTGGCGTTGCCGGCGCCGGAGGTCGACCTGCTGATCCGCACCGGCGGCGAAAAGCGTCTCAGCGATTTCCTGCTGTGGGAGTGCGCATACGCCGAGCTGCACTTCGTCGAATGCATGTGGCCGGATTTCGACGAGCGCGCGTTCGATGAAGCGCTGCAGGAGTACGCGCGTCGCGAGCGGCGGTTCGGCGCGATCCACGAAGATCAGGTCGTGAGGTCCAGCCATGGATAGGCGCCGTGCGCCGATCGTGCCGGTCGACATGCGGATCGCGCCGGCGCTCGGGCCGATCCGCACTGATCGTCCAGTAGAGCCGCTGACAGCGTTGCTCGTGAATCCGTTCTACGCGAAGGATCCCCGGGCGAGTTTCGGCAAGCACGTGCTCACGCCGACGCTGGCGCTGACGAGCATTGCCGGCGCGACGCCGCCTCGCTGGCAGGTGCGCTATTGGGACGAGAACCTGCTGCAGGGCTCACCGCCCGCCGATCCATTACCGCACGTCGTCGGCATCACAGTGCATCTCACGTTCGCGCGTCGAGCGTACGAGCTGGCCTCATGGTATCGGGCGCAAGGATCGATCGTGGTACTCGGCGGCCTGCACGTGCTGTCGTGTCCGGAAGAGGCGCTGGCGCATGCTGACGCGATTGCGATCGGCGACGGCGTGCAGCTCTGGCCGCTCATTCTCAGCGATGTCGAGCAGGGCACATTGCAGCGACGCTATGCGGCGGACTACTCGCGGCCTTACGCGCTGGATCCGCCCGCCCGGCGCGCCATCCTGCCGCGCCAGTCATTCCTGACGACGACCAGCGTGATCGCGACGCGCGGTTGCCACAATCGCTGCGGCTTCTGTTATCTGTCCACGGAAGGGCTGCACATGCCGTACCGGATGCGGGACGTGCAGCAGGTCGTCGACGAGATCGTCATGGACGGACAGCCCTATGTGGTATTCGTCGACAACAACCTCGGCTCACGGCCGGCGTACCTGCGCAAGCTCTGCGAGGCCTTGCTGCCGCTTGGGATCATCTGGAGTGCAGCTGTCACGATCGATGTGACTGACGATGCAACGCTGGTGCGCGACATGGCGCGGTCCGGCTGCACCGGCGTCTTCGTCGGTTTCGAATCGCTGAATGCGGGCAATCTCACGGAGGCCCGCAAGCGCACGCCGGCGCCGGAGGACTATGCGCGTCGCGTCGCATTGCTCCATCGCTATGGCATCCAGATCAACGGCAGCTTCGTTCTGGGCTTCGATCACGATGGTCCGGACGTCTTCGCAAGCACCGTACGATGGATCGAAGAGAATCGGCTCGAGTGTGCGACATTCCACATCCTCACTCCGTACCCCGGCACGCCGCTGTTCCGTCAGCTGGATGCCCAGGGGCGTATCCTGCATCGCGACTGGGATCAGTACGACACAGCACACGTCGTCTTCCAGCCGAAGCAGATGAGTTGCGAGGAGCTCGATCGCGGCTACGCCTGGTGTTACGACCAGCTGTTCTCGCATGCGTCGATCTGGAAACGGCGTCCGAACGACGCCGGCGCGGTGCTCGCCTATCTGGCGATGAGCTATCTCTACAAGCGGTCGAATCGCTTCTGGCATCTGCTGATCAGGCACGAGCTCACGGCGGCGATCTGGCGGCCGCTGATCGAGCATTCGCGACGGCGGCATATGGCACTGCGGGCGCGACTCGAAGCGCTGGGCGTCGCCGACGCCGCCGCGGTGCGAGCCAGTCAGTGTGTCAGCGCAGGAGTGTAGCGATATGAACTCAGTCTCTTCGAAGCCCTATACAGCCAAGCGCGCGCTCGACGTGCTGGTCGCCGGCACAGCGTGCGCGGCTTTCGCGCCGCTGGTCGCAGGAATCGCCGTCGCGACCTGGCTGGAGGACAGCGGCTCGCCGCTCTTCGCGCAGCATGCGCGAGCAGCCTGTCACGCGTGTCGGAGGCTGCTTGCGCAACACGTCCGTCGGCGGGCTCCCGGCTCCTGAGTATCCTTCGCCGGTTCCGTTCGTCTTCATGGCATGAACGAAACGAATCGCGGCGGCCGTGAGACGCCCACGCACACTTTAGTGCGTTGTCCCGCTCGCCCGTCGATTGGACAATAATCCCCGTCATCTGACCGGGGATGTTGCCGTGCGCTATATATATGTATGCGGGCTCCTGGCCGCCGCGGCCACAGTCCATGCCGCCGACTATCGCGCGCCGCGTCTTGCCGATGGGCAGATCGATCTGCAGGGCGTCTGGTCGCACAAGAACATCACGCCGCTGGAGCGCCCCAAGGAGCTCGAGACATTCGTCATCTCGCGCGACGAGGCGGCGGCGCTGCAGACGCGCCTGCTCGCGAAGAGCGAGGACCTGTCTCGTCCGAGCGAGCCCTCGGAGTATTTCTGGGAGCGCGGCGTCGAGCCGATCCGAGGCGAGTATCGCAGCTCCCTGATCACCGATCCCGCCGACGGCAAGATTCCGGGAAATGATCACTTCAAGTCACTGGCGAAGGCCTTCGGCGCAGGCGTCCTGACTGCGTTCGACGGTCCCGAAGCGCGGCCGAGCTCCGAGCGCTGCCTTGCGGCGATCAGTGCGGCGCCACCGGTCACGGTCATCCCGGCTTCCGACCTGCGTCAGATCGTGCAGACGCCGCAGTCGATCGTGATTGCCTCCGAGGAATTGCACGAAGCGCGCGTCGTTCGCATGAACACCGCGCACCGGCCCGCCGCGGTAGTCTCGTGGCTGGGCGACTCGATCGGCTGGTGGGAAGGGCAGACGCTGGTGATCGAAACGAAATACTTCGCGCCGACCAGCGCCGAGCGCGGCGGCCCGGAAAGCCTCTTCTTCGTCGGACCGGCCACGACGGTCACGGAGCGCATCACTCGCGTCTCGCGCGACGAGCTCAGCTACGTTTTCACGGTGGAAGACCCCACCTACTACACACAGCCGTGGAAAGGCGAGACGCGCTTCGCGCGCTCGAGCGAGCAGATCCTCGAATACGCCTGCCACGAGGGCAACTACTCGCTCGCCAACGCCCTGATGTCCGCCCGGGCAATGGAGAGCGCGAAAGCGGTGCCGGGAGAGAAAAACAGGGGAAACTGAGCGCCGCAGTATCCCGCCGCTGATTTGCCGTCGCGGCGGCCGTCGCGCATCATGCGCCGGCATGAAAACCTGGCACGAGTGCGCGACTCATGACGACCAGGTCTGACACGGAAGTCGCGTCCGACTCTGGGCGCGCCCGGCGTCGTTGGTGGCGCGCTGTCCCGCGCGCACTCGTCGCGTTGGCAGTCGCGACGGTGATCGTGCTCTACGCGAAATTCTGGTTCTGGCGCGCCGACATCGTGCGCGGTTTGACGGCGCACAGCGTCGTCATTCAGACCGCGCGCGGTCCCGTCGAGTACGCCACGATCGGCAACGGGTATCCGGCGCTCTTTTTCCACGGCACCCCAGGTGGCTACGACCAGATCTACGCGGCAACGAAGCTGGCCATCGAGCGAGGTCAGCCGCAGCAGCTGCGCGTGATCGCCCCATCCCGGCCCGGATATCTGCGAACGCCGCTCAGCGTTGGCGAGACGCCGCAGGAGCAGGCAGATGCATTCGAGGCGTTGCTCGGCAAATTACAGATCGACAAGGTTGTCGTGTTCGGCGGCTCGGGCGGCGGGCCTGCCGCTCTACGCTTCGTTCTGCAGTATCCGCAGCGGTGTGCAGCACTCGTGCTCGAGTCGGCGATTACGATGAGGCTGGAGGAGCCGCCGCGCCAGTCCGGCGCGGCGGCCTGGCTCGGCAGTATCTTTCAGACGGAGTTCGGGCGCTGGCTGTTCGGCGACCTGTTCCTCGATCGTCTGCAACGAATCAATCCTGCGGACAGCAAGGTCCGTCCGCTGGGAGAAATCGTCCTCAGGTCCACCTATCCGTTCGCTGCGCGCGACGCTGGCAGGATCAACGACGGCAAGCAGTTCAGCCAGTTGTCGCGCTGGCCTCTTGCTCAAATCGAGTGCCCGACCCTGATCGTTCACGGGACAGCCGATACCGCGGTGCCTTTCGCGCACGCTCAGTTCGCACACGAGCAGATCGCCGGCTCGCGGCTCGAAGCATTTGAGGGCGGTGACCATTTCATCTCGGTGACCTACGGCTCGCGGATCGACGGCCTGGTGGCCGCGTTCCTCGCCGAGCATCTGCCATAATTCATGGCGGTCAGGAGACCGTCATGTTTCTTCGCGCATTGTTAGCATTCCTCGCACTGCCCGGCATCGTCGCGTTCGCCATTCCGATCTGGTGGCTGGTTTCGACTTCGCACACGGAACTGGTACACCCGCTGGGACTGCTGCCGCTGCTCGTCGGTTGCGCCGGTCTTGTCTGGTGCGTGCACGACTTCTATGTGTTCGGAAAGGGCACGCTCGCGCCGTGGTCGCCGCCGCGGCATCTGGTCGTCGCCGGGTTGTATCGCTACTCACGCAATCCGATGTATGTCTCGGTGCTGCTGATCCTGCTCGGCTGGCCGATCTCGTTCGAGGTTCGGGGCCTGTACGGTTACGCGATCATGGTCGCGGTCGCGTTTCATCTGCGGGTCGTGCTGGGAGAAGAGCCCTGGCTGGCGCGCACGCACGGTGCAGCGTGGGATGACTACGTGCGCCGCGTGCGGCGCTGGCTGTGAGCGCCTCCGCTCAGATGCCGCCCCACCACGAATACCCGTACTCGGCATTGATGCCGCCGACGCCCTTGCCAAATTGGGCGATCGAGTCCGTCACGACCACGCGCGACAAGTACTTCACGCTCTTGTAGCCGAGTTGTCGCGCGACGCGCACCCGCACCGGCGCGCCATGCCCGGGCGGCAACTCGCGACCGTTGAGTCCGTATGCCAGGAACGTCTGCGGATGCAACGCATCCACCATGTCGATGCTCTCCCAGAAGTTGTCGAACGGGAAAAACACGACGTAGCGAGCACGCGGATCGGCCTGCACCAGGTCGAGCACGTAGGACAGGCGCACGCCGGTCCATTCGGCGATGAACGACCAGCCTTCCTCGCACGCCTGATGCGTGATCTGCGTGTGCGCGGGATATTTCCTCAAGTCCGCAAGCGAGAACGCAGCCGGACGTGCCACCATGCCGTCGATGCGCAACCGCCAGTCCGCGAAGCCGCCGACCAGGAGACGATCATAAGCCTCCGTTTCCGGCGGCGACCCGTTCACCGGAATCACGCGCGAGACGTCGCTGCGACTGAACTCGCGAGCCAGCGCGTGCTTGCCGATGAGCAAACGCTGCGAAGCATACGTGAGCGTCTCGCCCATGCCATAGAGCCCGCCGGAATCCGGCGGGATGAGGCCGTAGCGGCCGGCGAGCCGAACAGCGGCCGCGCCGGCGACTGCAGTAACGCCTGATGCAAGCAACGCTCGGCGCGAAATGATTCTGCTCATGACGCTGGCGGCTCCCGTCCGGAAATCATTCCACGCATTCGCGCGCGAAACCCGCTCGTGAACACCAGGACGACGTGCACGAGCACGAACACCACGATTGCAGCGGCCACGAAGAAGTGAATCGTCCGCGCGGACTGTTGCCCGCCGAACGCGTTCACGATGATCGGCGCGACCGAAGCCAGCGCAGGCGAGAAGGCGAGGCCGGACAGCAACACGAGCGGCCCGAGCACGAAGACGACGACGAGGTACGACAGACGCTGCACGACGTTGTACGAATGCATGTCCGGGCCATCCGCCACATTGCGCCGCAGGTGATCGGACACCGCGCGCTGAACCTTGGCCATCGAAAGTTCCTCGCGAGCAGGCAGCAGATCGCGGCGGAAGTGGCGCGATGCGAAGCCGTGCACGAGATAGATCACGCCGCTGGCGAGGCACAGCCAGGCGGCGAGGAAATGCAGGTATCGACCCCAACCGGAATGGCCGAGCAGGAACGGGATCGGCAGATCGATCAGCGCCGGTGTGCCGACCGCGCCCGTTTCACCCCAGTACAGGCGCGGATGCGCAAGCAGAATGGCGGTGCCGCTGACGATGAGCGCAAGAATGCCGATGGCGCTCATCCAGTGCGTCAGACGTACCGTTGCCGATCGTCGCGGTTCTGTCATTGCTTTTCTCGCGCGAGGGCACAGCTTACCATCGCGCGCATGGCCATTGATCGCCCTTTGCGGCCGGAGGAGCAGGCCCTGCGTTCGGCGGTCCGGTTCGTCTGTGTGGCCAACCTGGGCTACTTCTGCGTCGAGTTCGGCATTGCGATCGCGATCTCGTCCGTCGCGCTGTTCGCCGACAGCATCGACTTCCTGGAAGATGCCTCCGTCAATTTCCTGATCCTCGTCGCGCTCGGCTGGTCGCTGATCGCCCGCGCGCGCGTCGGGATGGTGCTCGCAGCGCTGCTGCTGATTCCCGGACTCGCAACGGTGTGGATGGCGTGGCACAAGTTCCTGTCCCCCGTGCCGCCCGCCGCGGTTTCGCTGTCCGTCACGGCCCTCGGCGCGATGGCGGTGAACCTCTGCTGCTCGCTCGTGCTGGCGCGACATCGTAAGCACGGAGGGAGCCTAGCGAAGGCTGCATTTCTGTCGGCACGCAATGACGTGGTGGCGAATGCTGCGATCATCGTCGCCGGCCTGCTGACGGCGTATTTCAGTTCCGCCTGGCCCGATCTCATCACGGGCATCGGCATCGCGGCGCTGAACGCCGGCGCTGCGCGCGAGGTCTGGGAAGCTGCGAGGAGCGAGCATCGCGAGGCGAGGGCGTGAAGCGGGAAGGCGAGCATCGTGCTGGGTCTGGTGTGGGCAGTCTGGCACGTGCCGCCGCTCGTGCAGGTGGGCCGCGCACTGGATTGGATCGCATGGTGGTGCCTGTGGGGGCGCGCACGCTGACCGGGAGGCAGTCGCAATGAAGGCAGGCAACGCACCGACGACCATCGACGACTACATAGCGACCTTTCCGGCCGACGTCCAGGTAATCCTGCAGAAGATCCGCGCCACGGTGGCGAAGGCCGTGCCGAAAGCGCAGGAGCGGATCAGCTATCGGATCCCGGCCTTCGCGCTCCACGGCGACGTGATCTACTTCGCCGCCTTCAAGAAACACATCGGCCTGTACCCGCCAGTGCGCGACCCGAAGCTGAAGAAGGAAGTCGCGCGCTACGCCGGCCCGAAGGGCAACCTGCAGTTTCCTCTGACCGAGCGTATCCCGTACGCATTGATCGGCCGCATCGCGAAAGCGCGAGCCAGGGAGAACGCGGCACGGGCCAAAGGGAAATGAGAGTGACGCACTCCTCATAACCGCCGGCGCGCCAGGGAATCAGTGGCTGTTCTGCTACGATAAGCCGCACGCGCGCGGCGGGCGCGCCGACAAAAAGCACTCCCAAGAATGTCCAGGTATTGGTCGAGCGGGCTGCTGTGGGCGCTCATCGGAGCTGCGCCGCTCGCTGCCGTTGCACAGAACGGTTACGCGATCGAGCCGTCGCCGAAGTGGGTGCGGCATGACGTGCCCGCTGCGGGCGACACCTCGGCGCGCCAGGCCGCGGACGGCGTCGAATACTTGTCGGTCGATCGGCAGATCCGCCTCACGCCGCAGGGCTCGGATACCTACTCCGAGTTCGTCCAGCGCCTGGTGAGCGAGGCCGGTGTCGACGAGCTGTCGAACATCTCGCTCGACTTCGATCCGCATTCCGATCGCCTGATCCTGCATTCGCTGCAAGTGCGTCGCGCTGCGCAGGTGATCGATCAACTGAAAAAAGCGCGCATCAGCGTCCTGCAGCGCGAGCCCGGACTCGAGCAAGGTCTGCTCGACGGCACGCTGACGCTCAGCGCCGTGCTCGAGGACATCCGGCCTGGTGACATCGTCGAGTACAGCTTCACCGTGCACACCAGCGATCCGGTACTCCGCAATCGCTTCAACGATTCGTTCACGACGCAATGGTCGACGCCGGTGCACTGGTCGCGGCTGCGGCTGTTGCAGCCCGAGGATCGCGTCATTCACGTCGACCAGGTTGGCGCCGCAGTGCAGCCGGTCGTCCGCCATGACGGATCGATGAAGGAAACGATCTGGCAATGGCACGACCTCGCGGGGATTGCCGGTGAGGACGAGCAGCCTTCGTGGCACGTGCTCTATCCGCGGATCCGCTTGAGCGAGTGGAACAGCTGGCAGGACATCGTGGACTGGAGCGTGCCGCTGTATCGGCCAGGTCCGCCGTCTGATGCGATGCGAGCGCTCGTCGACGGCTGGCGCGAGAGCGCGGCCGACGAGTCGGGTCGCATCATCCAGGCGCTGCGCTTCGTGCAGGATCAGGTGCGCTATACCGGTCTCGAGATCGGTCCGGGCGCCTATCGGCCGACAGATCCGGCGCGCGTGCTGGAACGTCGCTACGGCGATTGCAAGGACAAGGCGCTGCTGCTGGTCACGCTGCTGCAGGCGATGGACGTCGATGCGCGGCCGGCGCTGGTGAGCACCTGGCTGCGTCAGGATCTCGAAAAAGTACTGCCGGGGCCCCGGATGTTCGATCACGCCATCGTGCGCGTGCGCAGCGGCGGTCAGACTTACTGGTTCGATGCGACGCAGACATTGCAGGGCGGCACACTGCGGACCGCGAATCAGGCGCGATTCGGCGAGGCACTCGTCATTGCTCCGGGCGTTCACGCGCTCGAACGCATGCCGGATGCGGCGCTGAGCGAGCCGACGACGGAAGTCACGGAGTCCTTCGACCTGGCGGCCGGCGCCGAAGCGCTGGGCACGCTGCAGGTGAAGTCGGTCTATCGCGGCGCCGATGCGGACAGCATGCGACGCACGCTGCAGAGCTCGACATCGGAACAACTCGTCCGCAGCTACCTCGAGTTCTATAGCGACTGGTATCCGGGCATCCAGTCGGCCGGGCCGCTGCGCATCAAGGACGATCGCGAAGCAAACCGCGTGGAAGTGTTCGAGCGCTACACGATCGAGCCTGCATTCGCCGAGGAGGACGACGGCTCACGGCGCTTCGAGCTGAACCCGCACGTGGTTGCGTCGCTCGCCAAAGCGCCCAAGCTGCTGCAGCGTTCCACGCCGCTGGATGTCGACTACCCGCAGAGCGTGCGCTACAAGGCGACGGTCCTGCTGCCGGAAACCTGGAAGATCGAGAACGAGACGACGACGGTCGAGGACCCTGCGTTCGTCTACAAGTCGAAGATCGAAGCCGTCGGACGCCGCTTCACCGCGGAGTACGACTTCCGCACGCTGGCCGATCACGTCGATGCCGGCCGGGTCCCGGAGTACGCGCGCAAGCTCGAGCGCGTTCGCGACGACGCGAGCTACTGGTTCACCAGCGGCGGCGCCGCAACGGAAGAGCCGGGCAGCGGATCGATCAACATCGTTCTGATCCTGGCGGTGCTCCTTGGTGCTGTCGGCGGCTACATCCTGATCCAGTTCGTGCGGCGACGCGTGCCCGATGTGCGGCCTGTCGCCGCAGATTCGCCGAGCGGCATCGCCGGCTGGCTGCTCCTGCCCATGGTGCACACCTGCCTGCTGCCGGTCGCGGTCGGCATGTCCCTGTATGCCTATGTCCCATTCCTCGACGCGCACACCTGGAACGCGATCGGCGAAGGCGCGAGCGATGTCGTCATTCAGCTGGTGAAACTGGGTCACTTCACGCTCATCGCCAGCGGCATGGCCCTGCTGCTCGCCAGCTGCTACGCCGTCTTCCTGTTTTTCGCGCGCCGGCGCACATATCCATTCGCGTGGATGCTAGTGATGTGGTCCTGGCTCGCGTGGCTCGTGATCGACCTGGCCGTTGTCAGCGGCCTGCCGGGCGACAATGCCGCACGGCTCGCACAGGCGGGCGGCAACGTCGGCAGGATTTTTGTCTTCTGCCTGATCTGGTCCGCCTACCTGAGCCAGTCGCGACGCGTCGCGGCCACCTTCGTGCGCGACGGCACTAAGCCAGCGCCGGATCCAGTCGTGCCGGCTCCCGTGCCCAGTCAGACCGCAGGCTGAGCTCGCGCGCCGCGACCAGCGCGTGCAGATCCGTCACCGCGAGCCTGGCGACGAGCGGACAATCGAGCACGCGCGCAACGGTGCGATATCTGTCGAGCTCTTGCTGGAGCTCGACAGGTGCAGCCGCGCTCCCGTTGTCCTGAATGCGCCGGATGAGTGCCTGCACGAGCGGGCACCCGCCGCGATCATGCTCCGGCGTCTCATGTCCCCGGAACACACACGTTGCGACCGTACGCGGACTGTAGTGGCGCGACATGGTTCACCTCATCATCAACGGGGAGCGGCGCCGGCGACGACGACGAACTCGCCGGGAATGCGATAGCCCTGGTGGCGTCGCCAGGGTTCGATTGCATGCTTGTAGCGCGCGCGAGCCCGCGCGCGCACTTCGGCGTCGAAGCGCGACCAGGCCAGCGCGACGGGTCCGCCGACGAACGCGGCATCGCAAGCCACCTCGGCGTCTGCGTAGCTCAGGATCGTCGGGATGCGACGTTGTGTTACGCGCTCGAAACCGGAGTCCGCGCACAGCTGCGCCAGCGTGTCGGGCTCGCCCAGCGCGAAGAACAAGGGGCACACATCGCTCTCTACTTCCGCCTCGACGATCGGGAACACCGGCGACCAGCCGCAGTTCGCACGCTTGCCCCAGACTGCGATCGCGACACGGCCACCGGGCTTCAGCACGCGCCGCCACTCGCGCAGCGCACGTTGCGCGTCCGGCACATACATCAATCCGAGCGAGCACAGGACTACGTCGAATGTTGCATCGGGCAGATCGAGGGTCTCCGCATCCATCCGTTGGAACGTGACGTTCGACACCTGCTGCTCAGCGGCGCGCCGGCGCGCGACTTCGATCATCTGACCGGACAGATCGGTGCCGAGCACGCTGCCGTCGGGCCCGACACTCTGGGCGGCGGCCAGGGTTGCGAGCCCAGTGCCGCAGGCGAGGTCGAGGACACGCTCGCCGGGCGCGAGCGATGCAAGCGTCAGCATCCAGGTGCGGGCAGGGTCGAGCTGCTCCTGCCAGAGTGGGTCGTAGTCGTGGCTCGCCAGGTCCCAGCCATAGCGCTGCACGCGGCGTTGAAGTCTTGCATCCATGCATCGCAGTCTGCGGGCCGGTGCGCCGTGAGTCCTGTCTCTGCGTCGCCAAGGCTTGGCCGAGCGTCCGGGCTCAGCGAAACCGGACACGGGACTTGGCCGGACGTCCGGGATTGCTGCCCGGACATCCGCGGCTGGCGGCAACCACTAGGCTTGCGGCGCTGACCGGCCCAGAATCCGGCAATCGGGGACGACCTAACGGGGAGCCAGCTCATGTCGGCACAGTATGTCGCGGATGCCATGCAGCGCGTCGAAGGTGTGCTGCGCAGGCGCCCGGATATGGGTCTGCACGACGATGCGCCCGCAACAGCACGCTGGCGCGGCAGCACCCGGATCGTCATCCGTCATGACAATGGCATCGAGGTTACGACCGACATGCCCGGCGAGCTGGGTGGCACGGGCGACCAGGTGACGCCGGGCTGGTTGCTCCGAGCGGGACTCGCCGCTTGCACCGCGACGCGCATCGCAATGGGCGCCGCGGCAGCTGGCATCGAGCTGACGCGACTGGAGCTGTGCGCCAGCAGCCGTTCCGATACGCGCGGTCTGCTCGGGATGGCCGAGTCGGACGGCAGTCCGATCGGCGCAGGTCCGCATGACGTGCAGCTGCACGTGACGATCGCCGCGGAAGGAGTCCCCGCCGAGAGGTTGCGGGCGCTGGTCGAAGAGAGTCATCGCTGCTCGCCCGTTCCGTGCGCCATCCAGGAAGAGACTCCGGTCGGGCTGCACGTCGAAGTCGCGGAGAGCTGATGGACGCGTTGTCGCAAACGCTCAAGGTCGTGCACCTCGTCGGCGCGATCTTCATCAATGCGAAATTCACTGCGCCCTGGTGCTATCGCTCGCAGCGCGCCGATTCGATAGCGTCACTGCTCGAGCCGGGCGCTGAACGTGTCGTCATCTTTCATCTGATCACCGAAGGCGAATGCTACGTCGAGATGGACGACCAGCCGCCGCTGCGCCTGATCGCCGGCGACGCCGTGATCTTCCCGCAGGGCGACGCGCATTTGATGACCTCGCAGCCAGGCTTGCCGCCTGCGAAGGGTTCGCGCCTCGATGCCGTGCTCACGCGTCGTCCGCGCCTGCTGACGTTCGGCGGCGGCGGCGCGACTACGCGCCTGCTGTGCGGCTACCTCGCGTGCGAGGCCAGACTGGCGAAGATGCTGCTCGCGGGGTTGCCTTCGATCGTACGCGTCAACGTGCGCGGTTCGAATGCCGGCACGTGGCTCGAGAGCTCTGTCCGCTACGCCCTGGCGGAAGCTCGCTCGCCGCGGCCGGGCGGTGCGGGCGTGCTGGCCAAGCTCGCCGAAGTGCTGTTCATCGAAGTGCTGCGCCTGTACATGCACGAGCAGGGCGAAGGCCGTACGGGATGGCTGGCCGGCGTGAGCGATCGCATCGTCGGCAGCGCGCTGTCTGCGCTTCACAAACATCCCGCGCAGCCGTGGACGCTCGAAGAGCTCGCGCGCGCAGCTGGCACATCGCGCTCGGTGCTCGCGGAGCGATTCCAGCAGCTGGTCGGTACCTCGCCAATGCAGTACCTGACGCAGTGGCGCATGATGCTCGCGGCGAACCTCCTGCGACATAGCAATACGCCGCTCGCTCACATTGCAGAAGGCGTCGGCTATCAGACCGACACCGCATTCATCCGCGCGTTCCGGCGCGAGTTCGGTGCGCCACCGGCGACGTGGCGCCGCAGTCAGGCGAAGCGGGATCAGGCTCTATAATAGGAGCCATGGTCGCAGCGAGCGTTCACGCTCAAGTCCTCGGTGCTTCATTCGATCGGCTGCCGTCGCTGTTGCGCAGCGTGCACGACACGCGTGCGCGCAGGGAATTCAGCGGTCGCTGCAGTATCGAGAGCGGTCGCAGCAGGCTGGCGCGCGCAGTGCAATTGTTCGCCTCGCTGCCGCGGCGTTCGGATCCAGACGTCGCTGTTCATGTCGTCATCGAACGCAGCGACCGCGGCGAAACTTCTGAAAGTCGTGAAACCTGGACGCGCCGGTTCGGCGAGCACCGCATGCAGTCCGTCATCCGCACCGGACACGGCGCGCTCGAGGAATGCTTCGGGCCAATCGTTCTGACATTTGTGTTGAGCGCGGAGCCCGATCGCATCGTGTGGAAGCTCGCCGGCGCTCGGTTCCTGTTCCTGCCGCTGCCGACTGCGTGGTTCGCGGGCTGCGGAGCTTTCGAGACGATCGTCGACGGGCGCTACTGGTTCGACGCCCGCGCGCACATCGCGGGGGTCGGCCTGCTCGTGCACTACAAAGGATGGCTGACCGAGCATGCCGGCTAGCTGCGCGGTCGTTCTCGGCGGGTACGGGAATTTCGGCAGGCTGATCGTCGCCGCGCTCGCTGCCGACGGCGCGCATCGCGTCATCGTTGCCGGTCGCGATGCGCGGCAGGCGAGGGCAGTGGCCGATGCCAGCGGAGCTCCGGCCGAAGCAGCCGTGCTCGATACTCGTGCGACGAATTTCGCCGCCGAGTTGCGTCGACTCGGTGCGAACGTCGTCGTGCACACGGCCGGGCCGTTTCAGGGACAGGACTACGGTGTGCCGCGCGCCTGCATCGAAGCGCGAGCTCACTACGTTGATCTCGCCGACGCGCGCGCCTACGTCTGCGGGATTCAAACGCTCGACGATGCAGCACGAAGCAACGATGTGCTCGTCGTCAGCGGGGCGAGCTCCGTACCGGCGTTGTCATCCGCCGTCGTCGATCGACTGCAAGCGCAGTTCTCGAAGATCGAGAGCATCGAGCACGGCATTACTTCCGGAGCGAAGCCACCGGGGCTGGCGGCGATGGAGGGGGTACTGAGCTACGCCGGCAAACCCATCGCCCAGTGGCGCGACGGCGCCTGGCGAACCGCGTACGGATGGCAGGATTTCACCCGCCGCGTCTATCCGAAACCTGTCGGTTCACGCTGGCTCGGCAATTGCGATGTGCCGGATCTCGAGTTGTTTCCGCTGCGATATGCGCCCGTCAAAACCGTCGTGTTTCGCGCGGGCGTCGCGCAGACGATGAGCATGCTCGCGACCTGGATCGCCTCATGGCTCGTGCGCGCAGGCTTGATGAAGTCGCTGGTTCCGCAGGTGCCACGCCTGCGAGATGCTGCGCTTGCCATCGAGCGCTTCGGCTCCAAAGCCAGCGGGATGCATGTGACTGTCGGGGGTCTCGACGGTCAGTCGCGGCCGATCTCACGAACCTGGCGGCTGTTGGCGGACAACAATCACGGCCCGAGGGTGCCGTGCTTTCCAGCGATCGCGCTCGCGCGCCAGCTGTTGCGCGGCGAAGTCCGTGCGCGCGGCGCGAGGCCGTGTATGGGCTTGCTCACGGTCGACGAGATCCTCGCCGTCGGCAGCGGCCTGGATCTGCGAACGCTCGAAGAGTGAGCCGCTACTGCTGTTCAGGCGGCAGGCGCGTGTTCTGATCGTGAATCAGCCGCCATTGTCCCGCTTCCTTGTGGAACGTGAACGTGACCCAGCTGCGGCTGCGATACGGCTTGCCGTCCACGGTGTCCTGGTAGAGGCTCCGGGTCGTGAGCACGGCGAAGTCGGAGCCGACCGCGCGGCTGACCGGCTCGAACCGTATCGTCCAGCTCTTCGACGCAAAGAACTCCTTGTGGAAATCGATGTAGGCCTGGCGGGTCGCGCTCTGCACGCCGTTCGGCAGGATCAGCGTCAGCTGGTCACCCGAAGTGATCGTGCGCTCCAGCGCCGGCAAATCGCGCGACTGCACCGCGCGCGCATGCTCCGCGAACACTTCGTCGATACTGCTTTCCACACCGACCGGAGCTGCACCGGCCACGGAACAACACAATAAGCCGACAAGCGCTGCGACTTTGCCGAACACGGAGCTCTCCTGTAGGTCGGGCTTCAGCCTGACTATACAGGTCTACCGATGCGCCGCGACCGAATCCTCCGGCGCCTGTTCCCGCTCATTCAGCCCGTAGTCCCGCACCACGCGGGCGACCCGGATCCGATATTCCTGGAATATCGACTTGCGCCCGACCTGTTGCACGGCGCGATGCTGCTCGAGATTGCGCCACTTGCGCACGGCTGCATCGTCGCGCCAGAAGGACAGCGACAGAACCTTGCCCGGCGTCGTCAGGCTCTGGAAGCGCTCGATCGACATGAAGCCGTCGATCTCCGCGAGCAGCGGCCGCAGCCGCGCAGCGGCATCCAGGTACGCCTCCTTCTGCGCGTCCTGCGCGATGCCTTCGAAAATCACTGCGATCATGATGGCTTCCTCAGTGGCAGCAGGGACAGTCCGTCGGCGCAATCGCGAACGTGCCCTCGACGTTGGACAGGAACGTGCGTTCCTCGCGCAGGACGAAGCGCTTGGTCTGTGCGAAGTTGAAGTTCTGCACGCTCTCCGCATCCGCACGCAGCCTCGCGCGGTAGCGCTCGTAATCTGCCAGGGTTGCGAACGAGATCAGGCCCCATGCGACGTTGTTGGTGCCTTCGTGCGGCAGGAAATAGCCGACCAGATGTCCGCCGGCCCTGGGGATCAGCTTGCCCCAGCGCTGTGCATACTCGCGAAAGGCATCGAGCTGGAACGGATCGATTTCGTAGCGGATGAAACAGGTGATCGACATGGGTTGCTCCTGCGGTCGCGAGAGCGAACAATAGCCAATGACGACTTCCTGTTGGTTCGAGGAGCATCGAACTATGTCCGATGGATCCAGCATGGTTGCGGCGGCGACGCTGATCGGCGATTACGCGCGCGCGAAGATGCTGACTGCACTCATGGGCGGCCGCGCACTGACCGCGACGGAGCTGGCCGGCGCTGCCGGCATCACCAAGCAGACGGGCAGCACGCATCTGCGCAAACTGCTCGATGCACGCTTCGTCGCGGTGGAAGCGCACGGGCGGCATCGTTACTTCCGGATCGCCGACGAGGAAGTCGCGCACCTGCTCGAAGATCTGATGAGCTTTTCCGTGCGCGACCGCACGCGCGTGCAGACCACGGGGCCGAAAGATCCGGCGCTGCGCAAGGCGCGCGTCTGCTACGACCATCTCGCCGGCGAGCTCGGCGTGGTTCTGTATGCGAGCCTGCAGGAGCGGCGTGCGTTCGACTTTGCCGGCACGACGGTCGATCTCAGCGCGGAAGGCGAGCGGCTGATCGGCGATTTCGGCGTCGACGCGCGCGCCATCCGCAACCAGAAGCGTGCGCTGTGCCGCGTGTGCATGGATTGGAGCGAGCGACGGCATCATCTCGCGGGTGCAGTCGGTGCCGCCTTGCTCGCGCGCGTCATCGAGCTCGGCTGGGCCGTGCGCGACAAATCTTCCCGCGCCGTCACGTTCCGGCCGAACGGCGAGCGCGCCTTCCGCAACTACTTTGCCTTGCACGGAGATCGTCATGCAGTTGTATGAGTTGAGCTTCGGCCGCTCGGTCCGGGTCCGCTGGACGCTGCAGGAGCTGGGCGTCGATTTCGAAGCGATCCCGGTCAACCTGTTTGCCGGCGACGCGCAGCGTCCGGAATTTCTGAAGCTCAATCCCGCAGCCAAGATCCCGGTGCTCGTCGATGGCGACCTGGTGCTGACGGAGTCGGCGGCGATCGTGCTGTACCTGGCGGAGAAGTATGGCAAGTTCCTGCCGGCTGACGCGCGCGGCCGTGCGGAGGTGAACAGGTGGTTGATGTTCACCATCACCGAGCTGGAACAGCCGCTGTGGCGCATCGCCAAGAACGTCAATCTTTATCCGCAGGCGCAGCGCCTGGCTGCCGACATTCCGCTGGCTGGCCAGGATTTCCGCAGGATGGCGGACGTTGCCGAGAAGCACATGCAAGGCCGCACCTTCGTCGCCGGCGACAGCGTCACCGTCGCCGACTTCGTGCTCGCTTACACTCTCGACTGGGCGAACGAAGTGAAGTTGCTCGATCGCTGTCCGCAACTCCTCGCCTACATGGAGCGAATGTACGCGCGTCCGCGCGCAGCGAAACGCATCGCACAGCTGCGCGGTTAAACCGGCGCCGGATTTCGTTCCGAGAACTGCCCGTTCCAGTAGGGGTAGTAGGGATAGGGCGGCATCAGCGCGCTCGCGGCGTCGAGCTGCGCGACCTGCTCGGCGCTGAGTGCCCAGTCGACCGCGCCGAGGTTGTCACGCAGCTGCTCTTCGTTGCGTGCGCCGATCAGAATCGTCGAGACGGTCGGTCGCTGCAGCAGCCAGTTCAGTGCGATCTGCGGAATGCTCTTGCCGGTTTGCGCGGCCACTTCGTCCAGCGCGTCGATCACACGGTACAGCCGCTCATCGTCCACCGGCGGCGCGAACTGCGCCGTCTCCTTGAGACGTCGCGTAGGAGTCGGGCGATCGCGCCGTACGCGGCCGGTGAGGCGTCCCCAGCCCAGCGGACTCCAGACGACGGCACCGATGCCCTGGTCGAGACCGAGCGGCATCAGCTCCCATTCGTAGTCGCGTCCGATCAGGGAATAGTAGATCTGGTGCGCCACGTACTTCGCATAACCGTAGCGCTCGGCGACTGCTTGCGACTTCATCAACTGCCAGCCGGAGAAATTCGAAGCGCCGACGTACCGCACCTTGCCGGAGCGCACCAGGTCGTCGAGCGTCGACATGACGGAGTCGACCGGCGTTGCGGCGTCGAAGTGATGCAGTTGCAGGAGATCGATGTAATCGGTGTCGAGCCGTTGCAGCGCGCGCTCGACGCCGCGCACCAGGTGGTGCCGCGACGCGCCGACATCGTTCGGGCCGTCGCCGGCACGCAGCGTGAGCTTCGTCGAGATCACTGCGCGATCGCGCCGGCCCTTGAGTGCCGCACCAAGAATCGACTCCGATGCGCCGTCCGAGTACACGTCGGCGGTATCGAAGAGGTTGACGCCCGCTTCGAGACTCACATCAATGAGGCGCCGCGCCTGGGCGACATCGGTATCGCCCCACGCGGCGAACAACGGACCCTTGCCGCCGAAGGTGCCCGCGCCGAAGCCGAGTGCCGAGACCTTGAAGCCGGACGACCCGAGAAACCTGTACTCCATCGAAGTGCTCCTGAATCGTGAACCGGCATGCAGGGTAGGGCGCGCGGCCGGCGCGAAACACCGTTGTGGCGTCAATTCAGAAATGCCGCCGGATGCGTAGTCCGCGACCTGCAAATGATAGAGTCTGAGAACCATCAGGGGAGTCGCCACCATGCCGCGGTCTTGCCTGTCTCTGCTCGCTGCAATCGCAGCACTGTCACCAGCGCTCACGCTCGCCCAAGCACCTGCACCTGCGCCACAGCCGAATTGCGATGCGGCCGTGCGGCGGCAGTTCGATTTCTGGGTCGGTGACTGGAGCGTCACCGAGGGAGGCAAACCTGCCGGCGAGAATCGCATCGACCGGATCCTCGGCGGTTGCGCGCTGCTCGAGAACTGGAGCGGCGCAGGCGGGATGTCCGGCAAGAGCCTCAACTTCTACGATCCGGTGCGCGAGCAATGGCATCAGACCTGGATCGATGATCGCGGCGGATCGCTCGGGCTCGACGGCACGTTCACCGCCGGCAGCATGGTGTTGAGCGGAACGAAGAAGAACAAGGCCGGCAAGGCGACGCTGAACCGCATCACCTGGAGAGCGCTGCCGTCCGGCCAGGTCCGGCAGCTGTGGGAGGCATCCAGCGACGACGGTAAGTCGTGGACAGTAGCGTTCGACGGTTTGTACACGCGCAAACACTAGTCCCGGCAGTGCGGGAACCCGCCCGTGCGAGCGGCGTTCGGTTGTAGGGCTTTGCAACCATGCTCGCCGTACTGCAAGTCATCGTCATCGTGCTGGTGTCCATCAACATGGCGCTGGCACTGGCGCATGCGCTGGAATTGCCGGGCAAGCTGCGGCTTTCCAAGGACGTGTACACGGCCGTGCAGCCTATCTACTACCCGGGTTTCACGATCGGCGGCGGTGTTGGAGAGTTCGGTGGAATTCTGGCGACCATCGTGCTCGTGGTCGTCACGCCACGCGAGCAGGATGCTTTCGCGTTGACGCTGGCAGCGCTCGTGCTATTGCTCATCGCCCACGGTACCTACTGGGTTATGACTCATCCGGTGAATCGCTTCTGGCTGCGTGACGAAAAACTAAAAGCCGGCGGCCGAGCCTTCTTCTCGTTCGGCAGCGGCAGCACGAAAGGACAAATGAGCTGGGCGGCGATGCGCAATCGCTGGGAATACTCGCACGTGGCGCGTGCAGCGCTGTCGCTCACGGCGCTGATCCTGCTCGCCACAGCCATCGCACTGGACTGAGTTGGTTCCGCCGGACTGAGCCAGTTCGCAATTTCTGTAACTTGCGCCGCAAGTAGTGGTCCGCCTGCATCAGGGGCTGTGGCTAGCATAGCTCCATGCCGTCGTGCGCGTTGCGCACGGCGTGCGACAACTAAAGCAGGAGAGGAGTCACAGATAATGTCGACTAGCACATCCATTCGGCACGCGGTTCGCTACGCGTTGCTGACGGGCGCCGCGGCCGCCGCCGCAGGTCCCGCGTACGCAGCAGATCAAACCATTCAAGAAGTCGTCGTGACCGGTTCGCGCATTGCGCAGCCGAATCTCGAGACCACCAGCCCTGTCACGCAAGTAACGTCGGAGGACGTGATCACGCAGGGCGTGTCGAAGATCGAAGACCTGGTCAATCAATTGCCGCAGGCATTCGCTGCTCAGAACGGCACGGTGTCCAACGGCGCAACCGGCACCGCCACGGTGAACCTGCGCGGCCTCGGCTCGACGCGCACCCTGGTGCTGATCGATGGTCGCCGCATGCCGTACGGCGGCGTGACGCCCAATTCCGCTGCCGCGGACTTGAACCAGATCCCGGTTGCGCTGGTCGAGCGCGTCGAAATCCTGACGGGCGGCGCCTCTGCCGTCTACGGTTCGGACGCCATCGCCGGCGTCGTGAACTTCATCATGAAGAAGGATTTCGAAGGCGTGCAGATCGATGGCCAGTACAGCCTCTATCAGCACAACAACGATTTTCACGGACCGGGCGCAGTGCAGCTGCGCGACACGATCCAGGCGAAGCACGCCACCAACCCCGCGCAGTTCAACCTGCCGGATGACAACGTGACGGACGGCAACGGCGTGCAGGGCACGCTGACCGTCGGCGTCAGCACCGAAGACGGACGCGGCAACCTCACCGCGTATGTGTCATACCGGGATTCGAAGGAAGTACTCGAGCGCGATCGCGACTACTCGGCGTGCGCGCTGGCTGCGAACCCGACGACCTCGTTTGCGTGCGGCGGTTCGGGCACGGCGTTCCCGGGAACGTTCACGGACTTCAACAGCAACCGGTTTTTGACGCCGGGCCCGGACGGCAAGATAGGCACTGCTGATGACATCGATATCAATCCGATGCCGCAGTTCAATTCCACGGTCGACCAGACCACGGGCGACTTCCGGCCGTTCAACACCGCGACGGATCAGTACAACTTCGGACCGTCGAACTTCTATCTGCGTCCGGACACGCGCTACAGCCTGGGTGCAATGGGCCACTACGAGCTTGCACCGTTCGCTGACATATACACGCAGCTGATGTTCACGGACATCCGCTCGGTCGCGCAGATCGCTCCCGGTGGCGCCTTCTTCAACACCGCCACGATCAACTGCGACAACCCGTTCCTGTCGGCGCAGCAAGCTCAGACGATCGGTTGCGGTGCTCCGGCTCAGGCGGCGGCAGCGACCATCAATCCGGACACAGGGCAGCCGTTCCTGGCTGATCCGAACATCGTTCCGCTGAATCTGGGCCGCCGTAACGTCGAAGGTGGCGGACGTCAGACATCGTTCCACAATCAGTCGTTCCGCACCCTCATCGGCTCGCGTGGCGACATCGCGGACGGCTGGAACTACGACGTCAGCGTCCAGTTCTCGCGTGGGACCGTGGACGTCACCGGCACCAACGACTTCGTAACTAACAATCTGGCGAAGGCGCTGGACGCCGTCGTGGACCCGAACGACCCGACCAAGGTCGTCTGCCGGTCGGTGGTCGATGGCACCGATCCGGCCTGCGTGCCCTACAATCCGTTCGGCATCGGCGGCGTGACGCCTGAGGCACTGAACTACCTGCAAGTGCCTGCCGTGCAGACGGGCGTGATCGATCAGAACGTCATCACCGGCGTCATCACCGGCGACCTGGGCACGATCGGCGCCAAGCTGCCGTGGGCGGACGAAGCGGTCAAGGTCGCGTTCGGTGTCGAGAACCGCCGCGACAAGCTGGACAACATCACGGACTACGTGCTGACCAACGGTCTGCTCGGTGGTTCGAGTGGTACGACGATCGGCATCAAGGGCTCGACCAATGTGAACGACGTGTTCATGGAAGCGAGCATTCCGCTGGTGCAGGGCAAGACCGGCGTGGAGCAACTCTCGTTCGACACCGCGTATCGCTACTCCGACTACAGCTCGGGCATCACGACCGACACGTACAAGTTCGGTGTGGAGTACGCACCCCTCGAGGACGTGCGCTTCCGCGCCAGCTACCAGCGTGCGGTGCGTGCGCCGAACATCGTCGAGCTGTTCACTGCACAGGGCTTCAGTCTGTTCGACATTGACGACGATCCGTGCGGCCCTAAGGGTACCGCCTCGGACGCCGCCTGCCTGAACGCGGGCGCCGGTGCTCAAGTCACACCGTCTCAGCTGCGCAGCAGCGCGCTCACCAGCCCGGCGGGTCAATATCAGACCAACGTGGGCGGCAACACGACCTTGAAGCCGGAGACGTCGGACACGATCTCCTACGGCATCGTGTTCACGCCGCGCTTCGCGCCCGGCCTGAGCATGTCGCTCGACTACTTCGACATCGATGTGGAAGACCTGATCTCGACCTTCGGTGCATCCAACGCGCTGGATGCGTGCTACAACTTCAGCGACGCTACCGCCTGCAGCAAGATCAATCGCAATGCGAACGGCCAGCTGTGGCTCGGTACGGGCAATGTCGACGACCTCAACACCAACATCGGCGGCCTCGAGACCTCCGGTGTCGACCTCAACCTTAACTACACCGGCTTCGACATCGGCAGCATGGGCACGCTGAGTTTCAACCTGACCGGCACGTACCTGAATGAGCTGATCACGGATCCGGGCGCGGCGGGCTTCCCGCCGTTCGACTGCGTAGGCGAGCACGCGGGTAAGTGCGTCAGCAGCCTGACGACGGCGGCGAATCCGGAGATCCGTACGCGCTTCCGCATCGGTTGGGAAACGCCGTGGAACGTAGATTTCGCGCTGACCCATCGCTACATCGGTCCGATCTCCCAGGAAGGGGCCGCGGCCGACCGTATCGATCGGAACTTCAGCCATGAGAGCTACTTCGATCTGTTCGGCAGCTGGAACGTCACCGATATGGCGAACGTGCGTCTGGGCATCAACAACGTGCTCGACAACGATCCGCAGATCAACGCCAGCGTCGGCACGACGGGCAACGGCAATACGTATCCGCAGGTGTACGACGCCCTCGGTCGCTTCATCTTCGGCGGCGTGACCGTCAAGTTCTGAGAAGGAAGACAGGCAAACTGGCGGCGGCTCTACAGAGCCGCCGCTTTTTTTTCCGCTTTTTTTGAGCCGCGGCTCAGGCGCCGAGCGCGGCGACGGACTCGGCGCGGCGGATCTGCCGCGGCGACAGGCCGGTCCAGCGCCGGATCTGTCGCAGCAACGCATGGCGCTGCGAGAAGCCGACGCTCGAAGCGATCTCACTGACGTCGAGAGGCGTCGTCTGCAGCAGCCGCAACGCGGCCCGGGCCCGCTTGCGCAGCAGGTACTGGTGCGGCGTGATGCCGTGGACCAGCGTGAACAAGCGCAGAAAGTGGTACTTCGAAAGGCAGGCCGCCCTGCCGAGCACGGCCAGGTCGATCTGCTCCCGATAGTGGGAGTGCAGGTAGTCCGTCGCCAGGCTGACGCGCCGGTAGATCTCGCGCCGCGTGCTCGCCCGCATCAGCTCCAGCGAGTCGATGCGCTCGAAAAGGCCGTCGCGGTGCGTGAGCATGCGCTCGAGCAGGAACTGCAGTTGCTCGTCGTACCACGCTTCGTCGTCGACACCGCGCAGCACGTGCAACCGGATGAATCGCAGCACCGGGCTCACCAGCTTGTCGTGCGGCTGCAGGCACTCCAGGAATTCGGCGGACCGCTCCACGACCGTGTCGCCACGCGCGAGCGCCTTTTCGATCGACAGCGTCATGGCGCCATACGCTCGCTCCACGAGCGTCGGCCCGAAGTAGATCGCAAATGACTCCACGGTGTGCGTGGAATCGATCTGCGTGGTGCAGACGCGACCGTTGTTGAGGATCAGGAAACTGTCGTCGTCGACTGCCACGGTGCGGCCGTCGAACTGGCAGCGCTCCTCGCCGCCCCAGGCCGCACGGATCGAAAGACCGTGCGCGCACGGCCCGAAGCGTGCCCGGCGGGTGCGTCCCCAGATTATGCAATTCTCCCGTCCCCACCTGGCATTGAACCAGGGCCGCAGCTCGGCCGGAGCGGAAGCGAAGTCAGGCAACGTGCGTAACAACATCTCCCGTTGCTTTAACCACAACGAGAGGGGCTTCTCTATCATCCGAGGATTCGACGGCGCGAAAGATTGTCGGTTTAGGATGGGGGAGCACGAACGGGTCGATATACTTCCCTCGCGCGCATTCTCGCGGAGTTGTCCATGCAGATGACCGACATTCCCTTTGGCACCACCGATTGGGCCAGCGTCGAACCGACGCAGCATGCCGGCGACACGGGCGTTGCCATCTGGCGCACGCGTCAGTTCGGCAGCATCCGCGTGCGAATGGTCGAGTATTCGCCGGGCTACGTTGCAGATCACTGGTGCCGCAAGGGGCACATCCTCTTCTGCGTCGAAGGCGAGCTGCTCACGGAGCTCGAGGATGGTCGGCATTTCATGCTCCGGCCGGGCATGAGCTACCAGGTTGCGGACAACGCCGAGCCGCATCGCTCGTCGACGGAGCGAGGGGCGCGGCTATTTATCGTGGATTGAACAACGAGAAAATTTCTAGCGCCAAGAGCGCCAATCCTCCGGCCAGGCGGTCGCGCATAAAACGATTCTACGCCCGAACGCGTGCAAAACTGCGGCTGCAACGCTATCGTCCGCGCAGGTTCGCCAGGGGAGAACAAGAAGTGCGCCGCTATACCGCCGGGATTGCCATTCTGATCGGGGGACTGATCGCCGGAACGCTCGACATCCTGTATGCGACCGGCTATTCGGCGTGGCGCGGCATGTCGCCGCAGAGCCTGCTGCAGTTCGTCGCCAGCGGCCTGCTCGGCCAGCCGTCATTCGAGGGCGGCAACGCGACCGCCGCGCTCGGACTGCTGTTGCACTACCTGATGATGTTGCTGATCGCCGCGATCTTCTACGCGCTGAGCCGGCAGCTGACGTTCCTGGTGCGCAAGCCTTTCGTCTGGGGCCCGGTCTACGGCTTCCTGGTGTACTGGGTCATGAACCTGGTGGTGATGCAGCTGTCGGCGACACCGAGCAAATGGCGCTTTGTGCCGCTGTCCTTCGCGACCGGCATCATCGTGCACATGTTCTTCATCGGCGCGATCATCGCCTGGGCCGCGAGCAAGGGTCCGGCGCCCAAGGACCTGGAGCAGGTACCCGCCTGACTGGACATTCGGCCGGCGGGCGGCGATTCTTGGGCGCCATGAGCGCCGCCATTCAACCGGCCCACTCCAGCGAAGACGATTTCGGCCTGCCGGGCTGGATCTACCACGATCCGGAGTTCTTCGAGCTCGAGAAGCGCTCGATTTTCCGCACCAGCTGGCAGCTGGTCTGCCACGGTAACGACATTCCGCAGGTCGGCGACTATCACCGCTTCGACCTGCTCGGCGAATCGGTCGTCACGGTGCGCGGCAAGGACGGGCTGCTGCGCAGCTTCCACAACGTGTGCCGGCATCGCGCTTCACGTCTGCTCGATGCGCAGAAGGGCAACTGTGGGCAGATGATCGCCTGCCCCTATCACCGCTGGACCTACTCGCTCGAAGGCAAGCTGATTGGCGTGCCGCAACGCAACTCGTTTCGCAGCCTGGACATGAGCCGCCTCGGGCTGGCCGAGCTCGAGCAGGAAATCTTCATGGGCTTCGTGTTCGTGCGCTTCGAGCCGGGTCTGCCGAGCGTGCGCGAGATGGCCGCGCCGTACGCGAACGAGCTCGCCGCGTACCGGATGGAGGAGCTCGTGCCGCAGGGCCGCGTCACGCTGCGTCCGCGCGAGGTGAACTGGAAGAACGTCGCGGACAACTATTCCGACGGCATGCATATTCCGGTCGCGCACCCGGGTCTCACGCGCCTGTTCGCGCGCAGCTACGCGATCGAAGCGCAGGACTGGATCGACAAGATGTCGGGCATGCTGCAGGAAGAGATCAGCAGCAACTGGTCGGAGCGTCTGTATCAGCGCGTGCTGCCGCAGGTTGCGCACCTGCCGGCGGAGCGCCAGCGCCTGTGGACGTATTTCAAGCTGTGGCCGAACGTCGCGTTCGACATCTATCCGGACCAGATCGACTTCATGCAGTTCATCCCGGTCACGCCGACGCAGACGATGATCCGTGAGATCGCGTACGTGCATCCCGACACCCGCCGCGAGATGCGCGCGGCCCGATATCTCAACTGGCGCATCAACCGGCAGGTCAACGTCGAAGACAAGACGCTGATCGAGCGCGTGCAGGCCGGCATGGCGTCCAGCAGCTATTCGGTCGGGCCGCTGAGCGAGAACGAGGTGTGCCTGCGCAGCTTCGCCCGCCGCATGCGCAGGATGATTCCGGAGTGTCGCAAGCCGACCAAGTAGCGCTGCTCGCGAGCTGGACCACGCAGGTCAGCACTCGCGGCGGCGTGCGGCTGTGCATCCGGCCGCTGCGGCCGGATGACCGCGAGCGCGAGATCGAGTTCATCAACTCGCTGTCCGAGCGCACGCTCTACTTCCGGCTGATGACGCCGATGAAGTTCCTGCCGCCGCACCTGCTCGATCGGTTGATGGACATCGACTACGACCGGCGCATGGCGTTCGTCGCCACCGTCGACGAGAAGTGCGAGCGATTCGTCGGCATCGCTCGCTACGGCGAAACGGATCGACCGAACTGTGTGGAGCTCGGGATCACCGTGAGCGATCAGTGGCAGCGTCACGGCATCGCGCGGCTGGTGATCGCGGAGCTCACACGATTCGCGCGCTGGCGCGGCATCTGCTGCATGGAAGGAATCGTGCTGCCCGATAACTTGCCGATGATCGAGCTGGCGAAGAGCCTCGGCTTCAGCACTACGCACGACTACGCGCAGCGGGTCGTCGTCATCTCCAAGTCGCTCGACTAGGGCAGCAGCACCGCCGCGCCCGTCAGCTGGCCGTTGCGCAGTCGTCCGAGCGCGGTGTTCGCGTCCGCGAGAGCGAATGTTTCGACGTGCGTCTCGATCGGAATGCGGCCGGCGAGCCCAAGAAACTCCACGCCGTCACGGCGCGTCAGATTCGCGACTGAGCGGATCGTCCGTTCGCCCCAGAGCAGCGCATACGGCATTGCCGGAATGTCGCTCATGTGGATTCCGCCGCAGATCAGGGTTCCGGCCTTGCGCAATGCGCGCAGAGCCACCGGCACCAGCGCGCCGATGGATGCAAAGATGATCGCCGCATCGAGCTGCACTGGTGGCGGCCGATCGCTGTCGCCGGCCCAGGATGCTCCCAGTCGTAGTGCGAACTGCTGCGCGTCGACGTCGCCGGGTCGCGTGAAGGCATAGATCTCCTGCCCATGCCAGCGTGCGACCTGCGCGACGATGTGTGCGGCAGCGCCGAATCCGTAGATGCCGAGTCGGTGCGCATCCCGTGCAAAGCGCCACGAGCGATAGCCGATCAGACCTGCGCACAAGAGCGGCGCTGCATGAGCGTCGTCGATCTGCGATGGCAGCTCGAAGCAATAGCGCGCGTCCGCGACGACGTGGTCTGCATATCCGCCGTCGAAGTGATAGCCGGTGAAGCGCGCGCGGTCGCAGAGATTCTCTGCGCCGCGCAGACAGAACTCGCATTGACCGCAGGTGTAGCCGAGCCACGGCACGCCCAGACGTGTGCCGAGCGGCACGCTGACATCCTGGCCTTGTGCGACCACCTCGCCGACGATTTCATGGCCCGGAACGAGCGGCGCTCCGAGGAACGGCAGATCGCCATCCACGACGTGCAGATCAGTGCGACAGACGCCGCACGCGTGCACCCGCAGCAGCAATTGGCCAGGCTGCGGAGCGGGCGGCGGCCGCATCTCCGCCACGAGCTGCGCGCCCGGCCGATGCAGACGCATGCATTTGGAGGAGGAACTACACGTGGCAGCAGGCTTCGATGTTGTGGCCGTCCGGATCCAGCACGAACGCGCCGTAATACTTCTCGTGATAGTGCGGACGCGGCCCGGGCGGGCCGTTATCGCGACCGCCCGCCGCCATCGCCGCCTTGTAGAACGCATCGACGAGCGCGCGCGTGTCCGCGCGGAACGCGATGTGCAGCGGCGGGTTGTTCGCAGTCGCGTTCTCCCCGAGCCAGAAGTCCGGCTTCGGCGGCACGCCGAAGCCCGCGACGCCGCGGCCGCCGGTGACTTCCTTCGATAACTCCATCATCAGCTGGTAGCCGAGCGGTGCGAGCGCACGCAGATAGAACTGCTTGCTCTTGTCGTAGTTCGTGGCAGCGACGCCAGTGTGGTCGATCATCGGTTGTCTCCCAGTTGTATTGCCAGCATCGAGACCGAGCCTCCATCCATGCCCTCGACCGGAAATGTGATCGCGTCGTCCGCGTGGGACGCGCCGAGCACGTACAGCAACGGCAGGTAGTGTTCGGGCGTCGGCACTGAAAGCAGTGCGTCCTTGCCGAGTGATCCGTAGTCGATCAGCGGGGCGTGCTCGCGCGCTTCGACGAGATCGCGAACTCTCGATTCGAAGCGCTCGGCCCAGTCGTAGGGCTCGACCGGATGCCTGCCCCACGCGTAAGCGTGCAGGTTGTGCACGATGTCGCCGCTGCCGACGATCAGCACGCCGCTGTCGCGCAGCGGGCGCAGACGCTGGCCGATCTCGTAGTGAAAGTGCGGCGCGCGTGTTTCGTCGATGCTCAGTTGCACGACGGGAACATCCGCTTTCGGGAACACGTGGCACAGCACTGACCAGGTGCCGTGGTCGAGACCCCAGCGGTCGTCGAGATCCACGTCGAGCGGCGCCAGCAACTGCTGCACCTCGCGTGCGAGCGTCGGTTCGCCGGGCGCGGGATACTCGACGGCGAACAGCTCGCGCGGAAATCCACCGAAATCATGAATCGTGCGCGGCGCCGTCATCGCAGTCACTGCGAGCTGCGGCACATACCAATGCGCCGAAATACATAGCACAGCGCGCGGCCGCGGCAAGTGCGTGCCGAGCTCCGCCCAGGCTCGCGCGTACTCGGTGTTACCGAGGGCGTTCATGGGATTCCCGTGACCGACGAAGATCGCGGGCTGGCGCGATTTGGCAGAGGCCATGGCTCTGGCATCATAACCCCAATGAGCACGAAAGAACGCAGGGCAGGACGTAGGTCGGGCTTCAGCCCGACTCTGCTTCTCCTCCTCGCTTTCATCTCGAGCGCCGCCACCGCGACGACCGTCGCGACGGTCACCTCTCCCGGCAACGCCCTCTCCGTCAGCGTCACGATCGATGACGAAGGCAAGCCCGCCTACACGATGTCGCGGCAGGGCCGGCCGATCGTCAACGAATCGCGACTGGGTTTCCTGCTGACCGATGCGCCGAAGCTCGAGCGCAACTTCCGGGCGGATGGCGTCGAGACCCGCAGCTTCGACGAGACCTGGGAGCAGCCGTGGGGCGAGCGGCGCTCGGTGCGCAACAACTACAACGAGATGCGCGTGCGGCTCGTGGAGACGAAGCCGCCGCAGCGCGCGCTCGTCGTCGTCTTTCGCGCGTTCGACAATGGCGTCGGCTTCCGCTACGAATTCCCCGATCAGCCCCAGCTGCACCAAGTGAACATCGGCGACGAGCTGACCGAGTTCGCGATTGCCGACCCGGGCACCGCGTGGTGGATTCCGGGCGGGGAGTGGAACCGCTACGAGTATCTCTACAACAGGACGCGGCTCAGCGAAGTCGCGCAGGCACATACACCGCTGACGATCCGTACCGATGCGGGTCTGCACCTCGCAATTCACGAAGCCGCGCTCGTCGACTACTCATCAATGTGGTTGCGCCGCGTCGACGGCACGCGCTTGAAGGCTGTATTGGCGCCATCGTCACAGGATGCGAAAGTGCAGCGGACCGCGCCATTCAACACTCCGTGGCGCACGCTGCTGATCGCCGACACTGCTGGAGACCTGTACCTGGCGTCGGACCTGATCCTGAATCTCAATGAGCCGAATGTTCTGGGCGACGTGTCGTGGTTCAAGCCGGCGAAGTACGTCGGAATCTGGTGGGCGATGCACCTCGGCGTGTGGACCTGGGGCTCCGGTCCGCAGCACGGCGCGACCACGGCGAACGCGCGCCGCTACATCGACTTCGCCGCGCAGAACGGCTTTCGCGGCGTGCTGGTCGAAGGCTGGAACGTCGGCTGGGACGGCGACTGGTTCGCGAACGGCGAGACGTTCAGCTTCACGCAGCCATATCCCGACTTCGACCTGGAAGGCCTGGCCGAGTACGCGAAGCAGAAGGGGGTGCACCTGATCGGTCATCACGAGACCTCCGCCGACATCGCGCACTACGAGCCGCAGCTCGCGGCCGGGCTCGATCTCTATCAGCGGCTCGGCATCGACAGCGTGAAGACCGGCTACGTCGCCGACGCGGGCGGCGTGAAGGCGCTTGGTGCGGACGGCAAGATTCATTTCGAGTGGCACGACGGCCAGGTCATGTCGCGCCATCACCTGGAGGTCGTCACCGAGGCGGCGAAGCGCCACATCGCAGTCATCGCGCACGAGCCGATCAAGGACACGGGGCTGCGGCGTACCTATCCGAACTGGATCTCGCGCGAAGGCGCACGCGGCATGGAGTACAACGCGTGGGGCAATCCGCCGAATCCGCCCGAGCACGAGGCGAACCTGGTGTTCACTCGCATGCTGTCCGGTCCGTTCGACTTCACGCCCGGCGTGCTGAGCCTGAAAGGCAAGGGCGGACGGCCGATCCAGTCGACGCTCGCCAAGCAGCTCGCGAACTACGTCGTGCTGTACAGCCCGCTGCAGATGGCAGCCGACCTGCCCGAGAACTACAGGAAGTTTCCCGCGCCGTTCCAGTTCATCAAGGACGTGCCGACGGACTGGGCACAGACGCTGGTGCCGAACGGCGAAGTCGGCGACTACGTCACGATCGTGCGCAAGGACCGCAACAGCGACGACTGGTATCTCGGCAGCGTCACGGACGAGAACGCGCGCACGCTCGAAGTGCGGCTCGACTTCCTCGATGCAGGCCGCTCCTATCGCGCGCAGATCTATCGCGACGGCGCCAACGCTGACTTCCGCACGCATCAGTTCGCGATCGCCATTGAGCGTCGTTCGGTCCGCCGCGGCGAGACGCTGCAGCTCAAGCTCGCCCCCGGCGGCGGCCAGGCGATCCGCTTCCAGGCACGCTGATCTAGGACTATGCTCTCGGCCCTCGCCAACCCAAGTAGGGATCAGGAGGGTCTATGCGAACCACGATCATCGTTATCGGCTGCGGCGCGCTGCTGGCACTGGGCACCGCCCTGGCACAGGCGCCCGAAGCGCCGAAGCCCGGACCGGAGCAGAAGTCGCTCGGCTACTTCGCCGGCAAATGGACGAGCGAAGGCGAGCTGAAGCCGGGACCGTTCGGACCGGGCGGCAAGATCACGAGCACCGACAGCTGCGAATGGTTCTCCGGCGGATTCCATCTGGTGTGCCGCGGCCAGGGGAGCGGCGCGATGGGGCCGATGACTACGCTCGGCATCATCACGTACAACCCCACTGAGAAGGCCTATACCTACTACGGCATCGACAGCACCGGCATGGGTGACTACTCGAAGGGCCAGAAGAGCGGCAAGACCTGGACGTTCACCTCGAAGTCCGAAATGAACGGCAAGCCGTTCCACTCGCGTTACACGATGGTCGAGGGCTCGCCGAGCGCGTACACGTACAAGTGGGACATGTCCGAGGACGGCACGAAATGGACGACCCTGATGGAAGGGAAGTCGACGAAGAAGACGGAGTGATGCTGTCGGGCTGAAGCCCGGCGTGCAGCCCGACGTGGTAACAGACGGCGCAGTCGCATGACTGCGCCGTTTTCGTTGGTGCAACCCAAATCGTGGGTTCTGCGTCCGAAGCAGCACAGTTTTCACACGGAGCGGGGAGCACCATGACAGTTTCATCTCTTTTCATCCGTACAGTAGCGCTGGTCGCTGCAGCCATATCGGCCGCGACTCTCGCTGACACTCCCGTCGAGCCGCCGCACGCGTGTTACTCCGGTGCGTATCGATTCTCCGGCGGCGGCTACATCGTCATTTCGCCGAGCGATGAAGGTGCGTTGCGCTATCGCCTGCATGACGGCCGCAGCGGGCGGCTCTATCCCGACGACGATCGACATTTTCACGGTGGACCCGACTGGTCGTCGCGCGAGCCGCGCATTGCTGAAGCCGTGTTCGACGAGTGTCCGGGCAAGCGCCTCGAGTTCCGTCACAAGGACGGGCCTTCCGGCGTCGCGCAGCGGGTAGCAACGACGAGAACTCCCGCCACTTTCTCCAGCCTCGGCAACACGCTGCATGGCGAGTTGTTCGCGCCGGCAAAGCCGCAGGCGCTGGTCGTGCTGGTCTTCGGCTCGGGCAACGACAGCGCGATCACGTGGAACTACGTGCAGCATCTGCTGCCGCTGTACGACGTCGCAGTTTTTGTGTACGACAAGCGTGGCACAGGTCAATCGAACGGCCAGTTCACCGTTGACTTCAGCGCGCTCGCCGACGACGCGATCGCAGCTGTCGCCGCGGCGCGCAAGCTCGTGCCGAATGTGCCGGTCGGCCTGATGGGCGAGAGCCAGGGCGGCTGGATCGCGCCGCTCGCGGCGGTCCGGTCGCCGGTCGATTTCGTCGTCGTGTCGTACGGGCTCGCGATCAATCCGCTGGAAGAAGATCGAGAGGAAGTGCTCGGCGAGCTGCGTGCGAAGCGCTACGACGAGAGCGTCATAGCGAAGGGACGCGAGCTGACGTCCATCACTGGTCGCATCATGCTGTCCCGCTTCACCGACGGACTGGACGATCTGCAGAAGTTCAAGACGGCGCACGGCGACGAGAAGTGGCTGCAGGAAGTCGAAGGCGACTTCACCGGTCCGCTGCTGCGCTCGCCGGACGATCAGTTCAGCGAATTGCGTGCGGCGCTCGGCTTCGATGCGATTCTCGACTACGACGCGCAGGCCGCTTTGCGAAGAGTGCGCGCGCCGATGCTCTGGGTCGTCGCGGGCAAGGACACCGAAGCACCGCCAGCCCCGACGCTGAATTTCCTGCGTACGTTGCAGGCGGCCCCGCCGCAGCTCGACGTCGCGGTCTTCCCGGACGCCGATCACGGCATCATCGACAGCGAACAGCGCAACGGCGAGCTCGTGGCGATCCGGCAATCGCCCGGATACTACGACCTGCTGGGGTCCTGGATCCGCACCCGCAAGCTGGACGGCAAGTTCGGGGCGGCGATCCTGCGACCGGATACCGCTCGCTGACCGACCATCCGGGCAATCGACGCCGGGCGAGGCGGGCGAGTATCCTCGCCTGCTATGCAACGCCTGGGCCGTCGAATGTCGCTGTGGGTCGCCTTCGGAATGCTGGTCGGCGGCACCGCATGTGCCGCCGAGTCCCCGCCGGATATCGAAGGCATCTGGACCAGCGGCACCCTCACGCCGTTCGAGCGGCCTGCGCAAGCCGGCACGCATCTCCCGGAAGCAGATCGCACCGAGCAGCAGCGTGTTGCCAGCGAGAAGTTCTGGGCGGCGGGTCACAAGCCCGGTGACGTCGGCCGTGACAACGACGCGTTCATCGATCAGCAGCTCGCGATCCTGCCCAATGGGCAAACCTCGCTGATCGTGGAGCCCGCCGACGGCAAGGTGCCGTTCCGGCCGGAGGCGCTGCAGCGCCGCGACTTCAACCTGAGCAATTTCGACACGTACCAGACCATGAGCCAGTGGGATCGCTGCATCACGCGCGAGCCCACGACCATGTTTCCCGTCGTCTACAACAATGCCTACCAGATCGTACAGACGCCGGGCTACGTGCTCATCGTCGCAGAGATGATCCACGACGCGCGCATCATCCCGATCGGCCGCGACGCGCAGGCCGCACACGCCGACGCGCGCGTGCGCTCGTGGGGCGGCGATTCACGCGGTCATTGGGAAGGCAAGACGCTGGTCGTCGAGAGCACGAACTTCAACGATCACGGCTGGATTGCCACTGGCGGCAACGCCGTACCGCTGCGCGGCACGCCTGTCAGTGAGCAGCTGCGCATCGTCGAGCGCTTTACGCGCATCGACCACGACACGATGCAGTACGAGATCACGATCGAGGATCCTGCGAACTACACCGCGCCGTGGAAGGTTGCGTACCCGCTCGCGCGCGACGACAGGTATCAGATGTTCGAGTACGCGTGCCACGAGGGCAATCGCGCGATCGAGCTGATCCTCGGCGGCGCACGCGCGCAGGAGCAGGTGACGACGCGCTAGGTCGTCACTTGTTCACGAGACTGAAGATATTCCCGTCCGGGTCCTTGAACCACGCGACCTTGAAGTCCTGGCTGTCGGCGACGTGCAGATCGCCCTGCACCTTCATGCCGGGCATGTCGTAGTGCTCGAAGGCGACGCCCTTCGACTTCAGCGCCTTCACTTCGCCTTCGACGTCGTCCACTGCCCAGGTGACGGCAGTCGCCTTGTTCGTGCCCGCGTACTGCGAGCGATACACGTTGAGCCGCGAACTGCCGCTCTCGTACACCACGACCTCGTCACCTTCCGCATCGAGCTGCTTCAGCCCGAGCGTGCCCTCGTAAAACTTCTTGGCTGCCGCCAGGTTCTTGACCGCAACGGTTGCGACTGCGTCTTGCTTGCCGAGCATGGGAAGTACCTCCTTTTCGTCAGGTGTCTTAGTGAACCCGCATGACGCACAATGGGTCCGTCTCCCGGCTAATTCCTGCACGCCTGTCAAAGAAGGAGGACGGATGTCTCAGCTGAGCGTCGCCGAAGCCGCTGCATTCGCACAACGCTGGCTCCCGGCATGGACCGGCAACGATCCCGAGCGGCTCGCTGCCTTCTATTCCGACGATGCGCTGTACCTCGATCCGGGCATCCCGGCAGGCGTGCGCGGCAAGACGGAGCTGCTCGCCTACTTCCGTAAGCTGCTCGCGAACAATCCGAACTGGGTGTGGACGCAGCTCGAAGCGATTCCGCTGCAGGACGGATTCCTCAACAAGTGGCTCGCGAGAATTCCGGTCGGCGCGAACACGCTGGAGATCGTTGGAGTGTGCCTGGTGCAGTTCGATGCGGCCGGCAGGATCCGCAGGAACGAAGTGTATTTCGATAGGAGCGGGCTGCTCGCGCAGATCGCGCAGTTCAAGCTCAAAAAAACGGCGGGCCAAAGCCCGCCGTCACAAGAGTCGGGCTGAAGCCCGACCTGCGTGCGTTGCTTCAGAAGTCTGCGGTCAGACCCAGGAAGACGTAGCGTCCCATCGTGTCGTACACCTGCGGGAACGTGTTGCCGTTGCAGTACACGGACGGGCAGGTGTCCTGGCCGACCAGCGGCGGATCCTTGTCCAGCAGGTTGTTGATGCCGAGCCGGCCGGTCACGTTGCTGAACATCCCCGCGTCGCTCATCGTGTACGACGCTGTCAGGTCGAGGTAGTTGCGCGAGCCGAGGTGCTTGTCCGTCTCGATGATGGCGGCGGATAAGTTCGGATCCGAGCTCGTGCGGTCGTCATCGACGGTGGCGACGTAGCGCCAGGTCAGCGACAGGTCCATGTTCCAGGGCGTCGCCCAGCTGGCGCGCAGCTTGTGACGCCAATCCGGAACCGGCGTGCCGCAGACGGTGCCGTAGAACCCCGTGCAGTCGTACTTCGGCGAGCCCGGCAGCGGCTCGGTGAGATACTGATCGACGTACGTGCCGATGAACTGCAGCCCCAGGCTCCCGGCGCCGCCCATCTCGAAACGATAGTTCGCTTCGGCGTCGATGCCTTTGATCTGCAGCGAACCGGTGTTGAGGATCGGATCGTCGACGAAGCCGGTGTCGCCCAGCCAGATCGAGCCGTTGGCCGCGCGCTGCACGCGGTCGCAGTACGTCGGATCGGCCGTCGCCAGGCAATTGCCGAGGATGAAGTCGGCGCCCAGGTTGTTGATGAGCTTCTCGACCTTGATGTCGTAGTAGTCGACGGCAAAGCTGAAGCCCGGCAGGAACTCCGGCGTCACGACGAAGCCGTACGAATACGTGTCCGACTCTTCCGGCTGGATGTCGGGATTGCCGCCGACCAGGCCGTTGTACTGCGAGGCCGGGTTCTGCAGGATGTTGCCGTACTGCGCGGCCGTCACACCGCTGCGCGCGCATTCCTCGAAGCTCGCAGCGGGAGTGCCGCCGAGCTCGTTGGAGCACGGATCGGTGTTGCCATCGAGCTGCACGCGCGGTTGCAGGAACAGCTCCTGGATGTTCGGCGAACGCACTGCTCGCTGGTAGCTGCCGCGGAACATCACATCACTGATCGGTGCCCACTGCAGGCCGAGCTTGTAGCTGTCCGTCTTGAAGCCCAGGTTGTAGTCGGAGTAGCGATAGCCCGCTTCCACCGACAGCGTGTCTGCCAGCGTCTTGCCCTGTGCCAACGGCATGCGCGCTTCCGCGAACACTTCCTTCACGTCGAACCGACCGAACGTATCGAGCGTCGGCGCGCCCTGGCCAGCCAGATCGTTGGCCTGGTAGTTCGCGTCGGTACGCAGCTCGGAGCTCTCGGAGCGGTACTCCGCGCCGAACGCAACAGCGAGACCGTCGTTCGCCGACGGCAGCTTGACGCCGTACTGCCCCAGATCGCCCGAGACCGAGCCGCTCAACACCTGCTCGACTGTCGAGCCTTCGGAGAGCGCGGGGATCTGCAGATACGCGACCTGGTCCGGCGTGACGCTGCCGACGCCGAAGATCGCGTACGGCACGCAGGTCGGATCGTCGTTCGACAGGTCCGTGTCCGCGTTGACCCGGCAGATGGGCTGTCCGTTCGGACCGGCCACGGCGGTCAGCGCTTTGCGGATGCGCGAGCGCGAGACGTCGTTCTGGTAGTTCTCCGACAGGAGCGACGTGCCGTACAGGCCATACACGTCGTAGCTCCAGCCCGTGGCCAGGTCGCCGCGCAGGCCGAGTACACCACGGAACGAGGTGTGCCGCAGATCGTCGTTGCGCGGGCCGCCTTCGACGTTGCGCTTGCCGATGTCGAGGAAGATGTCGCCCGCATTGGGATTGCCGCCGCAGAACGTATCGACGGCGGACGGGGAGAGCAGCGGGTTGTCGCAGTTCACCGCGTAACGGCCGAAGAACGGCGGCTGGCCCGGGCCGGCGCCGAGGAACGCGCCGCTCGGTGCGATCTGCGCCTGCGTGCGATCGTCCATGAACATGAACTCGGTGTAGACGCTGGCCTGGTCGCTGAAGTCATAGTGCGCGAACAGGCCGGCCGTCTTGCGCTCGTCCTGGCGCTGATAGAAGTTGAACGGCGCGAAGTTGAACTGATCGGAGGCCTCGAAATCGCGGACTACGCCGCCGGCGCCGACGGTGAAAGCCCCGGTCGCGTTGAGGTCGTTCGGATCGGTTGGATAGGTCTGGAACAGGCCGGTCGCCGCGTTGGCGGAGCCGCCGCAGGTGAACGTGTTGGAAGTCGGATCGCCCGCATCGGAAGATCCGAGCGCGCACGCGCTGAAGTCGCGCCGGTCCTGCGTGACCGGGTCGAGCGTGCGATAGCCGACGTACACCGTCGCATTGCCCCGGCCGTCCGGCGTGTTGATGCCGGCGATGAACGTGAAGTCCTTGGTGTAGCCATCGGTAACGCTGCTCTGCGGCAGCGGATAATTGCTGTCGCGAACCAGTCCCTGGATCGTGTCGTCGTTGTTGTCGTGCTGGTACATGCTGAACTGCGCATCGAGCCGCACGCCTTCGAACTTGTCGTTCATGATGAAGTTGACGACGCCTGCGACGGCATCGGCGCCGTACACTGCCGACGCGCCGCCCGTCAGCACTTCCACGCGCTCGATCAGCGCTGTCGGAATCTGGTTCAGGTCCGGCGAGGCAGCGGCATTCTGCGTCGGATCGCCCGGCATCAGGCGCCGGCTGTTGACCAGTACCAGCGTGCGCTGCGAGCCGAGATTACGGAGATTGACGCTCGCTGTGCCGGTGGCGCCGTTCGACAGGTTGCCGCCGAAGTCGGCGAACGCCTGCGGCAGGTTGTTGATCAGGTCCTCGACGCGCGTGACGCCTTCGATCTTGACCTGGTCGGAACCCACGGACGTCACCGGGCTGACGCTCGTGAGGTTGGGTTGCGCAATGCGCGAGCCGGTCACGACCACTTCCTGAATGGTCGAGCTCTCCTGCGCCTGCGCCGGCACGACGCCGGCGAGCGCGGCGGCCGCACTCGTGAGCAGCGCGCAGCGGACCGCGCGCCGGACGGAAAGATTCGTCGACATCGAACACCTCCTGCGGCGCGGGCGTTGCCGATGCCTCATCGGCGCTGCCCGCAAGGGTTAGCGTACGGAGGAGATGCTAGTTGCGACGTCAACGAGCGATGCGACACCCGTTGTCATTCTGTACGACGGGGATTGCTGTGATTGCGTCGTTTCCCGCGCAAGCGTGCGCAGAGCGCGCGCGCCGAGACCGCGACTGCGACGCAGGCGACGCACGAGCGTGCGTACGTGAAAACCGCTGCGCTCGGCGATCTCGGCGACCGACAGATCGGTCGAGCACAAAAGGCGCACGGCCGTTTGTGTCCGGCGGCGTTGCAGATATTCGTACGGGCTGATGCCGTGCACTGCCTTGAACTCGCGCATCATGTGAAAGCGCGACCAGTGCGCCGCCTCGGCCAGCTCCTCGATCGTCAGCGCGCGCTCGTAGCAGGAATGGATGAGGTCGGTGACGCGCGCCAGCCGCACGAACGTCTCGCGGCGCTTCCAGGATTTCATGTGGGTCATGGCGGCGACGGTGCGCGCCAGCGCGAGCTCGTGAGCCAGCAGCCGGCGCAGCAGGAAGCTCACCTGCTCTTCGTACCATTGCGGATCGTCGATGCCTGCCGAGACGTGATGCGCGATGTAGCGCAACACGGATGCGAGCGAGCGCTCGCTGTCGCGCACGTGCTCGAAGAGCCTGAAAGGCCCGTGCTGCGTTGACGCGATCAACAGCTCGCGGTCGGCGGGTGCGAGCCCTTCGAACGCCTGCGTCAGCAGCTCCGTCCCGAAGTAGACGCTCAGCAGACACGCGCCCGGATCGCGGCGGCCGCGCGTCGTGAGCACGTGGCCGGCGTTGAGCGCCACGAAGACTTCGTCCTCGAGCTTGAGCGCGCTCTGGCCGTCGATGCACAGCGAGTAGCTGCCATTCCATGCAGCATGAACGGACGGTACGCCGCCGATCGTCTCCGGCGCGGCCCGGCCTGCCGGCATCCAGCGGATCTCTGTGCCTTGCGCAGTATGCGCTCCGTTCGTGCTCACGCCATTCGCGGGCACGAATCTGCCAACGATCGAACGCATCGACGAAGCTCCCCGGTCCGCAGCTCACGCTCGTCGCGTTGCTGCGATCACACGCTGCTTACGCTAAGCGGGCGAGGAGTGCCCGCGCATTTTTTTGCGTTGAACAGTCATCCTGTGGCGGTGAACGACACAGGCGAGCAACGAATGCGTCAGTGAGTGCGCAGAGGAGAAAGTGACGAGGGTCACGAGAGTGACGAGGGTCACGAGAGTGAAGAGAGTCGCGAGGTTCTCGCCCCCGTGACCCACGTCACTCCCGTGACCCACGTCACTTTGTCTTCAGAAGTCCGCAGTCAGACCCAAAAAGACAAACCGTCCCAATGTGTCGTACACCTGCGGGAACGTGTTGCCGTTGCAGAACACGGCCGGACACGTGTCCTGGCCGACGAGCGGCGGATCCTTGTCGAGCAGGTTGTTGATGCCGAGCCGTGCGTTCAGGCTCTTGAACATGCCTACCTGGCTGAAGCTGTACGAGCCCTGCAGATCCAGGTAGCTGCGCGAGCCCAGCGTCTTGTCGCTCGGGATGACGTCGCTCGTCAGGTTCGGATCCGAGCTCGTGCGGTCATCGTCCACCGACGCGATGTAGCGCCACGTCAGCGACAGGTCCAGATCCCACGGCGTCGTCCAGGTCGCGCGCAGCCGATGCCGCCAATCCGGAATCGGCGTGCCGCAGACCGTGCCGTAGAGTCCGACGCAGTCGTACTTGCTCGCCCCCGGCAGCGGCTCGGTCAGGAACTCGTCGGTGTACGTGCCGATGAGCTGCAGGCCGAGATTGCCGGCGCGACCGATGTCGAAGCGATAGTTCACCTCGGCGTCGATGCCCTTGGTCTGCAGCGAGCCGGTGTTGAGGATCGGATCGTCGATGAAGCCGGTGTTGCCGAGCCAGATTGAGCCGTTGGCGGCGCGGTGCACGCGATCGCAGAAGGTCGGATCACCCGTCGTCAGACACTGGTTGAGGATGAAGTCCGCGCCGAGCGAGTTGATCAGCTTCTCCACCTTGATGTCGAAGTAGTCGACGGTGACGCTGAACCCCGGCAGCGCGTCCGGTGTCAGCACGAAGCCGAACGAGTACGTGTCCGACTTCTCCGGCTCGAGGTTGACGTTGCCGCCGACCAGTCCGTTGTACTGCGAGGACGGGTTCTGCAGGATGTTGCCGTATTGCGCTTCGGTCACACCCGAGCGCGCGCATTCGTCGAAGCTCGCATCCGGCGTCTCGCCGAGCGCGTTCGAGCACGGGTCGGTGTTGCCGTCGAGCTGCACCCGCGGCTGCAGGAACAGCTCCTGGATGTTCGGCGAGCGTACTGCGCGCTGGTAGCTACCCCGCAACATCAGCACGCTGATCGGCGCCCATTGCAGACCGAGCTTGTACGTGTCGGTCTTGAAGCCGAGATCGTAGTCGGAGTAACGGTAGCCCGCTTCGAGCGACAGCGTGTCCGCGAACGGCTTGCCCTGCATCAGCGGCATGCGTGCTTCAGCAAATACTTCCTTGACGTCGAACTGGCCGTTGGTGTCGAGTGTCGGCGCACCCTGGCCGGCGAGATCGCCGGTCTGGAACGCCTGGTCGGCGCGCAGCTCCGACCTTTCCGAGCGGTACTCCGCGCCGAACGCTACGGCGAGGCCGTCGTTGGCGCTCGGCAGCTTGATGCCGTACTGGCCGAGATCGCCCGATACCGAGCCGCTCAGCACCTGCTCGACCGTCTCGCCTTCGGTCAGGCCGGGCACCTGCAGATAGTTGAGCTGGTCCTGCGTGACGCTGCCGACACCGAAGATCGCGTAGGGCACGCAATTCGGGTCGTCGTTCGTCGGGTTGCCATCGACGTTGATGCGACAGACCGGCCTGCCGTCCGCACCGGGCACGGCGAGCAGCGCATTGTTGAGCCGGGTGCGCGAGATGTCGTTCTGGAAGCGCTCCGACAGCAGCGAGGTGCCGTACTGACCGTACACGTCGTAGCTCCAGCCGTCGGCGATGTCGCCGCGCAAGCCGAGCACGCCGCGGAACGAGGTGTGCCGCAGATCGTCGATGCGGGCGCCGCCTTCGACGTTGCGCCGGCCGATGTCGAGGAAGATGTCGCCCGCATTGGCATTGCCGCCGCAGAACGTGTCGACCGCGGAGGGGGAGAGCAGAGGGTTGTTGCAGTTCACAGCGTAGCGGCCGAAGAACGGCGGCTGGCCGGGGCCGGTGCCGAGGAACGCGCCGCTCGGCGCGACTTGCGCCGAGGTGCGATCGTCCATGAACATGAACTCGGTGTAGACGCTGGCCTTGTCGCTGAGGTCGTAGTGCGCGAACAGTCCCGCAGTCCGGCGATCGTCCGGGCGCTGGTAGTAGTTCTGCGGCGCGAAGTTGAACAGGTCGGAGTCTGCGAACTCGCGGATCGTGCCGTCGGGGTTGACGGTGAACGCGCCGGTCGGCGACAGATCGTTGGGATCGTTCGGATTGTAGGTCTGGAACAGCGCCGGTGCCGTCGTGCCGGAGCCGCCGCAGCCGAACGTGTCGCCCGAGGCGAGCGCGCAGGCGCTGAAATCGCGCAGGTTCTGCGTGACCGCGCTCAGAGTGCGATAGCCGACATACACAGTCGCGTTGCCGCGTCCGTCTTCGGTGTTGATGCCGGCGATGAACGTGAAGTCCTTGCTGTAGCCGTCGTTCGTGTTGCCGCTGGGCGCAGTGAAGCCTGACTGGCGCACGAGGTTGCCGATGTCGCTGTCGTTGTCGTGCTGGTAGAAGCCGTATTGCGCGTCGAGCCGCACGCCTTCGAACTTGTCGTTCATGATGAAGTTGACGACGCCGGCGACGGCGTCGGCGCCGTACACTGCCGAGGCGCCGCCCGTCAACACGTCGACGCGCTCGATCAACGCCGCGGGGATCTGATTGAGGTCGGGCGAGCTCGCGCCGTTCTGCGTCGGATCGCCAGGCATCAGGCGGCGGTTGTTGACCAGCACCAGCGTGCGCTGCGAGCCGAGGTTGCGCAGGTTCACGGTGGCGGCGCCGGTCGCGCCGTTCGACACGTTGCCGCCGAAGTCGCCGAAAGCCTGCGGCAGATTGTTGATCAGGTCTTCGGTGCGCGTCGCGCCTTCGATCTTGATCTGGTCGGAGCTGACGGCGGTGACCGGGCTGACGCTGGTGAGGTTCGGCTGCGCGATGCGCGAGCCGGTGACGACCACCTCCTGGATCGTCGAAGTCTGCTGCCCCTGCGGCGCCTGCTGCGCTTGTGCGGGTAGCAGGCCGGTAAGAGCGGTGGCGGCACCACTGAACAGCGCGCAGCGGACTGCGCGCCGGATGAAGAGATTCGTCGACATGGAAAACCCTCCTGCATGAAACAGAAAGGGGACATTCGCTACGCGGAAGTGACGAAAGTCACGTAAGTCACGAGGTGACGCGCTCTGCGTGACCTCGTGACTCGCGTGACCCTCGTCACCTCTGCAGTGACGAATGTCCCCATTTCTTGCGCTTTCAGCGCAGGGGAGAAATGCTAGTGGCGGGATTCAGACCGGATGCAGCAGCCGTTGGCATTCTGTGCGGCAATGCTTGCGAGGTTTGCGCGCCTTCGTGCGCTTGCGCGAGCGTGCGCAGCGCGCGCGCACCGAGCCCGCGACTGCGACGCAAGCGACGCACGAGCGTGCTGCGTTCGTGAAAACCGGTGCGTTCTGCGATTTGCGCGACAGACAATTCCGTCGAGCACAGCAGCCGCGCGGCCGTTTGTGTCCGCCGGCGTTGCAGGTATTCGTAGGGACTGATGCCGTGCACTGCCTTGAACTCGCGCATCATGTGAAAGCGCGACCAGTGCGCGGCCTCGGCCAGCTCTTCGATCGTCAGCGCACGGTCGTAGCACGAATGGATCAGATCCGCGACGTGCGACAGCCGCGTGAATGTTTCGCGGCGCTTCCACGACTTCATGTGTGTCATCCCGCTCACCGTGCGCGCGAGCGAGATCTCGTGCGCCATGAGGCGCCGCAAGAGGAAGCTCACCTGCTCTTCGTACCACAGCGGGTCGTCGACCCCCGCACAGATGTGATGTGCGACATAGTGCATCACGGAGGTGAACGAGCGGTCGGCGTCGCGCAGATGCTCGAACAACCGAAACGACCCGTCCTCGGAGCACGCGCTCAGCAGCTCGCGATCGGCCGGAGCCAGCGCTGCACGCGCCTGCTGCAGCAGTTCCGGCGCGAAGTAGATGCTCAGCAGGCAGGCGCCGGGATCGCGCCGGCCGTGCGCCGAGAGCACATGACCGGCATTGAGCACCAGGAATACTTCATCTTCGAGCCTGAGAGTATGGCCGTCGACGCACAGCGGATAGCTGCCGCCCCAGGCTGCGTGGACGGATGGGACGCCGGCAATCACTTCGGGCGCGCCACGTCCGGCCGGCATCCAGTGAATCTCGGTCCCCTGCGCGGTGTGCGCGCTCGCACTCGACCCGTTCGTCGAAACAAATCTGCGAATGATCGAACTCATCGACTCGAATCCCGCGGCGCGTTGCCCGCTCCACACACGTCAGTAGGCTAAGGCGGCGGTGGATTGTTCCGCGGGTTTTTGCGGCGAAGTGCTGCGAGTCGACGACGAACGGTCGTCGTGAGCAATGCATGCATCCACTGCCGGTCAAACGCGCGCGACTAGTCCCGCGGGCGTCCTCCGTCCGCCACACTCGGGTCAGGCGCGATGCTGTTCCTTACGAAAACGTAACGCGTGCGCGACGCGCGAGACATAGCGGCGACTGACGGGAACTTCCCGACCGCCGGACAGCACTGCGAACGTGCGGCCGGAGTCGTGACGGCGGATCGCTGCGATCAGATCGTGTCGCACGATTTCAGAGCGATGCACGCGCACGAACTTCTGCGGGTCGAGCCGGTCGGCGAGATCGCCGAGCCGCGCGCGCATCAGGCGGACACGCTGGCCGATGTGCAGCCGGACGTAGTCGCCATCCGCTTCCAGGCGCTCGATCATGTCCACGGGCACGCGCACGCGTGCGTCGCCTTCGCGGATCCACAGCTCGGTCTCGTATTTCTTCTGGGTGCCGCCGCGCCGATCCATGCGCAGGTTGTCGATGATCTCGCGCAGTTCCTGAACGCGGGCCTGGGCGTCGCGCAGCTCGCGACGCATGCGGGCGCGCTCGAGCGCTTCGATGAGCCGGCTGCGCTCGACCGGCTTGAGCAGGTAGTCGACCGCGCTGACCGAGAACGCCTTGACCGCGAAATGATCGAATGCCGTCACGAATACGATCTCGGGCATGGCGCCTTCGCCCGAGCCGCCGAGCGCATCGATCAGCTCGAAGCCGCTGAGCTCCGGCATCTCGACGTCGAGCAGCACGACGTCCGGCGCCAGCGAACGAATCAGCTCGAGGCCGCGTTGCGGATTGGCGGTCTTGCCCACCAGTGCGACGTCCGGAACGTCCTGCAGGCACCATTCCAGGCGGCGCAGCGCCAGCGGCTCATCGTCGATGGCAATCACTCGCAGTGCTGTCATAAGGTCAGTTCGAGCGGCAGGCGCAAATCGACTGTGAACCGTCCATCGCGTTGCGCAGCCGACAGGCCGGCAGCCGCTCCGTAAAAGTTCTCGAGCCGCCGCGCGACATTCGCGAGCCCGACGCCTTCACCCGCCGCTGCCTGGGGGTCAGGCTTCAGCCTGACTCCTTCATTCGCTATCCGTACCAACAGCTCGCCGGCACGGCGCGCGGCGGTGATGTCGATGGTGACCGGCGCCGACGTCCGCGCGACCCCATGCTTGATCGCGTTCTCGACCAGCGGCTGCAGAATCAGGTGCGGCACCAGCGCATTCTCCAGGCCCGCCTCGATCTGCGTCGACCAGCTGAGTCGCTCGGGAAAGCGGGTCAGCTCGATGTTGAGATACTCGAGCTGCACCCGCAGCTCCTCCGTCAGCGTCACCTTGGCAGTCGACTCGCGGCTCAGAGCATTGCGGAAGAAGCGCGCCAGCTTGTTGATCATCGCGTCGGCGGCGAGCGCCTGGCCAGTGACGATGAGGGCCGAGACAGCATTGAGCGTATTGAACAGGAAGTGCGGGTTGATCTGGTAGCGGAGCATCTTCAGCTCCGCTTCGCGCGCCAGCACCTGCGCCTGCAACAGGCTGCGCTCGCGCTCCTGCGACTGCGCTGCGTACAGGATCGCCGAGCAGAACCCGGCCCATAGCAGGAACAGGATGAAGTTGTATTGCGCCTGGATGATGAGGCCGGCGATCCAGGAGTAGGGCATCGGCGGATTCGTCAACACGTGCGTCCATACGTAGTAGCCGACGAGTGCGTACACGATAGCGATCGGCAAAGCTGCGCCGCCGATGGCCAGCACGCGCCGCGACACGCGCAGGTCGAGCGTCGCACGGATCACTCTGCCCAACGGCAGGCACAGCACGAACGCCAGCACGTTCATCGCCGCCCGCCAGCCCATCGAATGCCAGTCTTCGCGATTGTTGGCCAGGATCATTTGTGTCGTGTGCATCGTGAACATTGCGGCCCAGAAGAGCGCGCTGAACACGTGGATCTGCGTCATCGTTCGGCGCGCGGCGCTCGCCCCGATCGCCGGCGCTGCTGGGTTCGATGCACTGGACACTGGAACGGTTGCACCGATCGCGTTCGCTGCCATGTCTTTTCCCGAGGAAATCTGCGTGTGGAATTCCCGGATTATGCGCTGACACGCATCGTGCGCGCAGAGCGCGCCGTCCGCTGGCGACGAACGAACGTTAAAATACGACGAGTGAACCGGAATGTCTCTCGCCAAGGCGCAAAGGCGCCAAGGAAAGAGCTATGAGCTCATAACTTCTTCTTGGCGCCTTTGCGCCTTGGCGAGAGCTCATTCGGCTCCGGCTCCGGTCAGATAAAGCCAGAAATCGTCCGCGCCGCGTGCGATGACAGTGCGCCCGAGTTGCTCGCTCCAGTAGCGATCGTTGCCATACTCGGAACGCCACGACCACAACCGCTGCGTGGCATGTCGCAGCGCGTATTCCCACGTGAAGCCGATCGCGCCATGCACTTGATGCGCCGTCGCCGTTGCGACGCCAATGGCCTGATTCGCTCGCAGCTTTGCAGCAGCAATCTCGAATGAGGCATCGCCAGCGCTGGCAGCGATCGCTGCCGAGCGGCTGGCGCAGGTCGCGGCGGCAGTCTCCGCGCCGAATAGCGCCAGTTGCTGCTGCACCACTTGGAACTGCCCGATTGTGCGGCCGAACTGTTTGCGTTCCAGAGCGTAAGCGATCGAGCGCTCCAGTGCGGACTGCAGCGCTCCCGCGATCTGTGCAGTGCGTGCGAGTGCTGCGTAGTAGAAGAGGTGCTGCGCTTCACGGCATGACGACTGAGCAGCGAGCACCGCAGTGTTTTCGAAGTGCAGATCATCGCGCGGCTCGCCCGCGAGGTTCGTCCGTTTGTGCAGATTCGCATCCGCAACGGCCAGAACCACTACCTGCGTCTGGCCTTCGAACGACAGCGTCGTCACCACGCGAGCGACATCGCGTCCCCAGGGGACGCTCTGCAGTACGCCGGAGAATTTCCAACTGCGTCCATCACGCCCGAGCGTTCCGGCTGCATCGGGCGCGATGCTGATCGTGGAGCGCGGCAGCTGCAGACCCGCATTGCTCGTCAGCATCCGCGCGATCATTGCTTCGGCCAGCGGCAGCGCAACCTGCCGGTGTCCGCTCGCTTGCAAAACCGCGCATGCGTCGTCCCAGTCTGCGCCGCTTCCGCCGTGTGCTTCGGCGACGAGAAGGTCGGCAATGCCGAGCGCTTCGATCTCGTCCCAAAAGTTGTGCTGCCGATCGTGCGACTCGAACAGTCGCGTGACGCTGTCGGCGAGCAGTTGTCGTTGGTCGCTCATGTCAGCGCAACCCGAGACCGCGCGCGACGATGCCGCGGAGAATCTCGCGCGTGCCTCCGCGCAGACTGAACGAAGGTGAGGTTTGCAGCAGCAATGCGAGCGTCCGGGCGAGATCGCTGTCGTCTTCGAGCCGGATATCTGCGCCGAGCAGCGACTGGACGAGCGTCGGTAGCGCTTGTTCGAACGAGTTGCCGAGGTCCTTGACGATTGCGGCGGCGAGCATCGGATCTTCGCCGGCTGCGAGCTGACCGGCGACCGACAGCGACATCTGCCGCAATGTCCACAGCTCCGCTGTGAGCCGGCCGACTGCATGTCGCAGCACCTCCGAGTCGACGCGTCCGGCGAGACGCACGAGCTCGAGGAACAGCGCGAAGCTCGAGAGATAGCGCTCGGGACCGCTGCGCTCCAGCGACAACTCGCTCGTCACCTGCTGCCAGCCCTCGCCCTCGACGCCGAGCAGGCAGTCCGGCCCGACCAGGACGTCGTCGAAGAAGACTTCGTTGAAGCCGGGATGACCGACCAGGTCGACGATCGGCTGGATACGGATGCCCGGCGTGCGCAGCTCGATCAGGAACTGGCTGAGGCCCGCATGCCGGTTCTTCTCATCGAGCGCGCGGGTGCGGACCAGCGCGATCATCAGCTGGCTGTGCTGCGCGTTGCTCGTCCAGATCTTCTGGCCGTTGATCCGCCAGCGGCCGTCCGGAAGCTTTTCGGCGCGCGTGCGTACGGCAGCGAGATCCGATCCCGCACCAGGCTCCGACATGCCGATGCAACAGAGGATCTCGCCGCGCGCCATGCCGGGCAGATACTTGCGGCGCTGCTGCGCCGAGCCGAAGCGCAGCAGGTTCGGTCCCGACTGTCGGTCAGCGATCCAATGCGCTCCCACGGGTGCGCCGGCAGCGAGCAACTCTTCGAGCAGCACGTAGCGTTCGAGCGCGGTGCGTTCGTGGCCGCCATACTCCTTCGGCCACACCATGCCGATCCAACCGCGCGCGCCGAGCTTGCGTGAGAACGCGGCATCGAAGACAGCCCAACAATTGGCACGGTGTTCCGCCGGCACGCTCGGCAGCTCGCGCGCAAGGAACTCGCGAATCTCCGTGCGGAATGCGGGAGCGTCGGCCGGCAGCTTGACGGGATCGAACCTGAAAGCGTGCACGGTGCGCTCCGCGTGCGGCTCACTGCCCGGTGAAGCGCGGCTCGCGTTTCTCGAGGAACGCCGCGACCGCTTCTTCGTGATCCTTGGTCTCGTGCGCCAGTGCCTGGAACGCGGCGGACAGCTCGAGGACGTCGCTCAAGCGCTGCTGTTGTCCTTCGCGCAGCAGACGCTTCGCGAGTCGCAATGCCTTCGCCGGATTGACGGCGATGCGGCGGGCGACCGCCTGCGCTTCGTTCAGCAGCTGCCCGCCGGGCACGACGCGCGAGACCAGCCCAATCGACTCCGCCGTGCGCGCGTCGATCGTGTCGCCGGTCAGGATCATCTCCGATGCGCGCGACAAGCCGATGGTCCGCGCCAGGATCCAGGCGCCGCCGTCTCCGGGAACGATGCCGACCTTGATGAAGCTCGAGGCGAACCTGGCGCTGTCGGCGGCAGCCTTATGTCACAGATACAAGCGAGGTCGAGCCCGAGCCCGATTGCATGACCGTTGACCGCCGCGACCATCGGCACCTCGCAATCCCACAGTGCGCGGATCATGCGTTGGACGCCGCGCCGATAGTTGGTGCGCGTGGCCTCCGGCGTGCCGAGGCGCCCGATGCCGCTGCGGGCCTGCATGCCCTTGAGATTGCCGCCGGCGCAGAAGCTCGCGCCCGCTCCGGTCAGGACGATGCAGCTGATGCCAGCGTCCTCTTCGGCCCGGCGGAAGGCGTCGATGACGTCCAGGCAATCCTGCTGGGCGCCGATTGCGTTGCGGCTGTCAGGGCGGTTGAGGGTCAGCGTGGCCACGCCGGCCGTGGCTGCGTACTGCACGAAGCTGTCGGTCACCGGATGTCTCCCCGTCATCGAACGCTGGTAAGAATTATCATAGCCCGGGAACCGCCGACCCCGGCGGGCGTTGGATCCTGCTGACGAATCGAACAAGAACAGGGAGCATCGGGAGGGTGATGCAGGCCCGAGTCCGGGAATCATTGGTGGGTCCGCGTTTGCAGAGCGAGCCGGCCTGGTTGCGCTATGGCCTGGCCATCGGCCTGTTGGCCTGCACGGCGTTCGCTCGCGCGGAGCTGACGCCGCTGCTGGGGCGGCACAGTCCGTTGCTCCCATTCGTCCTGCCCGTCCTGCTGACCTGCTACCTGTGCGGCCGCGGTCCAGCGTGGCTGATCGCGCTGGCGAGCCCGGTCCTGTGCACGCTGCTGTTTCACCAGGATTTCAGCTGGAGCGACCCGCTGGGCTGGCTAGCTCACGTGACTTTCTTCGTGCTGCTGAGCGCGGCCCTGATCGAGATCCTGCATCGTCTGCAGGTCACGCATCGCAAGCTCCTCGACAGCGAAGCCCTGCTGCTCGAGGCGGACCGGCGCAAGAACGAGTTTCTCGCGATGCTGGCGCACGAGCTGCGCAATCCCCTGGCGCCGATCCTCAACATCGCGCCGGTTCTGCAGACCCGGGCGTACGAGCCGTCGACCGTGCAGCAGATGGGCGGAGTGCTGCAGCGGCAGGCCTCGCATCTCGCACGGCTGGTCGACGACCTGCTGGACGTCGCGCGCATCACCCGCGACAAGATCGAGCTGCGAACCCAAAGTCTGGTCGTGCAGGAAGTCATCGAGCGTGCGCTCGAAAGCGCGCGGCCGGCGTTCGCAGCGCGACGTCAATCGGTCAGCGTGGAAGTCCCTCCGCAACCGCTGCAGCTCGACGGCGACCTGGTCAGACTGACGCAAGCCATCGGTAATCTGCTGACCAATGCGGCGAAGTTCTCGCCCGACGGTGCACGCATCCAGGTTGCCGCCGCGGACGTCGACGGCCAGGTCCAGATACGGGTGCGCGACGAGGGCGCGGGCATTGACGCGCAAATCCTGCCGCACGTCTTCGACTTGTTCGTGCAGGGCGACCAATCGCTCGATCGGGCACAGGGCGGGCTCGGCATCGGGCTCACCGTCGCGAAGCGCCTCGTCGAGTTGCACGGCGGCCGCATCGACGTCGCCAGCGACGGACCGGGTCGCGGCAGCGAGTTCACGATCACAGTGCCGCGCGGCGTGCTGCCGCAGAGCGCCCCGGAAACGCCCGCAGCATCGCGCGGCGGATCGCGCCGCATCCTGATCGTCGACGACAATGCCGACGCCGCGATGTCATTGGCCGTGTTGCTGGAGATGGAAGGTCACGAAGTCCGTACGAGCAGCAATGGCCCGATGGCGCTGCGCGAGCTGGAGCACTTCGAAGCGCAGCTGGTGCTGCTGGACATCGGCCTGCCCGGAATCGACGGCTATGCGCTCGCAGACCTGATCCGGCAGCGCTGGGGCAATTCGGCGCCGCATCTCGTGGCACTGTCAGGGTATGCGGTCGAGGCCCGGGGCGCGGAGGACGGGGCGGTGTTCGATGCACAGCTCACGAAGCCGCTGGAGCTCGCGCAGCTGTTCGAGGTGCTGGCGCGCCTGCCCGTTCAGCGCGGCGTGTTTTCGCGCTGAGTACGTTCGTCCAGCGAGCGCGGGCGCGCGCCCGTCTGCATCTGCATGCGCAGGGAATCCTCGAGCACGGAGCGTGCCACCGACAATTCATCGCAGCCCGCGTGCGGGGCTTTGCACATGAAACCTGCCCCGATCACTTCGATCTCGTGCGGGGCGACGCGTCGATACCAGGCGCCGTACGTGCGGCCGTTCACCACGTGGGTGAAGAAGGTCATCTCGTCGTAATGCACTTCAAATTCTCGGCTTCGTCGTCGACAGGAGGTCCCGAGCGCGCATACGCATGAGATCGTATGCGTGTTCCGTACGTGTTCCCGCGCCGCGCAGCTTGTAAATTCGCTATCGGCTCTTTACTGACCCTCACCCGGCGGAACACATCGGCAGTCCCGGTGGTTCTTGAGCGACGATGCGCTACCTGACTTACCGGCCCGACATCGACGGACTGCGGGCAATCGCTGTTGCGATCGTGGTGGCCTTTCACACCGGCGTCCCCGGGTTCAGCGGCGGCTTCGTCGGCGTCGACGTGTTCTTCGTGATCTCCGGTTTTCTGATCACCGGCCTGCTGGTCAACGAGCTGCGCGCCACTGGCTCGATCTCGCTGTCGCGCTTCTACGCGCGGCGCGTGCGCCGATTGTTGCCGGCGCTGGCGCTGGTGCTGATTTCGACATTGCTGCTCGGCTCCGTGCTGCTGCTGTCGGTTGCCGGCGAACAGCAGGATCTCGCCAAGACGGCGCTCGCCGCCGCGCTCTCGGCTTCCAACGTGTTCTTCTTTCTGAACAGCAACTATTTCAGCGTCCAGGCGGATCTGCTGCCGCTGCTGCACACGTGGTCGCTCTCGGTGGAGGAGCAGTACTACCTCGTCTGGCCGACGCTGCTCATCGTCCTGATGCTGTTGGCGCGCAAGCGCTGGGACGCCTTCACGCGACTGCTGCTGATTGCACTGCTGCTCGTCGGCGTCGCGACTTTCGCGATCGGCGAGCGAGTGACGACGACGAATCCCCCCGCCGCCTTCTTTCTGATGCCGATGCGAGCCTGGGAGTTCGCGCTCGGCGGTGCGCTGATGATCGCTGCACCCGTCATCGAGCGCTGGCCGACGTTCGTTCGCGCGCTGTTGTTCCTTGTCGGCGTGGTGCTGATTGGGGTCGCGACGGTGATGCTCGACCACACAGTTGCCTATCCCGGCACAGCGGTTCTCCTTCCGACGCTGGGAACGGTCGCACTCATCGCCGCGGGCTGCGGGCCGACGTTCGCACCGTTGCAGGGCTGGCTGTCATCGCGCGGCATGGTCGCGATCGGCCAGCTGTCGTATTCGTGGTATCTCTGGCATTGGCCGCTGCTCTCGCTGGCGCGCACGCACGATCTCGGCGAGCGCTACCTGGCGCGCGACGGCACGATCGCGCTCGTCTCGCTCGGGCTTGCGTGGCTGACCTATCACTTCGTCGAGCACCCGATCCGCTCACAGCAATACCGCGGCTTTCGCGGCACGCGCACGACGTTGCTGAGCGGTGCTGCGATGTCGGCTGTGGTCCTGTGTTGTGCAATCGGACTCGGGCTGGTCGCACAGTATTTCTACGCGCATCCGACGGACCGGCAGCAGAAGCTCACCGCCGATGCCGTGCGCGACCGGCCGCCGGCCACTGAAGCATGCCTGGCAAAACAGCACTCTACGTTCGCAACACTCGCGCGCGACCGCCGTTGCTTTACGCAGCCGTCGGAGCGCGTCGAGCTGGTGTTGTGGGGCGACTCGCATGCGAACCAATGGTTTCCGCTCATGCGCAAGGCTTCGCGCGACCTGCACATGAACGTTGAGGAGTTCGCGCGGGCGAGCTGTCCGCCGCTGCTCGGCGTCATGCCGTTCAACGAGGGCCACGTCGATCGCCAGTGCGAACGCTTCAATCAGGCCGTGATCGCGGAGATAGAGCGGATGGCGGGCAGCGGGCTCAAGGGCGTCGTGCTCGCGGGCCGCTGGCCGGCCTACCTGGGGCGCCCTAGTCCGGATGGCAGTCTGCTGGCGCACCTGTCCTTCGGCGACGGTCCGCTGGACACCGAGAGATCCGCGCAGGCGATGCACGTCGGGTTGCAGGCTACGCTCGAACGCCTCGAGCGAGCCGGTCTGCGCGTCGTCGTTCTTGGCGCGACGCCGGAGTTCCGTTACTCGGTGCCGCAGTGTCTGCTGCGCCGGCCGGTGCAGGAATGCTCAATGCCACGGGCGGCAGTGGATGAGCGCCGAGGGATGGCGATGCACGTCGTGTCGAACACTGTCTCGACGGACGGCGTCGCGCACATGTTCGATCCTCTGCAATTCTTCTGCGACCAGGACTTCTGCTACCCGACGCACGGCAAGACAGTGATGTTCTCCGATCCTCAGCACCTCACGGCCGCCGGTTCGCCGTTGCTCGAACCCGAGCTCGTCGGCGACCTGCGCTGGCTGCTTCGCGGGGCGTCATAACGCGATTCGATCCGCTCCACGGCTTGCAACAGTTGGTTACAAGCGGCGATACGCTCCCGTGTACAGTAGCTGTACATGAGCGACGCGCCGCACATCCTGGTCGTAGACGACGACCGAGACATCCGCACGCTGCTGAGCGACTACCTGCAGAAGAACGGCTATCGAGTGACTGCTGTCGCCGAGGGCAAGGCGATGCGGCGCACGCTCGAGCAGACGCACATCGATCTGATCGTGCTGGACCTGATGCTGCCGGGCGAAGACGGACTGAAACTGTGCCGCGACCTGCGCACGCAGTCGCAAATCCCGGTGCTGATGCTCACCGCGCTCGGCGAGGAGATCGATCGCGTGCTGGGCCTGGAAGTGGGAGCTGACGACTACCTGCCGAAACCGTTCAGCCCGCGCGAGCTGGTCGGTCGCATCAAGGCAATCCTGCGGCGCACCGCGCACATGCCGCGCGATCCGGATCTGCGCCAGGTCAATGGCTACCGGTTCGGCGACTGGCAATTGGACAACACGACGCGAATGCTGTCGCACAGCGACGGTACGCAAACATCGCTGAGCGGTGCGGAGTTTCGGCTGCTCTCCGTGTTGCTGTCGCATGCGACACGAGTGCTGTCGCGTGCGCAGCTGATGGAGCTCGTTCGCGGGCGCGAGCTGGATCCGTTCGATCGCAGCATCGACGTGCGGATCAGCCGGCTGCGCCAGACATTGCGCGATGACGCGCGCTCGCCGCGCATCATCAAGACGATCTACGGCGAAGGCTACGTGATCGGCGTGCCGGTCGAGACTTCCTGATGCGCCTGCCGCTGCCGGAAACCCTGTTCGGGCGCCTGTTCGCAGCGACGGTTGCAGTCGTCGCCGCGGCGCTGCTGCTGCTGCTGTCGATCGTGTTGCGCGAGCGGCGCGAGCTGGCGTTCTCGGAGAGCGGTTCCAGTGCTGCGGCGGCCAGCATCGTCGACCTGAGCCAGCAGCTCGCCCGCGTGCCGCGCGAGGAACGCGATTCGATCCTGCAGCAGTTCCGTGGCGATCGTCCACCGCGACATTCGCACGAGCATCCGCACGAGGATTTCATCGTAGCGCAACGGTCATTCGCCAGCGAGGTCCAGAAGGAGCTGGGCGGGCAGTTCGCGGTCTCAACGCGTCCGCCACGCGGCGGACACCACCGCGTCATCTACCTCCCTGGCTCCGACCCTTCGCCCGCGCGCGGGATGGGACAGGAAGGCAGCGGGCCGCCGCCCGAGCGCATGTTCGATGTCGTCGTGACGCTGCCCGACGGCGATCGCGTTGCATTCCGCACGTTCTCGCCGCGCGGCACGCCGCCGTTTCCCCGTCACTTCATCTTCGAGCTCGGCGTGCTCACGATCATGCTCAGCATCGTGCTGTATGCGATGACGCGTACGATCACCCGGCCGCTCGCCGATCTCGCGAGCGCGGCCGATGCAGTCGGACGCGGCACGGCGATTCAGCCGCTGCGCGAGCGCGGCGCTCGCGAGCTCAAGCGGGCCACACGGGCATTCAATGCAATGCAGGAGCGACTGAATCGCTATCTCGACAGCCGCACGCGTGTGCTCGCTGCGATGTCGCACGACTTGCGCACGCCAATCACGCGTCTGCGGCTACGGGTGGAGTCGATCGAGGACGAGGCGTTGCGCACCCGCTGCATCGAGGATCTCGACGAAATGACGCGCATGGTGCGCGGCGCGTTGAGCGTCTTTCGCGGGCTGAACGACGAAGAGCAGGCCGTGCCGCTCGACATCGACGCGCTGCTCGAGGAGCTGCAGCGGCGCTACGCAGAAGTCAACGCGAGCGTCGCGATCGAGGGCCGCGCCGTTGCGCCTTTCCCGGGCAAACCGCTGGCGCTCAAGCGATGCCTGGGCAACCTGGTCGACAACGCGCTGCAGTACGGCGAGCACGCGACCATTGCAGTAGCCGACAGCCCCGACGAGCTCGTCATCCGCGTGCTCGACGACGGACCGGGAATTCCGGAAGCCGAGCTCGAGCGAGTCTTCGAGCCGTTCTATCGGTTGGAGAGCTCACGTAATCGCGCGACCGGCGGCACCGGCCTGGGATTGAGCATTGCTCGCGACGTCGCGCAGGCGCACAGCGGCTCGTTGACGTTGACCAATCGCAGCGAAGGTGGCCTGGAAGCCCGGCTGACGCTGCCGCGGTTACAGTCCGTAACGATTGCTTACGACCCCGCCGGCACGCCTCCTCTAGATTGACAGTCGCGTCCCCATCGACGCGTTCGACTGACACGGAGACTGCAATGAACTCACGAGTAGCACTGATTGCCGCGGCGATGCTCGCCAGCGCGGTCGCGCTCGCGCATCCCGACCACGGCCCGGGCCCCGACATGGACCGCATGGCCACGCTGCTGGATCTGAACGATTCGCAGAAGGCCGAAGTCCAGAAAATCTTCGACGAGCAGCACGAGAAGCTGAAGGCCGTGCACGAGCAGGCGCAGGCCGACGGCACGAAGCCGACGCGCGAAGAGCGCGCCAAGTTTCACGAAGAGATGAAGCAGGACATGAACACCAAGCTGCAGGCGGTGTTGACGCCGGAGCAGATGAAGAAGTTTGCGGCGCTGATGGATCACCAGCACGACGGCGGCCATCGCTGGCGCGGCGACCAGCAGTCGCAGTCGCCGTCCCAATAGCTCAGCCCGCGGGCATTCCCCAGGGTGCATTCCCTGCGGTCATGCGCCCCTTGGGTCAGCGCCCGAATCTCACGGCCGCGCGCTCCTTGGCGCGCGCGGCCTCGACCTCGCGATCGCGCGGCGGTGCGTTCGTGACCAGCGACTCGATCAGCGTGCGGGCCACTGCAGCCACGTCGGCCGTGGCGCGCTCGAACGCCGCGCGATTCGCCTGCGAAGGCGCGTTGAAGCCGCTCAGTTTGCGGACGAATTGCAGCGAGGCCGCGCGGATCTCATCCTCAGTCGCCGGCGGCTCGAAGTTGAACAGGGTCTTGATGTTTCTGCACATGACTGAAGAGTACCGCGTCGGTCACGCCGCCGCCATTGCCTCGACCTCGAGCTTCCAGCGCGGGTCGAGCAGCTGACAGCAAATCACGGTCGAACAGGGAGCATGCGTGCCGAGGTATTTCACGCGCATGCGGACGTTGGCTTCGTCGTACTTTGGGTCGGCAAGATAGGTCCGCAGCGACACCAGGTTGGCGACCGTCATGTCGGCGGAACGCAGCAGCGTCTGCAGATGCGTCCAGATGATGTCGGCCTGCTCCTCGAACGACTCGGGCATCGTGCGGCCGTCCTGCAGGTAGCCGTTGAGTCCGCTGATGATCAGCAGGCGGGAATCGCCGCGGATCTCGGTGGCGTGCGTGTAGCAGCGGTAGGGAGGAAACAGCTCCGGCGGGTTGTGCTGGATGACGGGCATCGGCGCTCCTACGAGTGGTTGAACCAGTCCGCGATGGCGCGACGCAGGTCGCGGGCATGAGCGGAATCCGCCCAGCCGTGCGACAGATCGTCGACGAGCGTCAATCGCAGTCGCTGGTCGTTGTCAGCTGCTCGATAGTACGGTGCAAGCGCGTCCCGTAACGCGATTACATTCTGCGCCGGCAACATCGAGTCCGCGGTTCCATGCAGGATCAGGAGCGCAGGTTGATCATGGGCGATGTCACCCGCGCGCTGAACCGCGTCCGTGCGACGCGCCAGCTCGCGCGTGTAGTCGGTCCACGTGTACTGCTTGTGGGTTGCGTGCTCGTATGCCTGCACCGATGCCGAGAGGCCCGTGGATGCGTTGACGATGACTGCGGCGCCGATCGGCGCCTTGCGTTCCGCCAGGGCAAACAGCGCGGCAGCTCCGCCGGCCGAAAATCCGAACACACGGACCTTGTCCTGCGCACGCACACACTGCAGTTCTTGCAGGGCGGCGATCACGGACGGCAGCTCCCGAGCCGCGCCCATGACCACAGGCTCGAACACGAGGCGCCCGAGGTCTTCAGCCTGATGCCGCAGCATGTCGGCCCGGCCGTCCGGTCCTTCGCGCGCGCCGAATTGCGGCAGCCCGAGGTAGATCTTGATGGCCGGCACGTCATCGAGCGGCAGCGCTGCCATCAGTGCACGCTCGCTCGCCGGCGGCCCGAAGCCATGCCACAGCAGGATCGGCGGCTGGGCGATGCGCGGCGGAATGCGCAGCAGCGCCGGCACCGAGGCGAGCCGGGTTTCGACGATCGTGGCTTCGCCGGCGCCGTTCTGCCTGTGGCACAGGCTTGCGATGTCGGAGTCGTTCTGCGCGGCTGCGAGCGCAGCACCGCAGGTGAAGAAGCAGGCGAGTGCTGCCAGTACGTGTTGAGGTCTCATGCGCCTAGAATAACCCGATGAACGATGCTCCAGTCGCCACGGTTGAGTCCGGCCAGGTGAGCCGGCTGTGGCGCACAATCGGACTGGGCCCGCTCGAGCGTCGATTGTTCTGGGTCGTCGTCGTCGGATTGCTGCCGCTGATCCTGTTGTCGTTCGCGACGCTGTTGTACAACGCCCAGGCTCAGAAGCGGCAGCAGATCGAGACGGCCGAGAACACGATGCGCTCGGTCATCGCCGCCGTGGATGCAGAGCTGAGGGCGTCGCTCGCAGCGCTGGATGCACTGGCTGCCAGCCCGCGGCTGCGTGCGCGGGATTTCGCGGGGTTCTACGCGGAGGCGCGTGCGTTGCTCGAACGGCGGCCATCGTGGGCCAACATCGTTCTCTCCGATCCGACCTCCCAGCACGTGATGAATGCACGCCTGCCGCTCGGGATGCCGCTACCGCGTGGGATCGATCCGGGTGCGGTGGAGGCGACGGTGCGGGCGGGCGTGCCGGGCGTGGGCAATCTCATCTGGAGTCCGGTGCTCGAGATGTACGTCTTCGCCGTGCGGCTGCCGATTCGCGAGGGCGATTCGATTCCGTACGTCCTGACGGCGGTCCTGCGGCCCGAGGCCGTGCTGGAGATCGTCAAGCGCCACGTGCTGCCCGCGGGCGCGACCGCAGTGGTGCTCGACGGTCGCCGCATCGTCGTGGCGCGCACCCGCAACCAGGCTTCGTGGGTAGGCAAGCCGCCATCGAGAACGCTATTGACGATGCTCGCGCGCGACGAGGAAGGTGCGTGGGGCATCACGACCACGCTCGAAGGCGCGCCCGTGTACACCGTCTATCACCGCTCGGCCGAGAGCGGTTGGTCGGCGGCGATTGGAATTCCGACCGCGATCGTCGACGCGCCGGTGACTCGTTCTTACGTGGTGCTCGGCGGCTCGATACTCGTCTCGGTGCTGCTCGGTCTCGGCGCGGCGTTCTTCACCGGCCGTACCGTGACCGGCCCGATGCGCAAGCTCGAACGGGCCGCTGCCTCGGTTGCGCGCGGCGAAGCGCCGATGTTGCCGGAAACCGATCTGCCGGAAATCCGCCAGGCCATGCTCGCGCTGCTCAGCGCGCACATCGAGCGCGAGAAGCTGTTGCACAGCGAGCGCCAGGCGCGGCTGCTGGAACAGAACGCGCGGCTCGCGGCGGAACTCGCGAACAAGACCAAGGACGAATTTCTCGCGATGCTCGGACACGAGCTGCGCAATCCGCTCGCGGCAATAGCGACGGCGGCGCAGGTGCTGGAGCATTCCGAGCAGGCGCAGCGCCAGGACGTGGAGCAGCATGCCAAGGCGATCATTCACCGGCAGGTGCGCCACCTCGGCAAGCTGACGGACGATCTGCTCGACGCAGCACGTGTGATGATGGGCAAGATCGTGCTGGAGCGCCGGCCGGTCGATCTCGCGCAGGTCGTGCGCAACACGGTCGACACTCTGCGCAATACGGGTCAGCTGCAGCGCCACGAATGCAGCACGAAGCTCGAGCCGGTCTGGGTGAATGCCGATCCGACGCGCGTCGACCAGGTCGTGGCGAATTTGCTGACCAACGCCGTGAAGTACACGCCGCCGCCCGGCCGGATCGAAGTGTCGGTGCGGCGCGAAGGCGGCAGAGCAGTGTTCAGCGTGCGCGATTCCGGCCTGGGGCTGGAAGCCGAGTTGCTGCCGCGGATCTTCGACTTGTTCGTGCAGGGCGAGCGCGGGCTCGATCGCTCGCAGGGCGGGCTCGGCATCGGCCTGACCCTGGTGCGTCGGATTGCGGAGCTGCACGACGGTCGCGTCGAGGCGCGCAGCGAGGGCGCCGGCAAGGGCAGCGAATTCATCGTCCAGCTGCCGGCCATCGAGGCGCCGGCCGAACCGGGCGAAGCGCCGGCCATTCCGCGTAACTCCGCGCGGCGACGCATCGCGCTCGTCGAAGACAACGAAGACGTTCGCTCCGGCCTGCGGGTGCTGCTGGAAATGGCAGGGCACGAGGTGCTGGAAGCCAGTGACGGCTTGCAGGGCGTCGACACGATCCTGCGCGAACAGGCCGACATCGCGCTGATCGACATCGGCCTGCCGCATCTCGATGGGTACGCAGTCGCCCGCGCAGTCCGCTCGCGCGCCCGCCGCCCGGTCATGCTGGTCGCGATGAGTGGCTACGGCAGTGAGCAGGACGCTGAGCGGGGCACGCAGGCCGGGTTCGACGCATACATGGTCAAGCCGGTCGACGCTGCGATCCTGAGCGAGCTCATCGCGCGCGTTTCGATTGCCGCGACGGGCTGACGCCGCGACGCGCACGCCAGCCGAGCGCGAACAGCCGGATCAAACCGGGCTCCTGCGTAGTGCAGGCATCAAGACCGAGCTCCCGCGCCAGCTCCAATCCTTCATCGCAGGCAGCGTACGCGGCATCGCGCGCTTCGTCGTCCGACAGCTGCGCTTCGTTCATGGCAACGCCGACTTTGAGTACGTTCGCGAGATAGGCAAGCTCGCGCGCGCAGCGCTCGAACGCCGACGGATCCGTTTCGGCAAGCTCGCTGAGCGCTAGCGTGAGCGCGCGATGCTTGCGGGCGCGCTGATCGGTCAGCAACAGCATGTTTTGCGGTATGAGCTCCTCTCGTTCCAGTGCCACTCGCAGCTGCTGCAGGTCCTCGAAAGTCGCCGCTTCCGATGGCGAGCCGGTCGATTCGTCGTCCGCTGTCTCTTCGAGCTGCGAGGTGCCGTGCGCCGCAAGGTGCCGGCGAGTCTCCTCGTCGTATGCCGAGAGTGCGGCGAGCTCGTCGATGCGGGCAGTGGCGATGAATACCAGGAACGCGCTCGCGCCGGTCGCGGTGACGTAGCCAAGACTCTCCCGTTGTTGCTCACGCTCGCGCGCAACGTCGAGTTGCAGCCGCCGGCGCACTTCCTGCGCGGCCAGCATTGATTCGGCGCCGTCCAGCATTCCCAGGGTGTGCAGCAGGCACTCCGGGCGTTCGGTCCACAGCGCGTCGAGCGACGTGCGCACTACGTCCCATTCGTCCTCGATCGCGGGAACGACCAGGTACGGACCGTAGAACAGACACGAGCCGGCCGGCTGCAGCGTGTCGCGCTCGCGGTCGACCTCGTCGTCGGGGATGGCGAGGAATGCGAGCGTGTGATGAATGCGCACGTTGACGAGGTGCGACAGGCACAGCGCGCGATATTCGTCGCTCATCGCGGCCAGGCGGTCGGCGACGAACGAGTCGCCGATCTCGTTCCAGGTTGCCAGCCAGTCGACGAGCTCGTCGGCGTCGAAGGTCTCCGCGACGCCCGGCTCCGGACTCTTCCACAGCGATTCGTCGAGTGCCTGCAGCAGCTTGTGCGCGGGTGCGAGCGCCATCAGCTCGCCGGCGTCGTTCAGTCCGACGCGATCGACGAGCCGCGCGAGCGCGGCGGACGGCAGGTTGCGCAGGAGCGTCGGCAACGCTGGATTGTCTTGCAGTGTCTGCAGCAGACGCGAACGAGCATCGTCGATGGGCCGTTGCGGCATGCAGCGCACCTGGTAATCGGACCGGGCGCGCTTTTTAGCGGAATTCGGCGGCGCGCGGCAGTCTGCCCAGGACGCCCGCAGTTCGCTAATATATATGTGCGGTCGAAAAGGTCTGCGCCATGTCCAAAGCCTGCTCGCATCTCGATGCCGTCAAGACCGACCACCGCAACACGCGCGGCTGCGAGGAATGCCTGAAGACGGGGGACAGCTGGGTTCATCTGCGGCTGTGCCGGCAGTGCGGCCACGTCGGCTGCTGCGACGACTCGAAGAACCGGCACGCCACCAAGCACTTCCACGCGACGCGTCATCCGATCATCACGTCGATCGAGCCGGGCGAAGACTGGAGCTGGTGCTACGTCGACAACGTAGTGCTGCAAGTCTAGTCGCTACGCGACGTCTTCCGGGCACCACATCCGCGGCGGCACTGTCTGTACCGTTTCGGCGGCGATCCCACGCAACGTTTCCTGCACAGTCGCGTCGACGGGATACTGAGGCAGCGTCGGAAGATCGAGCGGCGATTGCCCCGTGATCGTGGCATACAACACCAGTGCCGCGAGGAACGCGCCGGCCGGCGCGGAGTGATTGCCGTCATCGGCATGCAGAGTCAGCGTCGGATTGCGCGCCAGCGCGAGGTCCCAGGCTTGCGGAATCGGCGCGACGCACGCGGGCTCGACTTGTGCGATCGAGACGTGCAGATCGAAGATCCGCTGCGTCTCATCGATGCCCCGGCGCGGCCACTCCGGGAACAGCACCGGCACAGCATGCTGCTGGCGGCTGATGCGGATCAGCTCCTGCGCTTCCTCCGTCGAATATTCGAACTGACCGCTGGTGCTGTACTTCTGCGCCTGCAGGATCACGAAGCTCCAGTCCTGGCTGTGCAGCAGCGCGATCGTCGGCGCATCGTGCAGCCGCTCTTCGAGGAACATCGAGCCGGGAGCCTCGACCGAAGCGACGGTCCTGCCTGGCTTGCCCGCGCGCACCATGTCCGCAACCATCTTCGTCAGGTCGTTGAACGACGTGTGACTGTTGCCCATGAACAGCAGCGAGATGTCCGCAGTGTCGGGAGGCGGGCCCGACGTTGCGCCACCGCGCTGCGAATCGCCCGAGCCGCCGCACGCGGCAAGGAGCAGCACAAGCGCGACGCAGGCGTTTCTGATGCTCACGGCGGATCCGGCAGCGGCGGGTTGCGCGGCGGCACCGGCGAGGAGACGATCAGCGAGCTCGTCGTATTTCCGTGCATCAGGAAGCGGTCGAGCAGGCTCTCGAGTTCCTGCACGCTCGGGGCGAGCACCTTCATCATCAGGCAATCCTCGCCCGTCACGCGGTGACACTCCACGACTTCGGGCGTGCTCTGCGCCAGTTTGATGACCTTCGCGAGGCCACCCGGCGTCGGCCGGACGCGAACGTACGCAGTGACCTCGAGACCGAGCGCTTGCGGGTCGACCTCCAGCCACTGGCGCCGGATCACGCCGGCCTCTCTCATGCGCAGCACGCGCTCGTTCACCGCAGGCGCCGACATGTCGACGCGCCGAGCCAGCTCGCGAATCGCCATGCCGGGCTGTGCAGTCAGGTGACGCAGGATCGCCAGGTTGATTGCGTCCAGGGCCAGACTTGCACTTTGCGAGGCGAGCGCGGTGCGTTTCTTGCGTTTGGCAGGAATCGGCGTCTCCGGAGCTGGCGTTCGCTCTTCAGCAGCAGGCGATTTGCGAGCATCATGCTCGCCCTTCCATCCCGCAGCAACAGGGAGGCCGGTCCATGCAGGCCGTCGCTTCGTCCCGCAGTTTGTTCGCCGTCTCCGACGCGGTCGCCTATCTGAATTCCGCCAGCCTCGGTCCGCGCCTGCACGCCGTGAAAGAGGCCGGGCACGCTGCGGTCGAAAGAATGGCAACGCCGTGGAAGATTCACACGGCCGACTGGTTCGCAGACGCCCGCCGTCTGCGTGCGCTGTTCGCTTCGCTCATCGGCGCGCGTCCCGATTGCGTCGCGCTCGTGCCGTCCGTCAGCTACGGCATCGCCGCCGCGGCACGCAACGTACGGGTCGAGTCGGGCGACAACATCGTGGTCGTTGATCAGGAATACCCGTCGAACTTCTACAGCTGGCAGCGGCTCGCTCGCGAGCGCGGCGCTGAACTGCGCACGGCGGTCGCACGCGGCGGAACTCTGGCGGATGCGATCGTGTCTGCCATCGATCGGCGCACCGCAGTCGTGGCCGTGTCGAACTGTCATTGGACCAACGGCATGCTCATCGACTTGCCACGCGTCGGCGCGGCGGCTCGCAAGCACGACGCCGCGTTGGTCGTCGATGCAAGTCAGTCGCTCGGCGTCTATCCGTTCGAGGTCGACGAAGTGCAGCCCGACTTCCTGGTGACGGTTGGCTACAAATGGCTGCTCGGCCCGTACGGGCTCGGCTATATGTATGTCGCCGAGCGCTGGCACGAGTACGGCACGCCGCTCGAAGAGTCGTGGCTGAATCGGCGGGGCGCGGACGACTTCGCGTCCCTCGTCAACTACGCGAACGACTATCAACCGGGTGCGCAGCGCTTCAACCAGGGCGAGTCGGCGCAGTTCTATCTGCTGCCGATGGCGATCGCAGCGCTGACGCAGATCGTGCAGTGGACGCCGGCTCGCATCCAGCAGCAGCTGAGCGAGTGGACGCGCGAGTTGTCGGGACGGGCGCCGGCTCTTGGCCTCGCTTGCGTGCAACCTGCGCAACGCGTCGGGCACATGATCGGGTTGACGGCGCGCAACCCGCTGCCGTCGAATCTGTTCAGCGCACTCGCCGCGCGTGATGTATATGTAGGCGCTCGCGGCACCAACATTCGCGTGTCCCCGCACCTGCACAGCACTGCGGCGGACCTCGAACGACTGGTTGCGACTTTGCTGGAGCTCCTTGGATGACCGAACTGCTTCCCGATCTCTATCCCCCGATCGAGCCGTACGAAACCGGCGTGCTGGAAGTTTCCGGCGGGCATCGCCTGGTTTACGAGCTGTGCGGCAATCCGTCCGGCCGCCCGGTGGTATTCCTGCACGGAGGGCCGGGCGCCGGCTGCAATCCGACGCATCGGCGCTTCTTCGATCCCGCGGTGTATCGCGTCGTGCTGTTCGATCAGCGAGGTGCCGGGCGCTCGACGCCGACGGCGAGCGTGCACGAGAACACGACGCAGCATCTCGTTGGCGATATCGAGACTCTGCGCCGCCATCTGCGCATCGAGCGCTGGCTCGTGTTCGGCGGTTCGTGGGGCTCGACGCTCGCGCTGGCCTACGCGGCCGCGCATCCCGAGGCGTGCCGCGCGCTCGTGCTGCGCGGGATCTGGCTGTGCCGTCAGATCGACCTCGACTGGTGGTTCGGCCCGATCCGGCTCATCTACCCGGAGTATTGGCAGGCGTTCGTCGATTACATTCCACCGGCCGAGCGCGGCGATCTGCTCGGAGCGTATCTGCAGCGACTGCTCGATCCGGACCCGACCGTGCACATGCCCGCCGCACTCGTCTGGGACCGATACGAAACCAGTTGCGCAACGCTGTTGCCGCCGGTCGCCGAGCCGGTGCGGGAGAACATGCTCTCGATGCCGCGGCTCGAAGCCCACTACATGCAGCACCGCTGCTTCATGCGGGAGAACGAGCTGATCGACGCCGTGCCACGCTTCCGGCACGTGCCGGCCGTGATCGTGCACGGACGCTACGATATGTTGTGTCCCGTCGAAGGCGCGCTGGCATTGGCGGCCGCGTGGCCGGAAGCGATCCTGAACATCGTGCCCGATGCAGGGCACGCGGCAACGGAGCCGGGTATTCGACGTCAGCTCGTTGCGGCGACCAATCGATTCCGCGATTTGCAGGATTGAGAGACCCGGCTGACAAAGAGGCAACGACAATGACACCGCTCTCTCGCAGAACCTTCCTCGGCACGACTCTGGCGACCGGCGCGGTACTCGCCGCCGGCCGCGCTGGCGCGGCGTCGGACCGCGCAGCGATCTACAAGCAGATCGAGCAGCGCCACGACGAAGCCGTGCGGCGACTCCAGGCCTGGATCCGCCAGCCGTCGATCGCTGCCGAAAATCGCGGCGTGAGCGAAGGCTGCGACCTGACGATGCGCATGCTGCGCGACGCCGGCTTTCAGCATGTCGAGCAGCGGCCGACTGACGGTCAACCGGGAATCTTCGCGACGCTCGACGCCGGCGCGAAGCGCACCTTCGGCTTGTACTTCATGTATGACGTGAAGCAGGCGCATCCGGAAGAATGGTCGTCGCCGCCGTGGGAAGCGCGCCTCGTCGACATGCCGGGCCTCGGCAAGGCCGTGATGGGTCGCGGCGCGGTGAACCAGAAAGGACCGCAGTCGGCGTTCATCGCCGCGCTGCATGCGATCCGCGGCGCCGGCCGCAAACTGCCGGTCAACCTCGTGCTGGTCGCGGAAGGCGAGGAGGAGATCGGCTCGCCGCACTTTCCGCAGGTCGTGCTCGCCTCGCCGGTGCGCGAGGCGCTCGCGAAGTGCGAAGGCATCTTCATGCCGGAGGCGGCGCAGGATCTCGACGGCAACGTGCAGATCTCGCTCGGCGCCAAGGGCGTCGCCGAGCTGGAGCTGGTTGCGAGCGGCGAGAAGTGGGGACACGGACCGTCAAAGGACGTGCATTCGAGCAATCGCGCACGCCTCGACAGCCCTGCGTTTCACCTGGTGCGGGCGCTCAACACGCTGATCGACGACAAGGGCGATCCGGCGATCGAGGGCTACCTCGACGACGTGTGCCCGCTGAGCGCTGCCGAGTCGAAGATGCTCGACGAGGCTGCGCGGCGCATCGACGAGAACACTGCGAAGAAATCCATGGGCGTCCAGCAGTGGGCGCGCAACGCGAGCTGGCGACAGGCTCTCGAAGATCTCGCCAGCCGCCCCACCGTGAACATCGAAGGGCTGGTCGGCGGTTACACGGGGCAGGGCGGCATGACGATCCTGCCGCACCGCGCAGCGGCCAAGCTCGATCTGCGCCTCGTGCCCGACATGACGCACCAAGGCTCGGTCGAGAAGCTCAAAGCACATCTGGCGAAGCACGGCTTCGGCGACATCGAGGTCAACGTCACCGGCGGCTACGATCCGAACACGACGCCGGCGGACGCGCGGCTGATCAAGGCCGAGTCGGAGGTTTATCGCGCGGCGGGCATCGAGCCAATCTACTGGCCGCGCCGCGGCGGTTCGTGGCCGGGCTACGTGTTCACGGGCGCGCCGCTGCAGCTGCCCGCAGGACATTTCGGACTCGGCCACGGCATGCGCGCGCACGCACCCGACGAGTACTTCCTGATCGAGTCGCAGAACCTGAAGGTCAAAGGACTCGACGAGGCAATCCGCTCGTACGTGGACTATCTGTACGCGATCGCTTAGCGCTGCTGCCGCCTACGAGAAGAGCTCGCGATCGCGGATCTTGCGCGCATTCGTGTAGTCCTCCAGGAACCAGGGCTTGTCGCCCGGATTGCGCGGTGGCCGGGCGAGCTCGAGTTTCTTCCTCGCCTTCTTCGCTTCCCGCTGCGTCACGCGGAAGTGGTAGTGATCGAAGATCCGCAGCGCCTCGACGGTGTACGAGACCGCGATGCGCCGGTCACGCACGACGAGCAGATTCTCGCCGTTCTTCCCGTCGGCGGGGATGGAGAAGTTGTAGGAGCCCAGGTAGACCCGCGCCGTCGGCTTGTCGAAGTCGATGACGACGAACTTGTGATGCATGCGATTGCCGCCGCCGCCCGTCGGCTCCTTGTTGAAGGGTGCGGGAACTTTCTGGTCGAGCGCCGCGGCGAAGACCGGTGCAATGTTGCCGTTCGGCATCTGCAGATCGATGCCACCGACCTTCTTGTCGGCGATACCGTAGACGAAGATGCCGGGCTTCTTCGAGACCTTCTTGATCGTGTCCTTGATGATGCCCGGCGTGATCGACAGGAAGGCCAGCGAATAGAACAGGCACGAAGTGGTGTCGTCGATATCCTCGCCGATCTTCGCCAGCAGGGCGTTCGACTTGGAGTGCGGCGAGAACGCCACTTTCGCATCGATGTTGTCGAGCCCTAAACCCACCAGCTTTGCAGAGGCGGTGTCGCCGAACTGCGGTTCGTTGTCGTGGTAGTTGTCGAATGCCGCGAGGGCCAGGTCGACCGCCTTCTTGCCTTCCACCACGAAAGCATTGTTGGCCTGCACGTACAGGCCGCGCCAGCTGAGATTGGTCGACCCGAACACGACCTTGTTCGTCTTCTTGCCGTTGACGATGATCATCTTGTTGTGCTGCAGGCTCTTCATGTGCTGCCGCTTCACATTCGCAGCGCCCGCGGACTTCATCAGGCGCTTGGCCGCCTGCGTCTCGCCGGACCCGGCGGCGCCGTGGTCCTTGCTGTCGTCGATGATGATCCGCAGCTTCTTCCTCAGCTTCTGCAGGCGACCCACGACCTCCGGCTCGCTCAGATCGTAGGCGACGACGCGCACCTCGGCCTTCTCCTTGATCGCCTGATCGAGCAGGTCGAGGATCGTCTCGCGCGCCTCGAAACCCATCCAGGCGAGTGCCTCGTCCTTCTTGGGGTGCGTGGCTTTGAATGTCAGCCCGTCCTTCGCCTTCGCCGGCAGCAGCGTCTTGATGGGCCCGGACTTCTCGAATTTCTCCACGAAGGCCTGCGAGGACACGAAGCCGCGCGTGAACGTGACGTTCACCTGGCCGGGATAGGTTTCCCGCCGGCAGTCTGCGCAATTCCCTGGCTCAACCGGTCGTCCTCGTCCATGAAGATCGGGGTCACGCGATACCTGAAGGCGCCGTCGAGATTGGCGTTGCGCGGGAAATGCACCCAGCGGAATTTCTGAATCGGCGAGACCAGCGTCGAGAGCCGGACCGGATCGTCCTGGCCGTTGGCTGCAGCGAAGCCCAGGCGGTTCATCAGCGGAAAGAAGGTGCTCTCGCCCGGCGGCCTGGATTCGATCGCGAAGCCGACGAAGTCATCCGGCGGCCTGCCGTGTTTCCAGTTCATCGCGAGCAGACACATGCCGTCGCCGCGATGCAGCTTGAGCGTGAAAAGGGCGTTGCTGTTCGTGCCGGTTACCTGGAAGTCGCTGGACGCCATGTGTGCACCCTCCGTTGGATCTTGATTGTTGTTCCCGGCTTTGAGGCGAACGCTATCGCCGCGATCGCTGCGGCGTCAAGCAGGAGTGATCACCAATCGCACTGCGATCGGCCCGGCCGTTGCTTAGTCAAGCCGTCTCAGTACCTGCAGCTCTTCGGATCCGAGCGCACGAAGTACTTGCGATAGTTGCTCGCCTTTGGATCGATGCAGCCGGTAAGGTCGAGCAGCTCGATCTTGCGCACATCGAGCGGACCTGATTCGCTTTGCAGCGCGATGTAGCCGCCCGTCAGCAACTCGCCATCGCGCTTCGCTTTGGCATCGAAGTTCGCGACGACGCCGCCGCCGATCTGCGGCAGCGAATACTCGAGCACCTTCTCGCCGTTCACGTAGTGAGTGATCAGCGAATCGCCGAGCACGACGAGCTCCATCTGCACCCATTGGTCGCCGTCGAAGGTCTTCGACGCCGAATCGAGGCAGTGCTGCGGATAGATCGAGCCCTGGTAGACGACCTCGGTGCCGGGCGAGCACATGTTGGCGGTTGGTCGTGCCTTGCCGTCGCTGAGGCCGCCGAGCAGCTGTGCCTCGATCGAGATCGGGAAGTCCTGCTCCTTCGTCATCGTCTGCGGCGGTTGCGAGTGGATCATGATGCCGCTGTTGCGGTCGGCCCAGGCGCCCGGTCCTTGCGCGGCCTGCTGGCCGACGAACCGGTATTCGATGCGCAGCCGGTAGAACTGGTAAGGCTTCTCGTAAAACAGGTGACCGAAGCGCGTCTTGAAGCCGTCCCGGTAACGGTCGTAACGCACCTGCAGCAGCCCGTTCTCGACGCGGAACGTGTCGCCGTAATTGTCGCCGAGCTCGTGATGCGAGAGCTTCGGCGTCCAACCGGTCAGGTCATGGCCGTTGAACAGCGGGATCCAGTCTTCATCCGCCGCGGCGCAGCCGAGCGACGTGCCGAGCAGAGCGATTGCGCAGAACGTCGCGGCGATACGCATCGGTATTGCTATTCGATGGTGGTGACCAGCTCGTCGAGGCCGTCGATGCCGCCTTCGAGGCGGTCGCCGCGGTTGAGCGCTCCGACGCCGGCCGGCGTGCCGGTGTAGATGAGGTCGCCCGGCTGCAGCTCGAAGAACGTCGACAGCTCCTCGATCACTTCCGGCACGCTCCAGATGAGCTCGGCCAGGTCCGCCTGCTGACGCACCTGGCCGTTCACTCTGAGCCAGATGCGGCCGCTGCGTAGATGTCCGCTCTGCGCCGCCGGCGTGATCGCGCTGATGACAGCGGAGTGATCGAAACCCTTGCTGGTATCCCACGGCCGGCCATGGTCCTTGGCATCGGACTGCAGGTCGCGCCGCGTGAGGTCGTTGCCGACGGCATAACCGTAGACGTGATCGAGTGCCTGGGCGGCGGCGATGTCCCGGCCGCCGTTGCCGATCGCGACCACCAGCTCGATCTCGTGGTGGAAATTGCTGGTGCGCGACGGGTAGGGGACGCGCGCGTGGTTCGGCACGAGCGCGGTGGCCGGCTTGGTGAAGAAGAACGGCGGCTCGCGCTCGGGATTCGCGCCCATCTCGCGCGCATGCGCTGCGTAGTTGCGGCCGACGCAGTAGATGCGATGGACCGGGAACAGCTCGGCGCGGCCTTTGACCGCGACGGCGGGAGTGGGGGGAGCGGGGAAGACGTACGGCATGGGGCGGAAATGTACACGAGAAGGGGAGTCAGGCTGAAGCCTGACCTGCACCGATCGCCGGATCCCGACTTAGTTGACATCTAAATTAACCAGTTCTAAAGTTCCGCCATGAAGCGCATCGTCTGCATGGGCGGCGGTCCCGCCGGCCTGTATTCGGCGATCCTGCTGAAGCAGGCCCTGCCGCGCACCCGCATCGAGGTCTACGAGCGCAACCGGCCGGACGACACCTTCGGCTGGGGCGTCGTGTTCTCGGACCAGACCATGGCCGGCTTTGCGGCCGCCGACGCGCCTTCCCACGCGGCCATCGTCGACAGCTTCCATCACTGGGACGACATCGACGTCAACATCCACGGCGCGATGATCCGCACCAGCGGTCACGGCTTCGCCGGCATCGAGCGCAAGCGGCTGCTCAACATCCTGCAGGAGCGCGCCGCCAGCCTCGGCGTCGAGCAGAGCTTCCAGCACGAAGTCCGCGACGAAGCGGAGTTTGCGGATGCGGACTTGCTGATCGCCGCGGACGGCGTCAACAGCCGCGTCCGTCAGCAGTACGCAGCCGCTTTCGAGCCGAATATCGACGTCCGCAAGTGCCGTTACATCTGGCTCGGCACGACGCAGCACTTCCCGTCCTTCACCTTCGCGTTCGAGCGCGCCGAGCACGGCTGGTTCCAGATCCATGCGTATCAGTTCAGCAAGGACCTCTCGACGGTCATCGTCGAGACGCGCGAGGAAATCTGGCGTGCGCACGGCCTCGACCGCGCCACCACCGACGAATCGATCGAATTCTCCGAGCGTCTGTTCGGCAAGTATCTCGGCGGTGCGCGGCTGCTCAGCAACGCGCGGCACCTGCGCGGCTCGGCGTGGCTGAATTTCAACCGCGTGCTGTGTCGGCGCTGGTTCACGCGCAATGTCGTGTTGATCGGCGATGCTGCACATACCGCGCACTTCTCCATCGGCTCCGGCACGAAGCTCGCGATGGAAGATGCGATTGCGCTGAGTCGCGAAGTCACGCGCGGCGGTGACGTGGGCGACGCCTTGCAGCGCTACCAGGAAGAGCGCGAGCTCGAAGCGCTCAAGCTGCAGAGCGCGGCCCGCAATCGCATGGAGTGGTTCGAAAACGTCGCGCGCTATACGCACCTCGAGCCGCTGCAGTTCACGTACAGCCTGCTGACCGGCAGCCAGCGCATCGGGCACGACAACCTGAAGCTGCGCGATGCCGGATTCGTCGGCGAGATCGAGCGGACGCTGGCGCAGCGCGTCGGTGTCGCGGATCGGCCGTGTGCTCCGATGTTCCTGCCGTTCAAGGTGCGCGAGCTGGAGCTCGCCAACCGGGTCGTGGTGTCGCCGATGGCGCAATATTCGGCAGTCGATGGCATGCCGAACGACTGGCACCTCGTGCACTACGGCTCGCGCGCGACCGGCGGCGCCGGTCTCGTGGTCAGCGAAATGACGTGCGTGTCGCCGCACGGGCGCATCTCGCCCGGATGCACCGGGCTCTGGAACGAGAAGCAGCGCGACGCGTGGCGCCGCATCGTCGACTTCGTGCACGAACACACGCCGGCGAAGTTCTGTCTGCAGCTCGGGCACTCGGGACGCAAGGGATCGACGCAGCTCGGTTGGCAGCAGTCCGACTATCCGCTGCAGTCGGACAACTGGCCGATCATTTCCGCTTCACCGCTGCAGTACATCGAAGGCGTCAGCCAGGTGCCGAAAGAGGCGAGCGAGGAGGACATCACGGCGATCACTGCCCAGTTCGTCACCGCGGCGCAGCTCGGCCTCCAGGCAGGCTTCGACATGATCGAGCTGCACATGGCGCACGGCTATCTGCTCGCGAGCTTCCTGTCGCCGCTGACGAATCAGCGAACCGATCGCTACGGCGGCAGCGTCGACAATCGAGTGCGTTTTCCGGCGCAGGTCGTCCGCGCCGTGCGCGCAGTGATGCCGGCCGGGATGCCGCTCTCGGTCAGGATTTCCGCCAGCGATTGGGCGCAGGGCGGTCTGTGCGACGAAGATCTGATCGCGACCGCGCAGGCGCTGCACGAGGCGGGCGCGGATCTGCTCGATGTGTCCACCGGTCAGACTGTGCCGTGGCAGAAGCCCGTCTACGGGCGCATGTACCAGACGCCGTTCTCGGACTTCATCCGCAACACGCTGCGGATTCCGACGATCGCGGTCGGCAACATTTATGAGCCCGATCACGTGAACTCGATCATCGCCTCCGGTCGCGCCGACCTTTGTGCCGTGGCGCGTCCGCATCTCGCCAATCCAAGCTGGACGCTGCAGGCGGCTGCGCAGCTTCAGAACCGGGAGCAGTGGTGGCCGCAGCAGTACCTGCCGGGCAAGAGCCAGTTGGAGCGCAATCTGCAGCGCGCCGCGCTGCTGGCGGCTTCCGTATGACGACTTCACTCCAGACCGAACATGTGCTGATCACCGGTGCGGGACGCGGCATTGGTGCGTCAATCGCTCACGCGCTGGCCGGCAAGGGCGCACGGATCAGCTTGCTCGGTCGCAATCGGGAATCGCTCGATAAAGTCGCGGCCGAGCTCGGCGCCGGCACGCAGACGTGCATCGCCACGGCGGACGTGACCGACGGCGCTTCGGTGCAGGTGGCCTTTGCGCAGGCGAAGCAGCGCTTCGGGCCGGTGACGATTCTCATCAACAATGCAGGTCAGGCGCGCAGCGCGCCGCTGCACGTCGGCGACGAGTCGTTGTGGCACGAGATGCTCGAGGTCAACCTGCATGGTGTCTATCGATGCATCCGCTGTGCGCTACCGGACATGTTGCAGGCGGGACGAGGTCGCATCGTCAATGTCGCGAGCACGGCGGGCCTGACGGGCTATCCGTATGTGACCGCGTATTGCGCCGCCAAGCACGGCGTCATCGGGTTGACGCGTGCACTCGCGATCGAGCTTGCGCGCAAGAACATCACCGTGAATGCAGTCTGTCCCGGCTACACCGATACGGATCTCTCGCGTGACGCCATCGCGAGCATCCAGGCGAAAACCGGCCGCCCGGAGGCCGAAGTTCGCACGATCTTCACCGCGCACAATCCCCAAGGTCGCATGGTCACACCCGACGAAGTTGCGCAGACTGTGCTGTGGCTGTGCACGAACGACGTCGGCAGCATCACCGGTCAGAGCATTGCCATCGCGGGCGGAGAGTTGATGTGAGCGCCGACACGCGACCGATCGATGCGGAAACACGCGCGACCAGCGACGATCATCACGCGCTGCGTTTGTGGCTGCGGCTCTACGCGTGCACCAGTCTCGTCGAAAGCCGCGTGCGCCGCCGGTTGCAGGCGCGCTTCGGCACGACTCTGCCGCGCTTCGATCTGATGGCGCAGCTCGACCGCTCGCCGCAGGGATTGCGCATGAGCGAGCTGTCGAGCCGGCTCATGGTCACCGGCGGCAACGTAACGGGGCTGACGGACAACCTGGAGGACGAGGGGCTGGTCGTGCGCGAGTCGGACGGCGCCGATCGTCGCGCCTTGCGCGTCAAGCTCACGCGCGAAGGTCGCCGCGTGTTCCGTGCGATGGCCGCCGAGCACGAGCGCTGGATCGCCGAGATGTTCGCGGGCCTGTCGGCGCGGGAGGCCCGCTCGCTCGCCGAGCGGCTGCACACGCTCAAGCAACACATTCTCGACAATGTTCCGCTCGACGAGCGCGGAACGGAGTGAACGCGATGAACCCGCAGCATTTCCTGTGGTCGGTCGACGGCGCGATCGGTCGCGTCGTGCTGAACCGGCCGGAGCGCAAGAACCCGTTGACGTTCGAGTCGTACGCGGAGCTGCGCGACCTGTTCCGGTCGCTGGTCCGCGACTCTGCGGTCAAGACCGTCGTGATCAGCGGCGCCGGCGACAACTTCTGCTCGGGCGGCGACGTGCACGAGATCATCGGTCCGCTCACGAAGATGGACACGACCGGGCTACTCGCGTTCACGCGCATGACCGGCGATCTGGTCAAGGCGATGCGCGGTTGTCCGCAGACGGTCGTCGCGGCAGTCGACGGTGTCTGCGCGGGCGCCGGCGCAATCATCGCGATGGTCAGCGACCTGCGCGTCGGCACCGCACGCTCACGCACATCATTCCTGTTCACTCGCGTCGGGCTTGCGGGCTGCGACATGGGTGCGTGTGCGATCCTGCCGCGACTCATCGGTCAGGGGCGTGCCGCGGAACTGCTGTATCTCGGGCGCAGCATGGGCGGCGAAGAGGGCCTGCAGTGGGGCTTCTTCAATCGGCTCGTCGCGCCGGAGCAGCTCGCAGAGTCTGCGACGCAGCTCGCGCAGGAGCTCGCGGCCGGCCCGACCTTTGCGCACGGCATCACCAAGACGATGCTCAACCAGGAATGGAGCATGAGCCTGGAGCAGGCGATCGAAGCCGAGGCGCAGGCGCAGGCGTTGTGCATGCAGACCGAGGATTTCCGGCGCGCGTATCGCGCATTCGTCGCGAAACAGAAACCAGCGTTCGAGGGCAACTGATGGCGGAATTCCTGCAGCCTCCGGCGTGGGCCGCGCCGAAGGGCTATGCCAACGGCGTGTGCGCCAGCGGCCGGCAGATTTATCTCGCCGGCCAGATCGGCTGGAACGAGTCGCAGCAGATCGTCAGCAGCCGCTTCGCCGTGCAGGTGCGGCAGGCGCTGCAGAACATCGTGGTGCTGCTGGCACAGGCCGGCGGCCGACCCGAACATCTGGTGCGTCTCACCTGGTTCGTCACGAGCCTCGATGAGTATCGCGGCGAGCTCAAGGAGATCGGCGCGGCGTACCGCGAGGTGATCGGGCGCCACTATCCGACGATGTCGGTCGTCGGGGTCAGCGGCCTGGTGGAGCGGGGCGCGAAGGTCGAGATCGAAGCGACCGCAGTGATCCCCGAGTAGCGCCTCATCCCATCTCTTTCGTTCGCAAGTGCAGGCTGCGCAGTGCGTTCATGAGCGCCGCAGTGTCGTATGGCTTCGACATGAACCGGATGTGCGGATCGTTGCGCAACGCAGAGTGATCCGGCAGCTCGCCGTAGCCGCTGGCGAGGATCACGGGTAACGATGGCAGCTGCGTGCGCAGCTCCGCGACCACATCCATGCCGTCGCGATCCGGCAAGCCGCGATCGACGATCGCCACGTCCAGCTGCTGCTGGCTGCGGACGATGCGCAGACCTTCCGCCGCGTTGCCGGCATCGATCACGTCGAAACCAAGGTCCTGCAGCTGATCCTGGATGAACATGCGCACGAGCGCCTCATCTTCGATCACGAGCGCCACGGGCTGGCGCGCGCCGGCGAGCGGAACGTCGAGCACATCGCGAATCCGCGATCCCAGCTGGGCACGCGTGAACGGCTTGGTGATCAGCTCCACGCCCGGATCGAGACGTCCCTGGTGGACGATCGCGTTGCGCGCGTAGCCTGTCGTGAACAGCACCTTGATGTCCGGCCGCCGCTCGCGCGCCGCGGCGACGAGTTGTGCGCCGTTGATGCCCGGCAGTCCGACGTCGGTGAACAGCAGCTGCACTTCGGGATGCGACTCGAGCTGCTTCAGCGCGGACGGGCCATCTTGTGCTTCGAGCACGGTGAAGTTGAGATCGCGCAGGCTCTCGCTCGTGAACAGCCGCACATCGTCATCGTCTTCGACCACCAGCACGACCTCGTGCCGGCCGCCGCTCGGCGGCACGCTGGAGTGCGTCTGCTGCTCTTCCTCGGTCTGCGCGGTCATGCGCGGCAGATAGATTTTCACTGTCGTGCCCTGGCCGACTTCGCTGTAAAGCTTCACGTGACCGCCGCTCTGCTTGACGAAGCCATAGACCTGGCTCAGTCCGAGGCCGGTGCCCTGGCCGATCGGCTTGGTCGTGTAGAAGGGCTCGAACGCGCGGGCGATGATTTCTGCTGTCATGCCGGTGCCCGTGTCGGTCACACACAGCACGACGTACTGACCCGGCGTCAACTCCGGGTACTGGCCCGCGTAACCGTCGTCCAGATGAGCGTTCGCGGTCTCGATCGTGAGCTTGCCGCCCCCGGGCATCGCGTCGCGCGCGTTCACTGCAAGGTTCAGCAGCGCGCTCTCCAGTTGATGCGCGTCAATCTCGACGCGCCACAGTCCGCCCGCCAGCACCGTCTCGACTGCGATGTTCTCGCCGATCGTGCGGCGGATCAGGTCCGACATGCCGGCGACCAGGCGGTTGATGTCGGTGGGCTTCGGATTGAGCGGCTGGCGCCGTGAGAATGCCAGTAGCTGCTGCGTCAGCGTCACGGCTCGTTGCGCGCCGCGCGTGACCTGGTCGAGCGCGCGGCGCAGCTTGCCGTCATCGGCGGGTGCGTGTCGCCAGATCGTTTCCAGATTACCGACGATGACGGTGAGCAGATTGTTGAAGTCGTGTGCGACGCCGCCGGTGAGCTGGCCGATCGCTTCCATCTTCTGCGACTGCCGCAGCTGCTCTTCGATCATGCGCCGCTCGGTGAGGTCGCGCGTCACCTTGGCGAAGCCGACGACTGCGCGGCTCTCGTTGTAGATCGCGTCGATCACGATGCTCGCCCAGAAGCGTTGTCCATCTTTGCGCACGCGCCAGGCTTCGGCCTCGTACTTACCGAGCGTCGCTGCCACCGTCAGCGCGCGCCGCGGCGTGCCTTTCTCGCGATCTTCCGGCGTGTAGAACATCGAGAAGTGCCTGCCGATTGCCTCGTCCTTCGCATAGCCCTTGATGCGCTCGGCGCCGGCGTTCCAGCTGACGATGTAGCCGTCGACGTCGAGCATGTAGATGGCGTAGTCGACCACGGCGCTGACCAGCTCCTGGAACTGCAGCTCCGAGCGGCGCAGCTCGCGCGTCCGCTGCGCGACCCGGTCCTCGAGCTCTGCTTCGACGGACCATTGCGCAGTTACGTCGCGCATCGATGACCGCGTGTAGATGAACTTACCGTCGACGAGCAGCGGGCTGGAGTTGAGGAGCACGTCCTTGCTCGAGCCATCCTTGCAGCGGATCTGCACGTGCTGGTCGCGCAGCGTCTCGCCCGCACGAACGCGAGCGAGCAGCGCAGCCGCCTGACCTTCCTGCACCAGGAACTCGGCGGCCGGTCGGCCGATGTACTCGCCGGGCGCGTAGCCGAGCATCTCGAGCTCCGCCCGGTTCGCCCACGTGATGATGCCCTCGGCGTCGACCTTGTGCAGGCCGACCACGGCGTTCTCCAGAAAATCGGTCAGGTCCTGAACCTGGCTCTCGAGGCGGGCCATGAGTCGCGCACTGTCGGTGGCGTCGCTCACAGGCCGATCTCCGCCCGGCATTCGACGGATGACGGGGTCGTTGGCATGCAGTGATTCGGGACCCCTGGGCTCTATTCTTTATGGTCGACGTCTGATCGGCCGGCACACGGCCGGGCGACGAGCCAAACGCTGCGAAACGGCCGAAAGTTCCGGCTCAGACAAACTGCGGGTCGAGTGCGGCCAGCACCGTCCAGAGCAGGGGCGCATCGAACGGCTTGCCGATCACGCGGACCTGCGCGTCGTCCTGGAAGCGCAGCCCGAATTCGGTTTCCGAGAAGCCCGTGGCAATGACGATCGGCAGCCCGGGCATCGTGGCGCGGATCGGCGCCACGAGCTGGTCGCCGGGGGCATCCGGCAAGCCGACGTCGATGATCGCCGCGCTGAGCCTGGAACCCAGCGACTCGATCAGCTCCAGCGCTTCGGCAGCCGTCGCCGCAACGGCGACCCGCAGCCCGCGCTCTTCGAACAGCGTGCGGATGAAGAAGCTGACCACGATTTCGTCCTCGACGATGAGGACCGTCGCGGCGGCTGCGGACGAATCCTGCAGCAGCGAGTCCGCGCCAGGCGGGGGGCTGACCGTGTTTTCTTCGTGAGTTGACTGCCTCATACAGACTCCCAGGTAGCTGTAGCGGCGAAGGTCATCAAACGCATTCGCGCGTACGGTGTCAAGTGACGGGAGTGCGTATACTGACCTCAACCCTATGACTCTCAAGGTCGGTATCCTCGAAGCCGGGAGTCCGCCGCCGCCGCTGCAGGAACGATTCAGTTCCTACAGCGCGATGGTCCAGGAGCTGCTCGGCCCCGGGCACGAATTCGCCACGTTCGACGTCCGCAACGGCGAGCTGCCGCCGCGCGCCGAAAGCTGCGATGCCTACGTCATCACCGGTTCGGCTTCCGGCGTGTACGACGGCGATGCCTGGATCGCCACGCTCGAGGACTTCGTCCGCAGTGCGAGCGGGCGCAGCGCAATGGTCGGGATCTGCTTCGGCCACCAACTAATGGCGGAGGCGTTCGGCGGCCAGGTCATCAAGTCCCCGAAGGGGTGGGGCATCGGGCTGCATCGGTACGGCTTGCGGGATCGCGCCGCATGGATGGACGGGGCAAGTTCGATCGCGGTGCCGGCTTCGCACCAGGACCAGGTCGTGCTGCTGCCAGACGATGCGCGCGTCCTCGGCGGCAGCGAGTTCACGCCGTACGGCATCGTCGAATATCCGCAGCGTCGTGCCATGTCGCTGCAGTCGCATCCCGAGTTCACACCAGAGTACGCGGCGGCGCTGGTCGAGCTGCGGCGCGCTTCGAAGTACACGCCTGAGCAGGCGGATCGGGCGCTCGAATCGCTGCGCGAGCCGAACGATCGCGCGCGCGTCGCGGGCTGGCTCGATCAGTTCCTGCGCGCGAACGTTCGCGGCTGATGCCGGATCCGTTGCTCAGCGAGCTCTTCGACGTCGCAGTGCGTGCCGCACGCGGCGAAGATTTGCTTATCGCCAACTCGCGAGTCAGCGAGAGCGTGTGGCGCTACTTCGGTCCCGGCGAGCCGCTCGACATGCCGTTGCAGGGCCGGGTATTCGTCACCGGTGCCGGCAAGGCGGCTGCGTCGCTCGCGCGCGGGCTCGAAGCAGTGCTCGGCGATCGTATCGATTCGGGGCTCGTACTGGTCAAGCACGGTCATGCGCAGCCACTGCGGCGTGTTCGCGTGCTCGAAGGCGGACATCCTGTTCCGGACGCAGCGGGTCTCGAGGGCACGCGTCGACTGATGCAGACGGTCGAAGCTGCGTCGGCAATCGACACGATGTTCTTCGTGCTGAGCGGCGGAGCCTCGGCATTGCTGGTCGAGCCTGCTGCAGGATTGTCGTTCGTCGACCTGCAAGCGGCGAACCGGCTGCTCGTCAACAGCGAAGCGCAGATCGACGAGATCAACGCAGTTCGCAAGCATCTCTCCGCCGTGACCGGCGGTCGCCTGCGACAACGCGCGAGGTGCGAGAGGTTCTGCACGCTCGCGATCTCCGACGTGATCGGCGACTCGCCAGCCGCGATCGGCTCGGGACCGACAGTCACGGACCCGTCGACATTCGCTGAGTGCGTTGCGATCGTCGATTGCTACGGCCTGCGCAGCGTATTGCCACGCGCTGTGACCGATTACCTCGAACGAGGCGCGGCGGGTCTGGTCGCCGAAACACCGAAGGACCTGCGCGACTCGTCGTATCGGATCATCGCGAGCAATCGCATCTCGATCGATGCGGCCGCACGTGCGGCGCGCGAGCGCGGATATCGGGTCGAGGTTTTTACCACCGCAATGCACGGTCACACGCACGAGGCGGCGCACCGCTTCGCAGCCGCGCTTCGACAGGCGGCAAGCACGCGCGCGGATTCGAAGCCGTTTGTCTTGCTGGCGGGCGGCGAGACGACTCTCGCTGTCACAGGCAGCGGTCGCGGTGGGCGCAACCAGGAGTTTGCGCTGGTCGCAGCGCTCGATTTGCAGGGCCTCGACAACGTCGCGCTCCTGAGTGCCGGCACTGACGGCACCGACGGGCCAACGGATGCGGCCGGTGGCTTCGTCGACGGTGCTACCGTCACGCGCGCCCGAGCGCTCGGTCTCGATCTGCAGGATTTTCTGCGACGTCAGGACAGCTACACGGCGCTGGACGCGCTCGGCGCTCTGCATCGCACCGGTCCGACCGGCACCAACGTGATGGACTTCGTCGCCGGAGTCATCAATAGTCCGCCCCCCACTTCCTAGTTTCGCGTTTATGAACATTCGTACCGACGACCTGCGCATCCGGGACATCCGCGAGCTGAGCACGCCCGAGGAGCTCATGCGCGAATATCCCTGCGGCGAGCAGGCTTCGGCCACAGTGAGCACGGCGCGGCGCGCCCTGCAGCGTATCCTGCACGGCGCCGACGATCGTCTCGCGGTCGTCATCGGTCCGTGCTCGATCCACGATCCCGCCGCGGCGCTGGAATATGCCGGCCGGCTGCGTGAACAGCGCGAGCGGTTCAAGGGTGCGCTCGAGATCGTCATGCGCGTGTACTTCGAGAAACCGCGCACGACCGTCGGCTGGAAGGGGCTGATCAACGATCCGGACCTCGACGGCAGCTTTCAGATCAACAAGGGTTTGCGTCGCGCGCGCGGACTGCTGCTCGACATCAACCAGCTCGGCCTGCCCGCAGGTTGCGAGTTCCTCGACATGATCACGCCGCAGTTCATCGCCGATCTGGTGGCCTGGGGCGCGATCGGCGCGCGTACCACGGAGAGCCAGGTGCATCGCGAGCTCGTGTCCGGCCTGTCGTGCCCGGTCGGCTTCAAGAACGGCACGGACGGCAACGTGAAGATCGCGATCGACGCAGTACAGGCGGCCGCGCATCCGCACCACTTTCTGGCGGTGACCAAGCAGGGACGCAGCGCAATCGCGACCACGGCCGGCAACGCCGACTGCCACATCATTCTGCGCGGCGGCAAGGCGCCCAACTACGACGCCGCCAGCGTCGCAAGCGTCTGCGACTCGATCACCGAGGCCGGGTTGCGACCGCAGGTCATGATCGACATCAGTCACGGCAACAGCAGCAAGCGTCCGGAGAATCAGCCGGGCGTGGCGGGCGACGTCGCACGTCAGATCGAAGCTGGCGAGCGCCGCATCGCCGGCGTCATGGTCGAGAGCCACCTGGTCGCCGGGCGGCAGGACCTGATCCCGGGCCGCCCGCTCGTGTACGGGCAGAGCATTACCGACGGCTGCATCGACTGGGCCACATCGGTAGGGGTGTTGGAGCGATTGGCGTCGGCAGTCGAGAAGAGAAGGGCGGCAATACGACCTTGGCTGTAGGTCGGGCTTCAGCCCGACTCTGCTAGAGTGAGCGCCATAACGACGGGTGCTCGCGGTGCTGACCCAGGCAATCGACTATCGCGACGAGTGCGACGCGCTGTATGCGTTGCTCGCCGATGTCGACCCTGCGCGCTGGACTCAGCCGACGCAGTTCAAGCGCTGGACCCTCGACGACGTGCTGGGTCACCTGCACATGTTCGACTATGCGGCGCGCCTGACCCTCGAAGGCCCGCACGTTTTTTCCGCATTCTGGGACAGCCTGTCGCACTCGCTCGCGATGGGCCACTCGATGGCCGACTACACGCGCATCTGGCTGCGCGGTTGCCGCGGGCCCGAGCTGTTGCAGCGCTGGCACGAGTTCTCGCGACAGGTTGCCGACGACTACGCGGGCCTGGATCCCAGTCAGCGTGTCAAATGGGCCGGCCCGGACATGAGCGTGCGTTCGTGCATCAGCGCGCGCCAGATGGAGACGTGGGCGCATGGCCAGGCTGCGTTCGATCTGCTCGGCCAGGTGCGCGTCGAGCACGACCGGATCCGCAACATCGCCATCATGGGCGTCAACACCTTCGGCTGGACGTTCGCGAATCGCGGGCGCGCCGTGCCGAATGCCAGGCCGCACGTCCGATTGCAGAGTCCCTCTGGAGAATGGTGGGCGTGGCACGAGCCGGATGAGCGCAATCGCGTCGAGGGCTCTGCAGTGGAGTTCTGTCAGGTCGTCGCGCAGACGCGCAACATCGAAGACACCGCGCTGCGCGTGCGCGGGGAAGTGGCGCACGAATGGATGGCGCTCGCGCAGTGCTTTGCCGGTGCACCGGAAACGCCGCCGGCGCCGGGCACGCGGTTCGTGCAGTCATGACTCTCGTGCACACACCGGTGATCGTCGGCGTCGGCCAGTACACGGACCGGCTCGATTCGCCGGAGTACCGCGGTCTCTCGAGCGTCGAGCTCGCCGTCGAAGCGGCGAGCCGCGCCTGTCGCGACGCGTCGGACGACCCGCGCCTGGTCGCACAGATCGACGGCGTCGGTGCGCTGCGCACGTTCGAAGACTCGATCCCGCGCTACTCCACACCGTTCGGCAGGTCCGATAATTTCCCGCACTCGATTGCGCGACGGGTCGGCGCGACGCCGCGCACGGCTGTATGGGCGAGTGTGGGCGGCGATACGCCGCAGACGCTCGTCAGCGAACTCTGCGAGCGCATCGCATCCGGCTCACTACATATCGCGCTCGTGGTCGGCTCGGAGGCGATCTCGACCTCGAAGCACCTGATGGCGAACAACCTGTCAGCGGACTGGGCCGAGTCGATCGATGCGCCGGTCGACGATCGCGGCCTCGGGCTCGAAGAGCTCAGCACGCCGTACACGCGGCAGCACGGCCTGGTGCAGGCTTCGATCTCGTACGCGATCTTCGAGAATGCGCGCCGCGCGCGACTGGGAATGTCGCGGCGGGACTATGCGCAGGAAATGGGGCGCTTGTTCGCGCCGTTCAGCGCCGTCGCGGCCGCAAATCCCTATTCGACTGCGCCGGTCGCTTATACGCCCGAAGCCCTCGGCGCCGTCGGCGAGCGCAATCGTGTGATCGCCGATCCGTACACACGGCTGCTGGTGGCGCGCGACCAGGTGAACCAGGCGGCCGCGATTCTGATCGCCTCGACCGAGGCGGCGCAGGAGCTCGGCATCGATCCGCAGAAGTGGGTCTATCTGCACGGGTACTCGCGCGTCAAGGAGCGCGAGATCATGAGTCGCGAAGATCTGGGCGCGTCGCCGGCGGCGCGGCTCGCCTGTCGTGAAGCTCTCGCCGCGGCAGGCGTCGGCATCGACGAGATTGCGCTGTTCGATCTCTACAGCTGTTTTCCGATTGCCGTGTTCAACATCTGCGATGGACTCGGGCTCTCACCGCAGGATTCGCGCGGCTTCACGGTGACGGGCGGGCTGCCGTATTTCGGCGGGCCGGGCAACAGCTACTCGACGCACGCCATCGCGTCGATGGTGGAGAAGCTGCGTCAGCGCCGCGATGCGTTCGGATTGATCGGCGCCAACGGCGGACACATGTCGAAGTACGCGGTCGGAATCTATTCGGCGCAGCCGGCACCCTTCGCTCGCTGCGACAGCAGTGCCTTGCAGGCCCGCGTAGATTCATGGCCGGCGCCCGGAGTCGCAGGCGAGGCCGATGGCCCGGCGACGATCGAAAGCTACACGGTCGTGCACGACAGGAGTGGGCCGTCGCAGGCAGTGGTGGTCGGCAGACTCGACGGTACGGGCGAGCGCTTCCTCGCGAACACTCACGACGAGGACGACCGGACGCTGCACTCGATGATCGAAGAAGATCCGCTCGGCGCGGCGATCCACGTGCGGTCGTTCGAGTATGGCAATCGATTTGTGTTTGCGAAGCCGAGCAGGTGAGGAGGGTCACGAGGGTGATGAGGGTGACGAGGGTGAGGAGAGTTTCTTCGTGACTCACGTGACCCACGTGACTCTCGTCACTCCTCCGTCAGCTCCCTCATATCCGAAGCCGCCGCCGCAAACTCCTCCATGAACTCTCTCACCACCGCTCGCGACGTCTTCACCTGATCCAGCATGCCCACGCCCTGGCCGACGTAGTACGTCACGAGTTCTTCCGCCTTGCGGTTGCCGCGACTCGCCTCGTGTTCCGCGCGTCGCAACGCCGGCTCGCTGAGGAACAGCTGCAGCGGCATGGGCAGCGGGCCCGGGCTCTCGGGTCCGCTCCACGCATCCGTCCACGCCGAACGCAGCTGACGCGAGTATTTACCGGTGCGGCTCTTGGAGCGCACGGTGTCGCGCGAGGTCGCGGCGGCGAATTTTTCCTGGATCAGCGGCGATGCTTCCGACTCGCTCGTCATCAGCCACACCGAACCGGTCCAGGCGCCGGCGGCGCCGAGCGCCATCATTGCCGCCATCTGCCGACCGGTGATGATGCCGCCTGCGGCAAGCACGGGCACGGGACGAATCGGCTGAACCGCCCGGATCACTTCCGGCACGAGCACCAGCGTCGACACTTCACCGCAGTGTCCGCCGGCTTCCGCACCTTCGGCGACGATGATGTCGACGCCGGCCTGGACTTGCCGCACGGCGTGCTCTTTCGCGCCGACCAGCGCAGCGACTGCGACGCCTTGCGCGCGACCGCGATCGATCATTGCCTGCGGCGGCACGCCGAGCGCATTGGCGATCAGCTTGATCGGATGCGCGAAGGCGACGTCCATCAGCCGTGCCGAAACGGCCGGCAGCAGGCTGAGCTCGCGTTTCGCCACCAGCGGATCGTCGAGATCGAGCGTCACGCCGTAGCGAGCCAGCAGCGACTGTACGAATTCCTTGTGGCGCGCCGGCACGCGGCCCCGCAGCGTCGCGGCATCGACGTTCTCGTCGCGCCCGACCATGTTCTCCGGAATCAGGATGTCGACGCCGTACGGCCGGCCGTGCACGTGCTCGTCGATCCACTTCAATTCCAGCTCCAGCTCCTCGGGCGTGTGCCGGCTCGCGCCGAGCACGCCGAAGCCACCCGCGTTGGTGACTGCCGCTACGACATCGCGGCAATGGCTGAAGGCGAACAGCGGGAACTCGATACCGAGCAGATCGCACAGCGGAGTCTTCATAAGAGTGCGACAATACACCCTCATGGGACCGCTTGCCGGAATCAAAATCATCGAGCTCGCCGCGATCGGTCCGGCGCCGTTCTGCTCGATGATGCTCGCCGACCTGGGCGCTGAAATCGTGCGCATCGAGCGCGCCTCGGCGCGGCCGAACGAGGAGCCGCCGCCCGATCCGCTGCTGCGCAACCGCCGCTCGATCGCGCTGGATCTGAAAAATTCAGCGGCGGTCGAGGTCGTGCTCAAGCTGCTCGAGCGCGCCGACGTGCTGATCGAAGGATTCCGGCCCGGCGTGCTGGAACGTCTCGGCCTCGGGCCCGAGCAGTGCCTCGCGCGCAATCCCCGCCTGGTCTACGGCCGCATGACCGGCTGGGGTCAGGACGGGCCGCTGGCACCGGCCGCAGGTCACGACATCAACTACATCGCACTGGCCGGCGTGCTGCACCTGATCGGCACGCCGGGCGGCAAGCCAGTGCCGCCGCTCAACCTGGTCGGTGATTTCGGAGGCGGCGGCATGCTGCTCGCGTTTGGCGTGCTCGCTGCACTGCTCGAGTCCCGCCAGTCGGGACGCGGCCAGGTCGTGGACGCCGCGATGGTCGACGGCTCCGCGGCGCTGCTCGCGATGTTTTACGGAATGCGTGCTCGCGGCATGTTCCAGGACGCGACCGGCACGAATTTCCTGGCCGGTGCGGCACCGTACTACGACACGTACCGCACCAAGGATCACAAGTACGTCGCCATCGGCGCGCTCGAGCCGCAGTTCTTCACGCAGCTGCTCGACAAGCTCGGGCTCGACTGGCACCGCTACGCGCGCGTCGGCTTCCCGGTCGTCGATCCGGCGACCAGGGAGTGGACCGAGTTGCGCTCGGCGATCGCTGCCGCCGTCGCGTCGCGCACGCGCGATGAGTGGTGCCGCATCATGGAAGGCACCGATGCGTGTTTCGCACCGGTCCTGACCGTCGAGGAAGCGGCTCGACATCCCCACAACGTCGCACGCCGTACGTTCGTGACGGTGAATGGCGTCGAGCAGAACGCACCAGCGCCCCGATTCAGCCGCACGCCATCCTCCACGCCCGAAGCGCCTCGCCGCCCCGGCGAAGACACAGATGCCATCCTCGCCGACGCGGGGTTCTCGGCGGAGCAGATTGCAGAACTGCGCGCGTTGGGTGCGTTGACCTGAGCCCGGAAATAACTCTCGCCTTGGCGAGAGCATTTTCTCCTCTGTCGGTTTCTCCCCGCCAACAACGATATGACAAGTACCGGACACCGCGCAGAGGCCTCATGCTCGCCCAGCACGATGCTGAGCTCATGCTTCGTTTTCAGCAGGAAGGCGACCGGACTGCTCTGGCGCATCTGGTGGAGCGCAATGGCGGCGCCTTGTTGCGCTTCCTGATCCGGTTGAGCCGCAATCGCACGATCGCCGAGGATGTCGCACAGCAGACCTGGCTGAAGGTCATCGACGTGGCGCGGCAGGGGACGTTCGCAGCGGCGTCGGGTGTTGCATTCCGCACCTGGCTCTGCACGCTCGCGCGCAATCACTTCATCGACGAATACCAGCGCAAGTTCGCGGTCGTGCGCACGGTGCCGCTGCCTGCCGATCTTTGCACCGTGCTCGCGGAAGCGCACCGGCTCGTGCCGGATCCGGCCGAGCCGCTCGATGCGCGTCAGCGGACCGTGCGCCTGCGGAAGGCGCTGCAGCGGCTGCCGTTCGAGCAGCGCCAGGTGGTCGCGTTATGGGCCGAAGGGATGCGGATCGGCGCGATCGCCGCGTTGACTGCGGCGCCGCGCGATACCGTGTTGAGCCGCAAGAAGTACGCGCTGGCGAAGCTGCGCGTACTGATGCGGGGTGAAATGCGCGCTACGGGCTCGGTGCTGCGATGACGCCGCAGGCCACGCGCTTGCCGGAGTTGCCGGAGGGCTGAGTCGTGTAGTCGTCGGCGCTCTCGTGCACGACGATTGCTTTGCCCATCACGTCCGTGCCTGGGTCGCCATGCAAGCTCGTGCCGGCCGCGGTGACGTCGACCTGCGCAATGCCCTGGCTGTCGGACTTGATGTTCAGCATGTCGCCGGCGTGATGCGAGGAGCCGGCCGGATTGCCGTGCTGAGCCTGCGTCGGGTTGAAGTGACCACCGGCGCTGCTGCCGTCCGGCGCAGTGCAATCGCCTTTCTCGTGAATGTGGAAACCGAACTCGGCGTCGGGCTTCAGGCCCTGGATCGAGCCGGTGATGTGCACGCCCTGCGGCGTTCCCGACAGCGCCA
>Ga0209382_10000191_pt1 | contig 98882 bp, 101 predicted proteins | sample SoiMetdeltSBSDD5_FD_187599 | JGI IMG/M metagenome (GOLD analysis project Ga0209382, IMG submission 187599) | Bulk soil microbial communities from a Populus tree surrounding site in Tennessee, USA - Soil MetaG P. deltoides SBSDD5 (SPAdes) (version 2) | ecosystem: Environmental > Terrestrial >...
CGGCCCGGGCGGCGGCGCGGCCGTCGTCCTCGGCCCCCTCGCGTGAGCGGAACACCGAGCGACGGCCCCCGGCCATGATGGCCTGCACGAGGCGCGGTGGCGTGCCGAACGTGGGCGGGCACTCGGCGGCCTCGAGCACCCCCAGTCGGCCGCTCGTCCCCGCGCCCACGAAGAACAGGCGGCCTCCCTCGCGCAGGGCGGCGACGATCGTCTCGACGCCGGCCGCGATGGCGGGACCCGCGCGTCCCACCGCCGCCACGGCGACTCGATCCTCCCGGTTCATCAGGGCGGCGATCGCGCGCGCGTCGAGCTGATCGAGGCGGGCGCTGCGGGGGTTGGCGCGCTCGGTGGAGAGTCGCTCGTAGCGGACCCGCGCGGCCATGCCGCGCATGGTAACACCGGCTGCGCTACACTCTGGCGCGGTGCCCCGCGTCCAGTCCGGTCTCGACGTCCTCGTCCACCATCGCCTCGGGCTCCTGCGCGGACGCCGCTTCGGCCTGCTCGCCCATCCGGCCTCGGTCGACGCCCGGGTGGACCACGCCGTCGACCTGCTGCGCGACGTACGCGGCGCCCGCCTGAGCGCGCTCTTCGCGCCGGAGCACGGCCTCTGGGGCGCCGCCCAGGACTTGATCCACATCGCGGCGGCGCGCGATCCCCTCACCGGCATGCGCGTCGCGAGCCTGTACGGGAACCGGCGCGAGCCGACCCCCGCGATGCTGCGCGGCCTGGACGTCCTGGTCATCGACCTCCAGGACGTCGGCTCGCGGTACTACACGTACCAGTGGACGATGGCCCTGACGATGCGCGCATGCGCGCGAGCGGGTGTCCGCGTGCTGGTCCTGGACCGACCGAATCCGCTGGGCGGCCAGATCGTCGAGGGCAACGTCCCCGACCCCGCGTACGCGTCGTTCGTCGGGCTCTACCCGCTGCCGGCCCGTCCCGGTCTCACCATCGGCGAGGTCGCGCGGTACCTACAGCAGGTGCACGGGCTTGGAGGAGCCGTCGACGTCGTCACCATGCGGGGCTGGCGCCGGTCGATGCTCTGGGAGGACACCGGGCTCCCGTGGGTTCCGCCGTCGCCGAACATGCCCACCCTCGACACGGCGCGCGTCTATCCGGGGGGTTGCCTCATCGAGGGCACGACCATGTCCGAGGGCCGGGGCACGACGCGGCCGTTCGAGTGGGTCGGCGCCCCCTGGCTCGACGCCCACCGGTACGCCGACGCCCTCGAGGCGGAGCGGCTCCCGGGCGTCGTCTTCAGCCCGGCCCGCTTTCGTCCGACGTTCCAGAAGTGGGCGGGCCAGCTCTGCGGTGGCGTCCAGATCCACGTGACCGACCGCGCCCGTTTCAAGCCGTTCCTGACCGGGCTCGCGGTGGTCGCCGTCGCGCGCCGGCTGGCTCCCCGGGCGTTCAGGTGGCGTCGTCCGCCGTACGAGTTCGAGAACCGCCTGCTCCCGATCGACATCCTGCTCGGGACGGACCGGATCCGGCGCGCGATCGAGCGTGGAGAGTCCCTCGGAGCTATCGAGCGGAGCTGGCAGGGCGACCTGGCGAGGTGGCGGCGCCGTCGCGCCGCCACCCTCGCGTACCGCTGAACGGGATTCGCTCGGAGCGTGTCGGGGTATCGAGGGGCGCCCCGGCGGAGCCGTGGCGCCCCAAGCCACCAAGGGGGGCTTGGGGGGCCCGTTCGAGGCCCCCCATCTCGACTAATCCGAGAAGAGCTTGGTGAAGAAGGTCTTCACCGACGTGCCGAACGAGTTGGCCGTGTCCTTCAGGTTGCCCCAGGTGCTCTTGGCCTCGGGCTCGGCCGCCTTGCCCGACTCCTTGAGTTTCTCGCCGGTGTACTTCGCGCCCTCGACGACGGTGCTGCCGATACCCTTGGCCGTCTGCTCGACGCCGTCGCCGACCTTCCCCTCACCGATCTTCTTCGCACCGGTCTCGACCTGATTCGTCGCGGCCTTGACCTTGGAGTCGTCGGCAGCCGCGGCAGGAAGCGTCGTCCCCAAAAGAGCCACGACACTGAGCACGATCACGAGTCGCGTCATGAGTAGCCTCCCGGCCCACACGGGCCCGCTCTCATGGTACCAGCCGGCCCGGGCGCTCTCTTGGGTTGGGCGCCGCCGGCTGCTCAAAAAGGTCCAGATGCGAGGCGCCGACGAGCGACGACTGAGGCGTACGTCGCGTACGCCGCAGGGAGGAGCGAGGAGGCAACGAAGCAGATGGGCCTTTTTGAGCAGCCGGCTAACTGGAGTAGCCGCGGGACCGCATGCAGCGGGCGTACGCGTCCCTGTACTTCTCGTCGTTCTTGCGGTTCTCGTTGAGGCCGTAGAGGGTACCGCCGCCGGCGCCGACGATCCCGCCGATCGCGGCTCCCTTGCCGGCGCCCTTGCCGCCGTCGGCAATGGCCCCGCCCGCGGCACCCACCGCCGCGCCGAGCACAGCCCCGATCGCGGCGTCCTTCACGACCTCGGTCGTCTTGTCCGACGCCGCCACCTGCTGGGTCGCCTGCCGGTTGCACGCCTCGACGGTCGAGCGCGGAGGGGTGGCCTGGGCACTGCTCTGGGGCGCCACCGCCATACGGACCGCAGCCGCCTTGAGCGGCTCGGTCTTCGGGATTTCGGCCTTTCGCTCCATCTCGCTACGACCCGTCCAGTTGGCGACGACGACTCCGGTGAGGAGGGCGGTCACGACCACCAACGCCATGGCGATGGCGGTCACCTTCCAGGGGTTGTTCATCGAGTGGGCGCCTTGCCTTTCTGAGCGGCCGACGATACCGAGGCGCTCCCCTGATCCTCGTAGCGGCTCACCACCTGCCCGAGGTTCGACTCCTGCACGAGCCCGCGGGTCTTCATCGAGTGGAAGACCTGGCCCCAGGCCTGGCCGTTCTGCTTCTGCGCGGCGATCTCATCGAGCGTGAGCGGCTTCGCGCCGGCCGTCGGCCCCGGGACCGCGACGGCGGCCTGCGCGTCGAACAGGGCGCGCGCGACCTTCTGGTTCCCCGGTGACAGCCGCTCGTAGGCGCCGTGCACCGTGGCCGGCGTCTGGCCGCTGACGGGCGACGAGGATGCGACCCCCAGCAGCAGAAGAAAACCCGCAAGTGCGGATGGGTTACCCATGACCGTCCTCCGTTCAGATCCGACCGGCTAGAACGCCCGGCGGCGGCTGGGAGAGCACCGGTCGTGCCAGCCGACCGCTGGAGACGGAATTCCAGTAGGACGATGATTTACGAGGCACGAGACAACCGGCTTGGGCCAGATTGGCGTCCGGCTACCGACGAAAGTTCTCTGTTTTACACGCCAGCCTGGCACCGCCGCCTCCGCCCATGACAGCGGATGTGGTGGTGTGCGAGGGGCCGTCCGCTAGAATCGTGACGTGACCGAGATCGCGGACCTCGTCGGCGAGCGCCTCATGATCGGCCTCGCCGGCCCGACCCTCACCGACGCCGACGTCCAGGTTTTCCGTGAGACGCGCGCCGCCGGCCTCATCCTCTACCGGCGAAACTTCGAGGGACCCGCCGCGCTCGCGACCCTGCTCGACTCGCTCGAATCGACGCTCGGCCGACGCTTGCTGGTCGCCACGGACCACGAGGGCGGACGTATCGTGATGCTGGGTCGCGGCACCACGATCTTCCCGGACAACCTCGCCATGGGCACCGCCGGCGAGGAGGCGTTCGCCTTCAAGCAGGGCCTGTACGAGGGCCGCGAGCTGCGACGGCTCGGCATCGACCTCAACCTCGGCCCGTGTCTCGACGTGCTGACCGAGCGCTACAGCCCCAACATCGGCATCCGGTCGTACGGCAAGGATCCGAAGATCGTGAGCCGCTACGGTGTCGCCCGGATCCGCGGGATGGCGAAGGGCGGGGTCTCGGCCTGCGCCAAGCACTTCCCCGGCAAGGGCCACTCCCCGCTAGACGCGCACCTGCGTCTGCCAACGATCGACTCCTCGCCCGAGGACATGCGCGCCCTCCACCTGCCCCCCTTCGTCGAGGCGATCGCGGCGGGCATCGAGTCGCTGATGACCTCGCACCCGGTGTACCCGCAGCTCGATCCGAGCGGCGTGCCGGCGACGTTCTCGCGTCGCATCGTGGGCGACTGGCTGCGTGGCGAGCTCGGCTTCGGCGGCGTCATCGTCTCCGACGACCTCGAGATGGGCGCGGTCAGCGAGGCCTGTCCCATCGGCGAGGCCGCCGTGCGCACGGCGGCCGCCGGCCACGACTTGCTGCTCGTGTGCCACACGGCGCCGGCCCAGCGCAGCGCCGCCGCCGCGCTGGTGGCCGCGTACCGGGAGGGCCGGCTGCCCCTCGCCGAGTGCGAGGCCGCCGCTGCCCGCGTGCGTCGCCTGCGGCTGGCCCGCACCGCGCGTCGCGACGGCGGCGAGCCCGAGCCGGAGCGCGACGGCCGCCCGCTGGCGCAGGCCGTCGCGACCCGCGCCGTGACCGAGGTGGGGCGCGGCGCCCCCGACCTGTCTCGAGCCCTCAACGGTCGGGTGCACGTCGTCTTCCCGCGCTTCTCGGCCCTGGCTCCGCGGATCACCATCGAGCCCGAGGTCGCCGACGAGCGCGGCTGGGTGCGCGGGGCCTTCGGCGCCGGCGGCATCGCCCCCGAGGTCACGGTCGTGGGAATCGAGCCCACGCCCGAGGAGATCGCCGAGGCCGCCGAGCAGGCCGCGGCCGCGGACGCCGCGGTGCTCTTCCTGTTCGACGCCCATCTCTACCCGTCGAACCGCGCGCTGCTCGACGCGGTCCAGTCGCGGGCCCGCCGCCTGGCCGTCGTGCTGCTGCGCGATCCCTACGACGCGGCGCTGCTGGCGCCGGGGGTGCGCGGCCTCACCGCGTACGGCTTCCGCAAGTGTCAGCTCGACGCGGTGGTGGCCCGACTGACCCACCCGTGAGCACCGAGCGGCTCGTCGTCTACGAGCCGTTCCATTCGATCTTCTACACCCCTCAGTTCGTCACGCTCCACGGCGGCCACTTCGCCGCCCAGGGCCTCGACGTCGAGATCCGTACCTCGACCGCCACCGTCACGTCGACGAGCGCGCTCATCGACGGCACCGCCCAGGTGAGCCTGGGCGGGGTGATGCGCAGCCTCGACCTCGCCGACCGCGGCGGCCCCCGCCTGGTGCACTTCGCCGAGGTGAACAGCCGCAACGGGTTCTTCCTGCTGAGCCGGGAGCCGCGCCCGGCGTTCGCGTGGTCGGATCTGGTCGGGCGGACCGTGCTGTCGTTCGCCGAGGCCCCGACACCGTGGCAGTGCATGCTGACGGTCCTGCGTCGGCACGGCGTCGATCCCGCGCGCGTGCGCATCGAGCGCACGCTACCGGCCGGCGAGGCGGCGGAGGCGTTCCGGGCGGGACGCGCCGACTTCCTCGAGACGGGCCAGCCCTTCACCGAGCTGCTGGTGCGGGACGGCGCCGGCCATCTGGTGGCCTCGATGGGCGACGCGACGGGACCGCTGCCGTTCTCCTCGTACATGACGACGACGGCCGCGCTCACCGATCGGCGCGCGATGCTGGTGCGCTTCACCCGCGCGCTCTACCGCGCGCAGCGCTGGCTCGCGCGCGCCGCACCCGGGGAGGTCGCCGCCCTGATCGCGCCCGCCTTCCCCGACGTGGCGCCCGACGTCCGTGAGGCCGCCGTCGCGCGCTACCTGGGTCAGGGCACCTGGGCCGCCGATCCCATCCTGCGCGCGCCCGGCTACGAGTACCTGCAGCAGATCCTCCTGGATGGCGGGTTCATCCAGCACCGGCACCGCTACGAGGACCTGATCGACCACGCGATCGCGCGCGAGGTCGTCCGCGACTCCACGTAACGAGGGGCGCGACGGTTACTCCGGGCGCCCCGGGGTCTGGGACGCCATCTCGGCGTCCCCCACGTCCTCGGTCGCCGGCGTGCTCGCGCGGCCCGTGAAGAGCATCGCCAGCGCCATCGTGCCCGCCGTGCCGACGATCACCAGCCACGACCACGCGAACGTGAGGATCTTGTACTCCGAGAGGCCGAGCAGCGTGAGGTTGACGAGCGCCATGATGATCATCGCGGCCACGTTGGCGACGTCGCCGACGCGGCGGCGCGTGAGCAGCCCCAGCAGGAACACGCCGAGCAGCGAGCCGAACGTGACCCCGGCGATCTTGAAGGCTAGCCACAGGATGCCGTCGTAGGACGAGAAGGCGTAGGCGATCACGCCCAGGAGCACGCCAAAGACCACGACGCACACGCGTGACACGCCCAGGTAGTGCGCCTCCGACCGTCCCCGGACGAGCAGGGGCCGATAGATGTCGGTCACGAACGAGGCCGACAGCGAGCCCAGCGGTGAGTCGATCGACGCCAGCACGATCGCGCTGAGCATGAGCCCGCGCAGCACGGGGGGCATCACCTGCTGGACGAAGTGGGGCAGGATCTCGTCGGGCCGCGACACCGACAGCCCCGGGTTCTGCGCGTAGAAGGTGTAGAGCCCCGCCCCAAGCCCGAGATAGATCGCCAGCGTGAGCAGGGTGCCCAGCGGCGTCAGGGCGAGCGTGAGCTGGCTCCGGCGGCGCGTCTCCACGGTGAGCAGGCGCTGCATGAGGTCGTGGTCGGTGCCGAAAGCGGCCATGGAGCCGACGAAGCCGTTGAGCACCGCGACCCACACGATATTCGGCTCGGTCAGGGCGCGGCGCCAGAAGTCGGGCGCGCCGGGGCCCGGTCCCCAGTTGACCACGTTGAGCCGTCCGGCCTCGCCGGCCACGCGCGTCACCGCCTCGAGGCCTCCGTCGATGTGGGACAGCAGGTAGCCCAGCGTCACCGCGCCCGCGACCAGGAACGCGAGGGCCTGGAACACGTTGGTCCACACGATCGCCTTCACGCCCCCACTCGCGATGTACACGATCGACACGACCGTGAAGACCGCGAGGGTGGGGACCAGTGGCCACCCCAGTAAGATCGACACCGCGAGCGAGGCCGCCATCAGGCGCACGCCGGAGCCGGCCAAGCGGGTGATGAAGAAGAAGATCGACGCGGCAACCTGGGTAGCGCGGCCGAACCGATGGGCCAGGAACTCGTAAATCGTCGTGACGTCGTGGCGGTAGAAGGCGGGGATGAAGAGGAACGCCACGGCCAGCTTGGCCAGGCTCGAGCCGACGAAGAACTGCACGTACTCCCAGTTCTCGGCGTAGGCGGTGGCCGGCACCGAGATGATCGTGACCGCGCTGATCTCCGTCGCCAGGAAGCTGAGGCAGGCCGCCCACCAGGGTATGTGACGGCGGGCGAGGAAGAAGTCGACCGTGTCGTGCTGCTCGCGACCGAGCGCCACGCCGATGGCCACGAGGATCGCGAGCGCGACGGCCAGCACCGCGTAGTCGGGCCAGGTCAAAACCGAAACGGCACCGGGCACGCGGTATTGTTACATGGCGGAGCCCGGAGACGGCCGTCCAAACCCCCCGGGCGGGGGGCTAGCGCATGCGGACGAGGGCCGACGCGTCGATGTTCTGCTTCTCCAGGCGGTCGACGAGGGCGGCGTACGACTCCTTCTGGATGATGCGGGCGAACTCGCCGCGATACGTGGCCACGAAGCTGACGTGGTCGATCAGCACGTCGTAGACCCGCCAGCGCCCGTCGCGCAGGTGCAGCCGGTAGTCGAGCGGCGTCTCCACCCGGCGGCGCGTGATCACCTTGGAGCGCACGGTCGCGAACGAGCCGTCGACGACCTCACCCAGGTAGACGATCTTCTCGCCCGCGTAGGCCTCGATGCGGCCGAGATAGGTCCGCTCCAGCAGCTCCGTGAACAGCCGGGTGAACTCGAGCTGCTCCTCCGGGCTGCGCGCCGTCCAGTGGCGGGAGAGCGCGCGGCGCGCGATCTCGTCGAAGTCGAACAGGTCGGCGGCGATGCGGCGGACCTCGATCCTGCGCTGCTGCAGGGCCTGGCGTTGGGTGCGCGGTGAGTCGGACTCGAGCTCGGCGCGCTCGATCGCGTGGATCACGCGATCGACGGCGGACTGCACGACCTCTCGGGGACCCACCGGAGCCGCGATCGCACTCGCGATCAGGAACCACGCCATGAGGGCCTTGCCCATTTGTCCCGCGCCTCCTGCCGGCTGGTGTGGGCAAGCATTCGGTGTGCCACGGATTCGACCACCCAACGGGGTGATTTCCGGTCGCTCGCGGAGCCGGCGTTCCCCCGCATAATGGACAGCACCGTCAGCCATGTTCCAGGCCCGACAGCGACATCCGTCGCTCGCCGCCGGCGTCGATCTCGGAGGCACGTGGATCCGCGCCGTCATTCTGCGTGACGGCCGTGCCACGCGTCGTGCGCAACGCGTCGCTCGGGTGCGGGAACTCGCCAAGTTTTTGCCTACTCTGCTTCGCGCGCCGCACGGGGTCGACTCGCTCGTCGTCGCCGCACGCGGCGTGTGGACGCCGGCCGAGCGGACCGCACTCCGCCGACGACTGCGCGCGCTCGCGCGGCGCGTCGAGGTCATCTCCGACGCCGAGGCGGCCCTGCTCGGTGCGCTCGACGGAGGCCCCGGCGTGCTGATCCTGGCCGGCACCGGCTCCATCGTGCTCGGCCGCGATACGCGCGGGCGCCTCGCGCGGGCCGGCGGGCTCGGACCGCTGCTCGGTGACGAGGGCTCGGCGTTCTGGCTCGGGCGCGAGTGGCTGCGACGGCGTCCCGACGCCGCCGGTGTCGCCCGCGCGCTCGCCCGTCGACCCGACGCGGTCGCGCGCATCGCCGCCGCCGCGCCCGCCGTGTTGGCCCGAGCGCGGCGCGGGGACCGACGCGCGCGCGCGATCGTCGGCACGGCGCAGGAGCACCTCGCGGCGCAGGCGGCCGACGTCATCCGACGGCTGGGGCTCGCGGCGCCCGTGACCGTGTCCTGGAGTGGCGGCCTTCTCGCCGACCCGTGGTACCGCGCCGGTGTTCGCCGCGCGCTCGGCCGTCGCGCTCGGTGCCGCTGGCAGCCGCCGCAGGCGGACGCCGCCCTCGCCGCCGCGCGACGCGCCGCCGCCCGGCTGAAGACGTGACGACCTCGCGCCGTCTCGTCGTGACCGTCTGCCTGCGCGAGCCCGGCGCGGTCGTGCTGCCGGTCGAGCCTGGCGACCGCGCCGGACGCCTCGACGCCCGCGCGATCTTTCGCGCCCTCCACGCGCTCGTCGCGCGTCGCGGTCTGGGCGACCGCGTCCAGGTGCGGGAGGCGTGCGCCGGCGGGTGCAACGGCCCGGGCCCCAACGTCAGCGTGGCGATCTATCCGCGTCCGGCGGAGGGTGAGCGGGCCGACCACGTCGCGGTCGCGTGGCGGACCTACGTCTACTCGCTGTCGACCCTCGACAGTCTCGCCTGCGTCATCGACGAGAACCTGGACGAGCCGCGCGCACCGCGAGGTAGAACGCCGGTCCGGTCAGCGCCGCCCCGACACCCGCGAGCGTGTTGAGCCAGCCCGCCGTCGCCATCGCGAGCAGCGACAGCGCCGCCGGCACCCCGGCCACCACCAGGCCGACGCCGAGCCCGCCGGGCACGCGCCACGGCCGCGGCATCTCCGGCGCGCAGACGCGCAGCCAGACGAAGGCGGCGAGCTCGATCAGCAGCGCCAGCGAGTAGAGCCAGACGTTGAGGACGATCAGGTCCTTGAACGAGAACGCGGCGAACGCCGCGTACAGCACGGCCGAGACCACCACCGCGACCCACGGCGTCCCGAAGCGGGGATGGATCGTCGCGAGCCCCGTGGGCATGAGCCCGTCGCGGGCCAGGACGTAGGGCAGCCGGGAGTTCGTCAGCAGCAGCGTGAGGAACAGGCCGGCCGCGCTCACCACCGCGCCGAGGGCTACAGCGTGGCCGAGCCAGTCGCCGCCCACCGCGCGGGCCAGCGCTGGCAGCGCGCCCGTCTCCCACGTCGACCAGTCGGTGGCGCCGGTGGCCAGCACCGCCGCGACCGGCAGCAGGTAGGCCGCGGAGATCACGGGCAGCGCGACGAACAGCGCCCGTCGGAACGCGTGCTCGGGGGCCTTCGCCTCGCCCAGGCACGTGGACGGCGTGTCCCAGCCCGAGTAGTTCCACATGACGACGGCCAGGCCGACGCCGAGACCCGCGCCGAGCGTCTGCCCCTCGGCGACGAGAGGCCGCCACGGCGCCTGCGTCGCCGACGCGAGGCCGACCACGACGAGCACGGCGATCGGCGCCAGCGCGACGACCGACAGCGCCACCGCGGTGCGGCCGGTCGGCCGGACGCCGAGGACGTTCAGCGCGGTGAGCGCGACGATGAACAGGACGGCCAGGGCCCACCGCTCGAGCGCGGTCATCGCGGGATACCAGAAGCGCAGGTACTCGACGAAGAGTGCAGGGTAGACGGCCACGTCGACGAAGCTGTCGATCCACGACCACCAGCCGACCTGGAACGCCCAGAAGGGCCCGAAGGCACGGCGCACCCAGGTGACGTAGCCGCCCTCGTCCGGCATCGCCGCCGCCAGCTCGGCCATGGCGAGCGACACGGGCAGGCTCCACACGAGCGGCGTGAGCACCAGGAGGAGCAGCGTCAGACCGGGGCCGAACGTCGAGACCGCGTCCTCGACCCCGTAGGGCCCGCCGCTCACGTTGAAGAACACGATCGCGGCCAGCGAGAGCAGGCCGAGCTCGCGCTTCAGCGCGGGCGGGGTCACTTCTGGGCGGCGGCGATCAGCGCGGGCAGGTCGTGCAGCCACTCGTCGAGGGGCCGGCTCCCCTCGACCGTGATCTCGAGCTTGCCGCTCGGCAGGCGGCGCACCCGGCCCGGCGTCGCCGGCCCGAGCGGGATGACCAGCATCTCGCGATGGATGCCGAGCGCGTCGGTGACCGCGAAGATCGCGTTGATCTCCTTCATCCCGACCGCCTCAAGCATCGACGCCGGCCTCGACGGCGACGTCCTGGATCTGGCGCCACGTGGCGTCCTCGATCGGCACGCCCGCGGCGCGCCGCTCGCGCTCCATCCGTGACTCGGGCTCGCCGGGGATCAGGATCTCGGTGGCGCCGGCGGCGAGCGGCGCCGAGCGCACCCAGTCGAGCAGGGCCGCGACCTGGGCGTGGAACTCGGCCATCGACAGGAAGCGCGCGGGGTCGAGGCCCACGATCAGCGTGCCGTTGCGGAAGACCGAGGGATCACCGCTGGCCGCGCCGGCGCCGGACAGGATGCCGCCGAGGATCTCGACCGCGACCGACAGCCCGAAGCCCTTGTGGGCGCCGGCGGTGAGCAGCGAGCCGGCCGGCTCGGTGTAGTACTCGCGAGGGTCCGTCGAGGGCTCGCCGCGGCCGTTGAGCATGATGCCGGGCGGCACCGTCTCGCCGCGGTTGAACTTCACGCGGAGCTTGCCTTCCGCCCACACGCTGCTGGCGAAGTCGTGCGACATCGACACGACGCCGTTCGGCCCCGGCACGGCGATCGCGTGCGGATTGGTGCCGAGCCGGCGCGCGGCGCCGCCCCACGGCGCCACGTTGAGGCCGCCGCGCGCGTTGGCCCAGAGCAAGCCGATCAGGCCGGCCTGCGCCGCCATCTCGGCGTAGTCAGCCAGCCGACCGACGTGGTTGGCGCCACGCAGCGCGACGGCGGCCAGCCCCTGGGCGCGGGCCCGCTCGATCGCCAGGCCGACGCCGCGGCGCGCGACGACCTGACCGAAGCCGCCGTCGCCGTCGAGGATAGCCACCGTCGGCGTGTCGACGACGAGCCGCATCACGGGCTTGGGGTTGAGCGTGCCGCTCTTGAGCGCGGCGACGTACTGCGGGATGCGGATCACGCCGTGGGAGTCGTGGCCGCGCAGGTTCGCGCGGACCAGCATGGTCGCGATCCAGGCGGCGTCGTCCGGGGGGACGCCCCGGGCGGCGAAGATCTCCCGGGTGAGGCGCTCGAGGCGGCCGGCGTCGACGTTCGGCATGGGCGCTACACTACCACCCTGGCCCATGGGCGTGTGGGAGCCCGACCGGATCCGCCTCGGCATCTCGGCCTGCCTGCTCGGCGACGAGGTGCGCTACGACGGCGGCCACAAGCGCGACCCGTTCCTCGTCGACACGCTCGGTCCGTTCGTCGAGTGGGTGCGCGTGTGCCCCGAGGTCGAGCTGGGGCTCGGGGTGCCGCGGCCGCCGATCCGCCTCGTCGGCGACGATCCCGCGGCCCCGCGCCTCGTCGTGGAGACGCGCGGGGAGGACCTGACCGTTCGCATGCGCCGGTGGGCCGACGGTCGCGTGGCCGGGCTCGCGCGAATGGGCCTGCACGGCTACGTGCTGAAGCGGGGCTCGCCCTCGTGCGGCCTCCTGCGCGTGCGCGTCTACGGCGAGGACGGCGCGCCGGGCCGCGTCGGGCGCGGGCTCTTCGCCGCCGCCCTCGTCGACGCGCTCCCGCTGCTGCCGGTGGAGGAAGAAGGCCGGCTCACGGACCCCGGCCTTCGGGAGAGCTTCATCGAGCGCGTCTTCGCCGCCGCGCGGTGGCAGACCTTCCTCGCGGCGCGACCGCGCGTGCGCGATCTCGTCGCCTTCCACGCCGCCCACAAGTTCGCCGTCCTCGCCCACAGCCCGCGCGACTACGCGGAGCTGGGACGCCTGGTGGCCGGCGCCGGGCCCCGGCTGGCCGGCGACACGCTAGCGACGTACGGCGCGCGCTTCATGCGCGCGCTCGCCGTCCGCGCCACGCGCGCTCGCCACGTCAACGTGCTCCAGCACCTGGCCGGCTTCTTCAAGCGGCAGCTCACCGGCGACGAGCGCGCCGAACTCGGCGAGGTCATCGCCGAGTACCGTCGCGGCCTCGTGCCCCTCGTCGTTCCGCTGACCTTGCTCAAGCACCACGTCCGCCGCCTGGGGATCGCCTATCTCGCCGACCAGGTCTATCTGAACCCGCACCCGAAGGAACTCATGCTCCGAAATCACGTTTGACACTACGTGGAGTGGTGCCGAAGGCGGCGAGGGCGCGGCGGCGGGCTTCGTCGTGCTCGACGATGGGCGGAGGGTAGCCGCGGACGCCGCCGGCGTCCCAGGGTGTGTGCACGCGGGCGCCGGGCAGTGAGGCGAGCTCGGGCACCCATCGGCGCACGTAGTCGCCGGATGGATCGAAGCGCTTGCCCTGGGTGACTGGGTTGAAGACGCGGAACGCCGGCATCGCGTCGGCGCCGACCGAGGCGACCCACTGCCAGTTGCCGCCGTTCAGCGCCGGGTCGCCGTCGAGAAGCTGGCGCATGAACCAGCGGTCGCCCTCGCGCCAGTCGATCAGCAGGTGCTTGACGAGGAACGAGGCGACGACCATGCGCGCCCGGTTCGCGATGAACCCGGTCGCGGCGAGCTGGCGCATCGCCGCGTCCACGATCGGGTAGCCGGTTCGGCCCTCGCGCCACGCCGCGAGTCCCTCCGGATCGCGGCGCCAGCGCACGGCCGTGCGCGGCGGTCGCAGCGGCTGCCAGCGCGTCTGCGGCGCGTGCCAGAGGATCTGCACGAAGAAGTCCCGCCAGGCGAGCTGGCGCACGAACGCCTCGACCGGGCGCGCCAGCGCCGGCGCCCGCGCGGCGGCGGCCGTGACGGCGGCGTAGACCTGGCGCAGCGACAGCGCACCGACCCGCAAGAACGGCGACAGCCGCGACGTCGGCTCGCCGTCGAGCCGGTCCCGCGCGTCCGCGTAGTCGCCAAGCGGGCCGCGGATGAACGCGTCGAGGGCGGCGCGCGCGGCCGTCTCGCCCGCCTCGGGCAGGTCGTCGCTCGCGGGCGGCGATGGCGGCGGCGCGTCGAGGCCGCCGGTCGTGAGCCTCTCGGGCGCCGGCATCGGCGGCGGGCGATCGCGCGTCAGCCAGGCGCGATGAAAGGGCGTGAAGACGGTGTAGAAGCCGCCGCGGGCCGGCCGCACGTCGCCGGGCTCGGTCAGCAGGGCGTCGGCAAACGCTCGCGGCTCGAGCCCCGCGGCCCGGCACGCCGCGTCGACCGCGACGTCGCGCGTCCGCGCGTACGGCGTGTAGTCCCGGTTCCACCAGACGCCGGAGGCGCCGGCCTCGCGCGCGACCCGCACGAGCTCGGCGACCGGATCGCCGCGACGGACGACCAGACGGGCGCCGCGCCGACGCAGGTCGGCGTCGAGCACCGCCAGCGTGGCGCCGATCCAGGCGTCGCGCCGCTCGGCGCGGCCGTGCAGGCGTGGATCGACGACGAAGACCGGCAGCACGGGCCCGCGCGCGGCGGCCTCGGCCAGCGCCGGGTGGTCGGCGAGGCGGAGATCGCGGCGGAACCACACGACGATCACGGGCCCAGCGTACGCGCATTCGCGGGCGGCGCGGCGGCGAGGTCGGGTATGCTCGGGGCCGCCCGCATCGACCAGGAGGAGATTCGTCCATGCCCGGTCCGCTGCTCGACGGAATCACCGTGCTCGACTTCACGCGCGTGCTGGCCGGGCCCTACTGCACGCGTCTGATGGCCGACCTCGGCGCCCGCGTGCTGAAGGTGGAGCGCCCCGGGGAGGGCGACGACACCCGGCGCGGCTACTACCAGCTCGAGGAGGGCCGCGCCGACCAGGCCACCTACTTCGTGCGCATCAACGCCGGCAAGCTGAGCGTCGCGCTCGACCTCTCGCATCCGCGCGGCCGCGAGGTCGTGCTGGATCTGGCGCGCAAGGCCGACGTCGTCGTCGAAAACTTCCTGCCGGGCGTCGTCGCACGGCTCGGCTGCGACCACACCTCGCTCGCGCGGGTGAAGCCGGACCTCGTCTACTGCTCCATCTCCGGCTTCGGCCAGACGGGCCCGCTGCGCGACACGCCGGCGTTCCACCACATCATCAACGCGGTGTCCGGCATCATGCACCTGGAGCGGCAGACCGATCCGGGGCCGCGCGTCGGCTATCTCCAGGCGGCCGACGTGCTCGCCGGAACCCACGCCTTCGGCGCGATCATGGCGGGGCTGGTGCGCCGCGGCCGCACCGGCGAGGGCGCGTACCTCGACGTCTCGATGCTCGAGGCGATGATCGCCGCCGAGGACATCACCTACGGCGCGATCGTCAACGGCGGCGACGTCTACCCCGGCCCGCGCGCCGGCATGGTGGTGCACACGCTGGAGGGCGGCGACTTCGCGATGCAGACCGTGGGCGCGCCGCAGCTCTGGGCGCGGCTCTGCGAGGCGATGAAGCGACCGGACCTCGCCGAGGACCCGCGCTTCGCGACGCCGATGGCGCGCCGCCAGAACTGGCCGTCGCTGCGCGATCTGATCCTGGAATGGCTCGACGCCTTCGGCACCCGCGACCGGGCGCTGTCGGCGCTGCGGGCCGCGCGGCTGCCGGCCGCGCCGGTGATGTCGCCGACCGAGGTCGCCGCCCACCCGCACCTCGAGGCCCGGCGCGGGTTCCCCGAGGTGCCGCATCCCACGCGTGGCAAGGTGCGCGTCACGAGCACGCCGTTCCAGGTCGACGGGCGGCCGACGGGGCCCGCGGCCGGCGCGCCCTATCGCATCGGCGAGCACACGCGACAGGTGCTGCGCGAGGTGCTCGGGTACGAGGCGGCGAAGATCGACGAGCTGGCCAGCGCCCGCGCCATCGGCCTGGTCTGAGGGGGCGCCCATGCTCTTCATGGTGGTCGAGCGATTCCGGAATCAGGACGCGCTGGCCGTGTACCGCGAGTTCCGGGCGAAGGGGCGGCAGATGCCGGAGGGACTGTCGTTCGTCGGCAGCTGGGTGACGGCCGACGTCGCGCGCTGCTTTCAGCTCATGGAGTGCGACGACGTCACGCTCCTGCAGCGCTGGGTCGCGACGTGGTCCCACCTGATCGAGTTCGAGATCGTGCCGGTCGTCGCCGGCAAGGACACCGCCGCGGCCCTGCCCCAGTAGCCCGTCAGGCCGGAGCGCCGTCGAGGGCGCGCTCGGCGGCGGCCTCGCCCGAGCGCACGCAGTCCGCGATGCCGACGCCCCGGTAGGCGGCACCGGCGAGGAGCAGGCCGGGCATCCCGGCCACGACCTGCTCGATCGTCTCCACGCGCGTGAGGTGGCCGACGCGATACTGCGGCATCGACGCCGGCCAGCGGTGCAGCCGCGTGAGCACCGGCGCCGCCGCGACGCCGAGCGCCGCCCGCAGCTCCTCGCGCGCGCGCGTCACCAGCGCCTCGTCGTCCTCGGCCAGCATCGCGCCCTGGAGCATGCCGCCCAGGAAGCCGCGGATGAGCACGTGGCCCTCGGGCGCCCGCCCCGGATACTTCACGCTCGAGAAGGTGCCCGCCAGCAGGGCCTTGCCCTCGGTGCGCGGCACCACGAAGCCGAAGCCGTCGAGCGGGTGCGGCACGTCGGCGCGCCGGTAGCCGAGCGACACGGTGGCCGCCGAGGCGTAGGGGATCTCCTCCAGCAGCGTGGCGAGCGCGGGGTCGAGGTAGCGCGTCAGGCGGGCGGTGGCGTGGGCCTCGGTGGCCAGGATCACGCGATCGGCGTCGACGCTGGCGCCCTCGGCGGTGGCGACGCGCCACCGCGCGCCCACCCGCTCGAGCCCGCTCACGCGCTGCTTGAGCGCCACCGAGCCGCCCGGCAGCCGCGCCGCCAGCGCGGACACCAGCTCCTCCATGCCGCTCGCGAAGGTGACGAAGAGCGACCACCGAGCGCCGCTCGTGCCGGGCAGCGGCGCTCGGCGCAGCGCGCGGCGCAGCCCGAGGATGACCGAGCGGTGGGCGCGCTCGAGCTCGAGGAAGCGCGGCATCGTCGCCGTGAGGCTGAGGTCGTCGGGGTCGGCCGTGTAGATGCCGGCCACCAGCGGCTGCGCCACGCGCTCGAGCGCCTCGGCGCCCAGCCGGCGGCGCACGAAGGCGCCGAGGCTCTCGTCGTCGCCGCCACCCCGCGGCAGCACGAGGTCGAGCGCCATCCGGAGCTTGCCGGGCAGCGAGAACAGCGACGAGGTCGCGAACGGCCGCAGCGCCGTGGGGGCCAGGAGCTGGAACCCGTCCGGGAGCGGGTGCAGCCGGCCGCGGTACCAGACGAAGACCTTCCGGAAGCGGTCGTCGGTCCGGACCAGCCGGTCCTCGACGCCGAGCCGTCGGCAGAGCGCCAGCGCCCACGGCTTTTCCGACAGGAACGAGTCGGGACCGGCCTCGACGAGGAAGGCGTCGACGCGCTCGCTGGCGATCGACCCGCCCAGCCGCTCGCGCGCCTCGATGAGCGTGAGGTCGAGCGCACTCCCCCGCTCACGCGCGAGCTCGACCGCCCGGTGGGCCGCGCTGAGCCCGGCGATGCCGCCCCCGACGACCACGAGCTTCACTGTTGTAGCGGGGTCCGCGAGCTCGGGTAGAAACGTGGGTGGCCTGGCCTAGGCACGACCCGGCTCCGTTGGCGTCTCCGCTTGGTATACGAGATCCGCGAGCATCGCGACGAACTCGGGGTGGGCGTTGACCGCGGGGGCGCGGTGCAGGGCCACGCCGTGCTCGGCGGCGATCCACCGGGCCTCCACGTCGAGATCGTAGAGGACCTCGACGTGGTCGCAGACGAAGCCGATCGGCGCCAGCACGACGTGGCGCGCGCCCTCCTTGGCCGCGGCGCGGAGGACGTCGCTCACGTCGGGCTCGAGCCACGGGTCGCGCGGGCTCCCGCTCCGGCTCTGGTAGGCGAGCGACCAGCGGCCGTGGCCGAGCCGCGCGGCGACGGCGCGGGCGGCGGCGCTGAAGTCCGCGACGTAGGGCGACGCCTTCGCCATCGCCACCGGCACGCTGTGCGCGGTGAAGATCAGCGGCGTCTCCGACCGCTCGTCGGCCGGCAGCTCCGCCAGCGCCTGGCCCGCGCCGTCGGCGGCGGCGGCGACGAAGCCGGGATGCTCGAACCACGGGGGCGCGAAGACGACCTCGGGCGCGCCCGGCGTGTGCTCCCGCGCCGTGGCGACGTCGGTCATGTAGCGCTCCCACGAGGCCTCGGTGCGGAACGACGACAGGATGATGCCGAGGGCCCGCCGATGACCGCGGGCGGCCATCGCCGCCAGCGTCTCGCGCAGGAACGGGTGCCAGTTCCGCATGCCGACGAAGACCGGCAGCCGGCGTCCCTCCCGCGACAGCACCGCACGCAGGCCGGCGGCCTGGGCCTCGGTGAGCGCGTTCAGGGGCGAGGCGCCGCCCGGCATCTGCTCGTAGTGGTGGGCGACCTCGTCGAGCCGCTCCGGCGGGATGCGGCGCCCGCGCGTGACGATCTCGAGGAACGGCCGGATCTCCGCGGGCGCGGTCGGGCCGCCGAAGGCGATGAGCAGGACGGCGTCGATCATCGCGCGCTCAGCTCGTGGACGGCGTCGACCAGCGCCCGCACGTGGTCGATCGGAGTCGACTGGTGCACGCCGTGACCCAGGTTGAAGACGTGGCCGGGGCGGCCGCCGGCGCGGTCGAGGATCGTCTTCGCGCGCTCGCGGATCACCGCCGGCTTCGCCAGCAGCAGCGCCGGGTCGAGGTTGCCCTGCACCCCGACGTCGTGGCCGACGGCGGCCCAGCCGCGGTCGAGGTCGACGCGCCAGTCGAGGCCGATCACGTCGCCGCCGGCCTCGCGCATGAGCGGCAGCAGCGTCGCGGTGCCGGTGCCGAAGTGGATCACCGGCGTGCCGGGCCGCAGGGCGCGGACGACCGCCCGCGTGTGGGGCAGCACGTAGGCGCGGTAGTCGTCGGGCGCGAGCGCGCCGACCCAGGAGTCGAAGAGCTGCACCATCTGGGCGCCGGCGTCGATCTGGCCGTTGAGGTAGACCGCGGTCGCGTCCGCGAGCACCTCCATCAGCCGGTGCCAGGCGGCCGGCGCCTCGTACATCAACCGCTTGGTGTGCAGGAACTCGCGCGAGGCGCCGCCCTCGACCACGTAGGACGCGACGGTGAACGGCGCGCCGGCGAAGCCGATGAGGGCGACCGTCGCCGGCAGCTCGCGGCGGACGAGACGCACGGTCTCGAACACGGAGCCCACGCTCGACTCGACGTCGATCGGCTTCAGCCGCGCCACGTCGGCCTCCGAGCGCACCGGTCGGTGGATCACCGGCCCCTCGCCTCGCGCGAACTCGAGGCCCACGTCGAGCGGCTCCAGGAGCAGCAGGATGTCGGCGAAGAGGATCGCCGCGTCGAGCGCGAACCGCCGCAACGGCTGCAGCGTGACCTCGGCCGCGGCCGCCGGCGTCTTGCACAGCTCGAGGAAGCCGTGGCGCTCGCGCAGTGCGCGGTACTCGGGCAGGTAGCGGCCGGCCTGGCGCATGAGCCACACGGGCGTGACCGACGTGGGCTCGCGCCGCGCGGCGCGCACGATCAGAGGGACTTCGACGGCGGGCACGAGGGACAGGGTCGCACCCGGGCACCCCTGGAATCAAGGGTCCGCGGGGTTTATCATCGCGGCCACTATGCCCTTCATTTCCGGCAAACAAGCGTTCTTGCGGATCCTCCGAGACGAGGGCGTCTCGGTCATGTTCGGCAACCCCGGCACCACCGAGCTGCCACTCATGGACGGTCTGGCCCGCGAGCCCGGCATCCGCTACGTCCTGGCGCTGCAGGAGGCGCCGGCCATCGCGATGACCGACGGCTACGCGCAGGCCAGCGGCGGCCTCGGCGCCGTCAACGTCCACGTGTCGCCGGGCCTGGGCAACGCGATGGGCATGCTGTACGACGCCTACAAGGCCGGCTCGCCGCTGCTGGTGACCGCGGGGCAGCACGATCAGTGCTTCACCGTCACCGAGCCGATCCTCTGGTCGGATCTGCCGCCGGTGGCGCGGCCCTACGTGAAGTGGTCGACCGAGGCCCACCGCCTGGAGGACCTGCCGCGCATCGTGCGCCGGGCCGTGAAGACGGCGCTGGCCCATCCGACCGGTCCCGTCTTCCTCTCGCTGCCGGTCGACGTGCTCAACGCCGAGCGCGACGTCGACCTCGGCGGCTCCACGCGCGTGGCCCCGCGCCTGGTCGGCGACCGCGCGGCGATCGACGAGGCGGCGAAGCGGCTGGTGCGCGCCGAGCGCCCGCTGCTGGTGGCCGGCGACGCCGTCGCCCAGTCGAACGCGCTGAAGGAGCTCGAGGAGCTGGCCGAGCTGCTGGGCGCCTCGGTCGTCAGCGAGGGCGTGGCCTCGACCTGCAACTTCCCCTTCTCGCACCCGCTCAACGGCGGGACGTTCCCGCGGCTGGCCCCCCCGATCCGCGCGTTCCTGATGCGTCACGACCTGCTGTGCTCGATCGGCGCCGACCTCTTCACGCTGTCGCTGCCGTCGGACGTGGAGCCGATGCCGCACGGCCTCGACATCATCCACATCGACGTCGATCCCTGGGAGATCGGGAAGAACTACGCGGCCGCGGTCGGCATCCAGGGCGATCCGAAGGCGACCCTCCCCGAGTTGTGCGAGGCAGTGCGCCGCCATTCCGGCAAGCACGGCCCCGCGCACGCGGCCAAGCGGCGCGAGGCCTCCGTGGCCGCCAACGCGGCCGAGCGGACCGAGCTCGAGCAGAAGGCGCGGCAGTCGGCGAACCTGGCGCCGATGGCGCCGCTGGCGCTCGTGCACGCCGTCGCGCAGGCGACGCCGGCGGGAGCGACGATCGTGGACGAGACGATCTCGTCCGGGGCGGGCGTCCGCACGTTCTTCAAGTGCGATGACGCCAAGAGCTTCTTCGGGCTGCGGGGCGGCGGCATCGGCTGGGGCCTGCCGGCGGCCATCGGCGTGAAGCTCGCACTGCCCGAACGCCCCGTCGTCGCGCTGGTGGGCGACGGCAGCGCCATGTACACCTGCCAGGGGCTGTGGACGGCCGCCCACGACTCGGTGCCGGTCGTCTTCGTCATCTTCAACAACGCGTCCTACCGCATCCTCAAGCAGCGGACGCTGGCCCTGAAGGGGTTCTCCGCCGAGGACGACCGTTACGTCGGCATGGACCTCGACAAGCCCCTCATCGACCACGTGGGACTCGCGAAGTCGTTCGGAGTGCCCGGCGAGCGGATCGAGAAGGTGGCCGAGGTCGGCCCGGCGATGGGCCGGGCGCTGGCCAGCGGCGGGCCGTACCTGATCGACGCGCGCATCGACCCCCACTTCAAATAGGCGCGGAGCGTACGATGGCCGTTTGCCGAGCTGCTGGCATGCGGGTGCAGTCCGTCGGTGACACGCGCGAGGCCTCCCGCCCGAATAGCCACGCTCCGGACGGCGTCACACGAGTGAGGGCATGAAGACGATGCGGGCGAGGACCCTTGTGTTGGCATCCCTGCTACTGGCCGCCCCGGCGACGGCGCTGGCCCAGGACTGCTCCAACCTGCCGGCGACGGCGCAGCGGGCCCGCCAGTGCAATCCGCAGCAGGAGTGCATGGCCAAGGTGGAGCAGCGGTTCAAGGGCCCGGCGCTCGAGGCGGCCCGCCGCGACTGCGCCCGACTGCCACCCGCCGGCACCTGCTACGGCCCCGAGACCTACAGCCCCCAGGCCGAGTGCCGGGAGCGCCAGGGGGGCCGCCGGAAGTAACGCCGTTGCGCGGAGGGTGGCGACGGTATACCGTCGTATGCCCATGGCGCGGACGACGTCCGATCCCCTCCGAGGCCTGTGGCGGACCCACGGGCGCGCCGCTACCCTGGCCGACTCCGTCTACCAGACACTCCGCGCCGCGATCCGTGACGGCGTCCTGAGCGAGGCCGAGCCCCTGCGCGAGGGGCGGCTGGCCGCCCGCCTGGCCGTCAGCCGCACGCCCGTCCGCGAGGCCCTGCAGCGGCTGACCCGCGAGGGCCTCATCGGGCACGCCAACGGCAAGGGCGTCGCCGTCCCCGCCCTCGACGCGCGCGACCTCGAGGAGGTCTACGAGATCCGGCTGGCCCTGGAGCCGGCGGCGGCCGCGCTGGCCGCGCGCGGCGCGTCCGAGGGCGAGCTGGCCGCCATGGCCGCGGTGCTGGACCAGGCCGAGGCCGCGCGCGAGAGTGACCCGCGCCGGCTCGCCGCGCTCAGTGCGCGCTTCGGCGATCTCGTCGGCGAGGCCAGTCGCAACCGCCGCCTGTCGACGTTGCTCCGCCAGCACCGCGACGTGATCTTGCGAACCGAGGGCACCACGCTGGGGCATCCGGGGCGCGCCGAGAAGGCGCTGGCCGAGCAGCGGGCGCTGCTCGCCGCGCTCCGCGCACGCGACGGCGAGGCCGCGGCCCGCGCGGCCCGCGAGCACCTGGAGGAGGCCCGCCGCCTCCGCCTGCAACTCCACTTCGAGAGGGCACAACCATGAGCGAAGCCAGTGGTCTGATTCGCGGGCTCGAGGGCGTCGTCGCCGCCGAGACCCAGCTCTGCGACCTGGACGGCGCCAACGGCCGCCTCGCCTACCGCGGCTACGACATCGCCGACCTGGCCGAGAAGGCCACGTTCGAGCAGGTCACCTATCTGCTGCTGCACGGCGAGCTGCCCAAGCCGGCGCAGCTCGACGGCTTCGTGGTCCAGCTCACCGCCGCCCGCGCGATCCCGTCGGAGCTGATCCAGGCGTTCCGGCTGATGCCGAAGGACACCGACCCCATGCGCGTGCTGCAGGCGGCGACGGCGATCCTCGGCATGTCCGACCCCGACGCCACCGACAACGCGCACGCGGCCAACGTCCGCAAGGCGGTCCGGCTGACGAGCCAGTTCGCGACGGCGATCTGCGCGCACCACCGCGTGCGGCAGGGCAAGGAGCCGGTGACGCCGGCCGCCGGGCTCTCGCACGCGGCCAACTTCCTCTACATGCTGACCGGCGAGCGGCCGAACCAGGCGGCCACCAAGGCCTTCGACGCCAGCCTCACGCTCTACGCCGAGCACGAGCTGAACGCCTCGACGTTCACGACCCGCACGATCGTCTCGACCCAGTCCGACATGCACTCGGCCGTGGCCGGCGGCGTCGGCGCGCTCAAGGGCCCGCTGCACGGCGGCGCCGGCGAGGCGGTGATGCACACGCTGATGGAGATCGGCGAGGTGGCCAACGTCGACGCCTTCACCGAGAAGTCGCTGGCCACCAAGCGCCGGTTCATGGGCATGGGCCACCGCGTCTACAAGGCCGGGGACCCGCGGGCGGCCATCCTGCGCGGCATGGCCGAGGAGGCGTGCCGGCAGTCGGGGCAGTTCAAGTGGTACGAGATGGCCGTCGCGCTCCACGAGCGGATCAGCAAGGCCAAGGGGCTGATCCCCAACGTGGACTTCTACTCGGCGCCCCTCTTCTACTCGCTCGGCATCCCGGTCGACCTCTTCACGCCGGTCATCGCCGCCGGCCGCATCGCCGGCTGGAGCGCCAACATCATCGAGCAGCACGACGACAACCGCCTCATCCGCCCCCGCGCGGACTACGTCGGCCCGAAGCGGCGCGAGTACGTGCCGATCGAGCGGCGCTAGCCATGGGCCTCAGCCTGACGCGCAAGCTCATCGAGTCCCACCTGGTGGCGGGCCGCGCGGTGGCCGGCGAGGAGGTCGGCATCGGCGTCGACCAGGTGCTGCTCACCGACACCAACGGCACCCAGGCGTGGCTACAGTTCGAGGCGCTCGGGTTCCCGCGCGTGATGCCGGGCCGCGCGGTGACCTACATCGATCATCAGGTCTACCAGACCGACTCCCGTAATACCGACGACCACCGGTACTTGCAGACCGTCTCGCGCCGGTACGGCGCCACGTTCTCGAAGCTCGGCAACGGCATCTGCCACCAGGTCCACATGGAGTCGTTCTCGGTGCCGGGCCAGACCCTGCTCGGCACCGACAGCCACACGCCGCTGTGCGGGGCGGCCGGGATGCTGGCGATCGGCGCCGGCGGCCTCGACGTGGCCGTCGCGATGGGCGGCGGGCCCTACTCCTTCCGCATGCCGGCCGTGGTGCGCGTCTGGCTCACCGGCGCGCTGTCGCCATGGGTCACCGCCAAGGACGTGATCCTCGAGCTGTTGCGCCGCCTCACCGTGCGCGGCGGCACCGGCAAGATCTTCGAGTACGCCGGCCCCGGGCTCCCGAGCCTGCTCGCCACCCAGCGGATGACGATCGCCAACATGGGCGCCGAGCTCGGACTGACGACCAGCGTCTTCCCCTCCGACGAGGTCACGCGCTCGTTCCTCACCCGGCTGGGCCGTGGCGAGGACTGGCGGCCGGCCGCGCCGGACGCCGACGCGACCTACGACGACCAGATCGAGCTGGACCTGAGCGCGATCGTCCCGCTCGTCGCGCTGCCCGGGTCGCCCGACCGCGTGGTGCCGGTCGACGAGGTCGCCGGCACGCCGATCGACCAGGTGATGGTCGGCTCGTGCACGAACGGTTCCTGGCACGACATGTCGTCCGTGGTCGGCGTGGTGCGGGCCAAGCAGGTGCATCCGTCGATCTCGTTCGTCGTCTTCCCCGGCAGCCACCGGATCCTCGAGACGATGGCCCGCGAGGGACTCCTGGCCGATCTGCTGGCGACGGGGGCGACGGTGTCCGAGCCGACGTGCGGCTCGTGCGCCGGCATCGGCCACGTGCCGGCGGCGGGCACCAAGAGCCTGCGCGCCTTCAACCGCAACTTCCCGGGCCGCAGCGGCGTGAAGGGGGATGAGGTCTATCTCTGCTCGTCCGTCGTCGCGGCCGCCTCCGCGCTGACCGGCGTCATCACCGATCCGCGCACGCTCGGGACCGAGCCCGCCGTGACGCTGCCCCCGAAGTTCGCGCCGTCGGTGGCGGGCTTCGTGCCGCCGGACGGCCAGGGCGACGTCGTGCGGGGGCCGAACATCAAGCCCGTGCCCCTCGGCGAGCCCGTCGGCGAGAGCCTCGAGGCGCCGGTGCTCCTCAAGCTCGGCGACAAGATCTCCACCGACGACATCTCGCCGGCCGGCGCCGCCGTGCTCGTCTTCCGCTCGAACGTGCCGGCGATCGCCGAGCACTCGTTCAAGTACGTCGATCCGGAGTTCGTCGCCCGCGCGCGCGCCGCCGGGCGCGGCATCCTGGTGGCCGGCGAGACCTACGGCCAGGGCTCGTCGCGCGAGGCGGCGGCGGTGGCCCCGATGTACCTCGGCGTCCGCGCCGTCCTCGCGAAGTCGTTCGCCCGCATCCACCGGGCGAACCTGATCAACTGGGGCATCGTGCCGCTCACGTTCGACGACCCGGCCGCGTGGGACGGCATCGAGCGCGACGACCGGTTGCGCCTCGACGGCCTGCGCGCGGCGCTGACCGCCGGCGAGCGCGTGACCGTCGAGAACACGCGGACCGGCCTGCGCTTCACCACCTTTTGTCCGCTCACCCCGCGCGAGCGCGACATTCTCCTGGCGGGCGGCATCCTCGCCCACACGAGGGCCACGGCATGACTCAGCGCAAGGTTCCGGCGGTCTACATGCGGGGTGGCACGAGCCGCTGCCTCGTCTTCCACGAGCGCGACCTGCCACCGGCCGGCCCGGCGCGCGACGCCGTCCTCCTCGCCGCGCTCGGCAGCCCCGACCCCAACGGGCGCCAGCTCGATGGCCTGGGCGGGGGCATCTCGTCGCTCTCGAAGGCGGTCATCATCGGCCCGCCGACCTTGCCCGGCGCCGACGTCGACTACACCTTCGCCCAGATCGAGGTGAGGAAGGCGTTCGTGGACTACGCCGGCAACTGCGGCAACTGCTCGTCCTCGGTGGGGCCATTCGCCATCGATGAGGGGCTGGTGCCGGCCCGCGACGGCGAGACGCTGGTCCGCATCCACAACACGAACACGAAGAAGCTCATCGTCGCCCACGTGCCGGTCGCCCACGGCGAGGCTGCGGTGAGCGGCGACTTCGAGCTGGCCGGCGTGGCCGGCCGCGGCGCCCGCATCGCGCTGGACTTCGTCGACCCCGGCGGGGCCGGCACCGGCCGGCTGCTGCCCACCGGCCGCGCCCGCGACGTGATCGCCGGCGTGGAGGTCTCGTGCGTGGACGCCACCAACCCGGTCGTCTTCGTGCTGGCGCGCGACCTCGGTCTCACCGGCACCGAGACGCCGCAGGCCGTCGACGCCGACCACGACCTCGGCGGCCGTCTGGAGAAGCTACGCGTGGAGGCCGGCGCGCGCATGGGCATGGCCGAGAGCGCGGCGGTGCCGAAGATCGCCTTCGTCGCCCCACCCGCCGACTACACCGCGCTCGACGGCACCCGCTACGCCGCCGGCGACTTCGACGTGCTCGGGCGCGCGATCTCCATGGGCAACTGCCATCGCGCGTTTCCGCTGACGGTGGCGATGTGCCTGGCCGTCGCCGCCCGCATCCCCGGCTCGGTCGCCCAGGAGTGCGTCGCGAGTGCGGCCGGCGACGTGCGCCTCGGTCATCCGTCAGGCGTGCTGCCCATCGCCGCGCGGGTGGACACGAGCGGCGGCGAGCCGCGGGCGGAGACCGTGACGGTCTACCGGACGGCCCGACGGCTGATGGAAGGCTTCGTCCGGGTGCCGTGAGCCGGCTCTACTTCCTGCACGACGGGCAGGAGATGGTCCGGCGCCGCGCGCGGGTGCCGAGCGGCTCGGTCGTGGAGGCGTGGGCGGATGCCAGGATCGGCGGCGGCACGTTCTGGGTCGGCGAGGAGTCCAAGGCGCTGCTCGACGCCGCCGGCGAGCAGCCGATGACGGTCCAGCTGGCGATCCCGGCCGAGGCCGTCGCCATCTTCTACGGGCCGCGGCTGTGTGACCTCGAGTCGCTGCCCCGGGAGGAGTCGCTGCGAGCGCGCGTGCTCTCCGCCCACGGGGTGGCCGTGGCGTGGATCACGCTCGACGCCGCCGGCCAGCGCACCACGCACGCCGCGACGTCGCCCGACAATCCGGTGTTCCACCTCCGGCGGCCGGGCGGCGGCGCCGGGCACGTCTGGCGGCTCTTCCGGACGAAGCGCGAGGCCGTCGACTGGACGCGGGAGACGTACGGCCCCGACGCGGAGGCCGCCGAGTGGGCGCGCGGGCTGGCGACCGAGGACTTCGACGCGCTGCTCGCGCGTCACGCCCGCTGATGGGCTCAGCCGCGGGCTCGGATTGCCTCCAGGACCGGCAGGATGTACCGGCGGAACTGGGCGGGGTTCTCGCTCATCGGGAAGTGGCCGATCTCCCGCATCACCGTCACCTCCGCGCCCTTGATCTTGGCGGCGGTGCGCTCGGTGTCGGCGGGCGTGCACGAGAAGTCGTACTCGCCGGTCAGCAGGTAGAGCGGGCACTGCCCCGTGTCGATCTGGGCGACGCGGTCGCGGAAGTCGCCGTCGGCCCGGTAGAAGTGCAGGTCACCCTTGAAGACGCCGGGGCCGCCCTGCATGTACATCCAGAGCGTGTCCCAGCGCGTCTCGCTCGGGCTCTGGGGCGCGATGAGCCCGGACATCATCGCGCCGCTCACCTCGCCCCCGTGCACGTCGGGCCGGTGCAGCCAGCCGGTGTCGTCGTACCACGGCGCCTGGTAGTCGGCCGACTCCAGGCCGACGAGCGCGCGGAAGGCCGGCGCGTGCAGCCGCGCCAGCTCGAGCACGATCTTGCCGCCGATCGAGCAGCCGAGCACCACGGGACGCTCGAGACCCAGCGTGCGGATGAACGTCATGACGAGGTCGATGTAATCGTGGGTCGTGAGCCGGTACTCCTCGTCCTGCCAGCCGGCCGGCGGCAGCGACTTGCCGTGCCACGGCATGTCGAAGGCCAGCACGCGGAAGAGACGCGTGATTTCGGCGTCGGTCATCAGGTGACGCCACTGGCGATTGTCGGCGCCCGCCGTGTGCAGGCACACGAGCGGGATGCCCTCCCCGGCCTCCTCGACGTAGAGCCGGTGGCGACGACCGCCGAGATCCAGCCGGAGGTAGCGTCCGACGATCGGCTCGTACTCGGCGGCCACTCACACCCTCCCGCGCGGCAGGGTCAGGACGTCTTTCACGTAGCGGAGGTTGGCCATGAATGGCTGCAGGTCACCCTCCACGCGCGCGTGGCCGCCCTTGGTGAGCGCGAACAGATCGTGGAAGCCCGGCGCCGGCACCGGCTCCCAGTAGCGCCGCCAGGCGTCGGCCGACCCGCGGATCGCGAAGGCCCACTCGCGCATGAGGAACGGCCCGCGCTCGACGCGCTCGACCCGGCCGGCGTGCACGCTCACCAGCCACGACGTCTCGCCGATCTCGACCAGGAAGGTCGTGGAGAGATAGCGGCCGCGCCGCACGAGGGCGGCGTCGGCGTTGACCCACTCCGGCAGGCGCTCCAGCACGGGCGCCATCATAGCGCATGAGCGCGACGCTGGCGCCCGACCGGATGGATCGCTTCTACCGCGGGGTGCGCGCGGTCGCGCGCTTCTGGCTGTGGTTCCTGTTCAAGTCGGTGGACGCGCGCCACCCCGAGCGCGTGCCCGCGGCGGGGCCGGTCCTGCTCTGTGTGAACCACCCGAACAACTTCATCGACTCGCTCATCGTGGGCGGCGCCGTCCGCCGCAAGGTCCACTATCTGGCCACGGCGGCGATGTTCCGCAACCGGATGATGGCCCGCTTCCTCCTCGCCTGCGGCGCCATCCCCGTCTACCGCAAGCAGGACGACCCCGACAAGATGGACCGCAACCTCGACACCTTCGCCGCCTGCTTCGCCGCCTTCGCGTCGGGCCGGCTGGTGGCGATCTATCCCGAGGGCACGACGCACGCCGAGGTGCGCGTGCAGCGCATCAAGACCGGCGCCGCCCGCATCGCGCTCGGCTACGAGGCCGACCACCCCGGTGAGCTCTCGATGATCCCGGTCGGCCTCTCGTTCGAGGCGCGCAAGTCGTTCCGCGGGCGCGTGCTCGTGGCCTTCGGCGAGCCGATCCGGCCCGGCGCCTACCTGGCCGCGTATCGCGAGGACGCCGTGAAGGCGGTCGACGCGCTGACGCGCGACCTCCAGTGGGCGATGGAGGCGCAGGTCGTCAACGTCGAGCGCATCGACGACCAACGCCTGCTCCGCGCCGTCGAGGAGCTCTATCGCGACGATCTCACCCGGCAGGTCATGGACGCGCGCGGGCTCGCCCGCCGCGACGTCGACCCGGTGCGGCTCTCGCGCTCCATCGCGGACGCCGTCCGCCACTTCAAGGCCAGCGATCCGACCCGCGTCGAATCGCTCTGGCAGCGCATCCAGGCCTACCGCTCGCTGCTCGCCCGGTACCGGCTGCGCGACGAGGTCGTGCGCGCGCGGCGGCAGCGGCTGCCGACCCGCACCCGGCTCGTGTACTCGTGGGACGCCGTCGTGGGGCTGCCGTTCTTCGGCTACGGCGCCGTCGTCAACGCGCTGCCCTACTTCGTGCCGCGCTGGCTCGCCCGGCGGATGGCGCGCAAGGAGACCGACTACGCGACGATCCGCCTCCTGGCGAGCGTCGTCGCGTTCCCCGTGTTCTGGGCGCTCGAGATCTGGCTCGTGTGGCGGGCCGCGGGCCCGGCCTGGGCAGCGGCCTTCGCGCTGTCGCTCCCGCTCTCCGGATTGATCGCGTATCGTTACCTGATCGGCGCCGGCTGGCTGCGCAGCCGCCTCCGCTTCGCGCGCCTGGCCGCGACCCAGAACCAGATGGCGCGGCGGCTGATCGCGGAGCGCGAGGCGATCGTCGCCGAGCTGGAGCGAGCCAAGCAAGACTACCTGGCCGCCACGAAAGGAAGCAGCTTTTGAGCGTGCATCGCCTGGAAGAGATGTCCACGCCGGCCCTCGACGGGCTGGACCGGAGTCGGACGGTCGTCGTGCTCACCGTGAGCCCGCTGGAGCAGCACGGGCCCCACCTGCCCGTCGGGGTAGACGCCTTCGCCGCCCGCCACTTCGCCGAGACGATCGCCGAGCGCCTGGTGGCGCGTCGCCCGGGCTGGTCGGTCGTCCTGCTGCCGACCCTTCACCTCGGCTCGTTCACCTTCGACACGGTCGGCACGATCACGGTCCGACAGCGCGTCGTGCGCGACGCCGTCGTCGACTACGGCAACTCGCTCGCGCGCTCGGGGTTCCGCTACATCCTGGTCGCCAACGGGCACGCGGGGCCGGGCCACCTCACCGCGCTCGACGAGGCGTCCGCGATCGTGAGCCGGCGCCACGGCGTGACGATGGCCTCCTTCACCGGCCACCTGGCCTGGCAGTTCCTGCGCGGCCGCTTCGTCGAGCGGATCGAGGCCGAGCTGGGCCGCTCCCTCACGCCGGACGAGCGCACGGCCTTCGCCGAGGACGCGCACGGCGGCTGGTGGGAGACGTCGCTGATGCTCCTGCTGCGGCCCGACCTGGTCGACGCGTCCTATCGCACGCTGCCGCCGGCGCGCTACTCGCTGGCCTCCCGCGTCGTGCCGAACTACCCGCTGCGGAACGGCGGGCGCGGCTACGTGGGCCACCCCGCCCTCGGCGATCCGGCCTTCGCGATGGCGACGACCGAGGTGCTGATCACCGAGGCCATGGCCATCGTCGAGGGCCTCCTCGACGGTCGCCTCCGGCCCTCCGACCGCCACTCCCCGTTCTTCCAGGTCCCGTTCCTCCGCACGAACTTCTGGCGGACCGCCGGCGCGACCGCGGCGGCAATCGCCGTGAGTGCAGGGCTGTACGGACTGTTGCGAACCCGGAGCCAGCAACCTTCTCGAACAGCCCACCCACGGACCTAGACGTGCAAGCGGACCCCGCTCCAAACGGCCCCGCGTCAACAGTCCTCCTCGCCCCCGCCGGCGACGGCGTCCTGCGCCTCACCCTCAACCGGCCCCAGGCGCTCAACGCGCTCAACCGCGCGCTCACCGCGGAGTTGGAGCAGGCGCTGGAGCGCGTGGCGGCGATGGACGACGTGCGGGTGCTCCTCGTCTGCGGTCAGGGGCGGGCCTTCTGCGCCGGGAACGACATCAAGGAGATGGAGACGGTCACCGGCGACGAGGCCCAGGCGCTCGCCACGCGCCACGCCGCCCTGATGGAGCGCTTCTCGACCCTGCCGCAGGTGACGCTGGCCGTGATCGACGGCTACGCCCTTGGCGGCGGCCTGATGCTCGCCGCCGCCCAAGACATTCGGATCGCCTCCGACCGGGCGCGCCTCGGCCTGCCCGAGGTGACGCTCGGCTTCAATCCCGCCTACGGCATCGCGCGCTTCCTCGACGTCGCCGGCGGCGCCCACGGCCGCGACCTGCTCCTGTCCGGTCGGGTGATCCACGCCGCCGAGGCCCTGCGCATGGGGCTGGTCAACCGCGTCGTGGCGCCACCGACGCTCGACGCGAGCGCCGTGAAGTGGGCGGCGGAGATCGCGGCGTCGCCGCGCGGCGGACTGGCGGCGACGAAGGCGATCGTCGCCGCGATCCGGACGGGCCGGGCCGGTCAGGAGTCGGCCGCCTACGGCGCCGCGCTCCGGGCGAGCCCGGAGGCGCGGGCCCGCATCAAGGCCTTCGCCGAGGGATCACGGCCCGGCCGGGACCGGCGCTGAGCTCGCACGCGCAGGCGGCGGTCGCGGTCTGGGGCATCCCGTCGCGGTGGCTGCTCCGCCTCGGGCTCGCCCTCACGACGTGCGTGGTGACCTTCAACATCCCCGGGATTCCCCTCGTGCGCCTGCACGAGCACCGCGTGCCCGCCATCCTCTTCGCCCACGTCGCCGTGGGGCTGCTGGCGCTGGGGCTCCTGCCCCGCGTGCCCCTCCTCATCGATCGGTTCACGCGCGTTCCACCGGCCGCGCAGGCGCGGTACGTCGTGACGACGGTGCTCGGGGTGGCCGGCGCGATGGCGCTCGTGGCGCTGTGGCCGCCGTTCGCCGAGCACCTCCTGCGGCGGGAGTGGGGCCTCGTCGAGCCCGCGCAGTTCGTCCTGTACCTGCTCTGTGCCCACGTCTGCCTCGGCCACGCGCGACACCTGGCGCTCGGGGATCCCCGACGCCGTCTCTATCGGCTCGGCGGGTGGGTGATGGTGCTCGGCGCGCTGGAGGAGGTCGACTATCTCGGCGCGGTCAACGGCCTGCTGCGCCTGGCCGGCGTCCTCGACCGCGGCCGGGTCGGCACGACGTACGTCGGGAGCGCCCACGACGTGATCACGCTGGTCGCGACCTATCCGTGGATGGCGCCGATCGTGGTCGGCATCGTGGCCGGCGTGGCCGTCGTCGTTTTGCTCGCGGCGTGGCGCCTCTGGCCGCAGGAGCGCGCGGCCGCCTGGCGCGAGCTGAAGTCCTCGACGAGCTGGCCGCTGGCCGCGGCGGCGGGGTGCATGCTGATCGCCGTGTGGGTCGACGTCGAGACACGACGGCTGGCCGCCGTGACGGGTCTCACGCGCGACGCCGTGCTCCTCATCGAGGAGCCCATGGAGCTGCTGGCGATCCTGCTCGTCGCCGCCGCACTGCTCCTGAAGGTGAGCCGGGATCTGCGAAGGGACGGGGCCGGGCCGTGACGGCCCGGCCGGGGGACTAGGCGGTCTCGCGGCGCTCGCGCGCGCGGGCCTTGCGCTCGAGCATGTCGCGGTCGGCCTCGCGCAGCATCTCGTCGATCGTCTCGGGTGGGTTGTGGCTCCACGCGATGCCCGGCGTGCACTCGATCGAGACCGGCAGCCGCCGCTGGGCTCCCAGGGCCCCGAGCCGCTCCCGCACGCGGGTCATGACGACGTCGACGTCCCTGGGCATGGCCTCGAGCAGGAGCACCGCGAACTCGTCGCCGCCGTAGCGGGCGACGACGTCGGTGGTGCGCGTGGATTCCGTCAGCGCGTCGGCCACCGTGCGCAGCACCTCGTCGCCGAGCGGATACCCGAAGCCGTCGTTGATCGTCTTCAGGTGGAGCACGTCGATCGCGACCAGCAACAGGCCGCTCTTGCGTCGTCGCGCGCCGGCGGCGATGCGCCGGTACAGCTCGTGCAGCGCGCGGCGACCGTTGAGACCGGTGAGCGGGTCGGGCGCATAGCGGGCCAGCTTGCGGTCGGCGTCGTACAGGCGCGAGGCGATCACGCGGAGCAGGCCGTTGGCGAGCGTCACCGACTCGCCCAGCGCCGTCAGGAACTCCGCGTGCGGCAGCAGCAAGCAGTGGGTGCGCTCGACGGCGACGACCGTGGCCGAGCGGGGCTGATCCCGGAGCACCCCGAGCTCGCCGAAGACCTCGGCCCGGCCGATCTCGCCCAACAGCATCTCGGCCTGGCCGTCGCTCGTCGTCTCGACCACGCGCACGCGGCCGGAGAGCAGCACCCAGAGGAACTGCGGGGGCTCGCCCTGGCTCGTGATGACGTGACCGGCGGGATAGACCTGCTCGGTGGCGTTGGCCACGAGGGCGTTGAGCTGGGCGGGCGTGAGACTGCGGAACAGCGGCACCGAGGCCAGCATGCTGGCCAGCAGCGTCTGGCTGGGCCCGCGGTCGTCGCGCGCGTCCTGCAGCGTCACCGGCTCGTCGCTCGGGCCGGCAGGCGCGGTCTCGGTGTAGGCGACGAGCGTGCGGGCCAGCCACGCGCGCACGCGGGCGCGGAGCATCGGCGGGCTGTAGGGCTTCGCGAGGTAGTCGGTGGCTCCGACCTCGGGCCGGTGCAGCGCGGTGACCTCGGGCCGCTCGGACAGCAGGATCACCGGAAAGTTCGCGCGCCCCAGGCGGCTGCGGAACACGGGAATCAGGTCGGCCCCCTCATCGGCGGCCAGGGTGGTGTCGACGATGGCCAGGTCGGGCAAGTGCTCGGTGCCGCGCGTGAGCGCGGCGTGCATGTCGGGCACCGGCAGCGCGACCATGCCGTCCTCGGCGAGCGCCTCCTCGATGGTCGCCACCTGCATCGCATCGGGGGTCACGACCAGCACGCGGGCGCCGGCGATGAGGCGCCGCCGCAGTGCGGAGATCTCGGCCACCGGGGTCGCGCGGTTGCTCCCGTCGATGTGCAGCCCGAGCCCCTCACGGGCGGCGAACACGTCGAGCACGCCCCGACACTCCTTCACCCGCGCCCGGGCGTCGACCTCCAGCTGGTCCATGGCGGTGTCGTCGTGGGCGGGATCGTGATGGAAGAGGGCGAGGCGCTTGGCGCCGGCGGCGAGCGCGACGTCGGTGGCGTACTCGACGGTGGAGTGGCCCCAGCCGAGGCGGTCCGTGTACTCCTCGTGGGTGTACTGCGCGTCGTGGATGACGAGGTCGGCGCCGCGCATGAACGCGACGTGCCGCTGGTCACCCGGGTGGTGCAGGATGCCGTCCTCCGACTTCCAGAACGGCTCGTGGTCGGTCACGTAGGCGACGGTGGCGCCGCCGCTCGACATCCGGTACCCGATGGTGGGGGCGGTGTGATTCAGGTACTGCGTCTCCACCAACACGTCGCCCACCCGGAAGAAGCCCTCCTCCAGCTCGGTGAAGTGGATACGGCTGCGCAGGTCGCGCAGCTTCACCGGGAAGTACGAGTACTCCATCTGGCCCGACATCGCCTCCTCGAGGCTCTGCTGGAACCCGAGCGGCGCGTAGACGTTCAGCTCGGCGCCGGGCAGGAAGGCGGGGACGAAGAACGGAAAGCCCTGGATGTGGTCCCAGTGGGTGTGGCCGATGAACAGGTGCAGCCGCAGGGGCGCCGGCAGCGTCCGGACCAGGTGCAATCCGAGCTCCCGGGCCCCGGTCCCACAGTCGAGCACGATGACCGTGCCGTCCGGGGCGCGGACCTCGACGCACGAGGTATTCCCCCCGAAGCGGGCGGTGTGCTCACCGGGTGACGCGATCGAGCCGCGGGTGCCCCAGAATCGTACGTACACGAGCCTCTCTCCGTGAGAAGTGTGCAGTCTTTCCATACTAGCACCCCCCACCCCCGGCCCCGGCGCGATAGAATAGGCCGCCTTTCCACTGTGAGGAGACTTTCATGAGCACCCTGCCCATCCTGCCGACCTCGGTGATCGGCTCGCACGGCAAGCCCGGCTGGTGGTTCACCCTGGTTCGCGCCCACGAGGCCGGTGACGCCGGCCCCGCCGACCTCGAGGAGATGTTCGACGACGCGGCCGACACCGCCATCCGCGACATGGAGCGCGCCGGCATCGACGTCATCACCGACGGCGAGGTCCGCCGGCTCGACGGGTACGTCGACTCCTACTACGCGATCATCAAGGGGATCCGGCCCCTGCCGGTGCGGCGCAAGGTCGGCCCGTGGGGCTACGACCAGCAGACCCGCTACGAGGCCGTCGGCCGCATCGAGACACCGCCCGGGGGCCTCGGCATCGTGAAGGAGTTCGAGTACCTCAAGGCCCACACGACGCGCGCCACGAAGGCCACCTGCGCCGGCCCGCTCACCTTCGGCTCCCGCATCCACCCGGGCACGACCTACAAGGGCGTGGTCGACATCGCGGAGCGGTTCGCCGAGGTGATCAACGCCGAGCTGAAGGCGCTGGTCGCGGCCGGCGCCGACTGGATCCAGCTCGACGAGCCCGCCCGTGGCAACGTGTCGGGCGAGGAGATGGCCCGGCTCTTCAACCTCGCCACGGACGGCGTCAAGGCCCGGCTGGGGTTCCACATCTGCTTCGGCAACCGCTTCGGCCGCTCGCGCTTCCCGCGGTCGTACGCTCCGTACTTTCCGGGGGCCCTGGCCGCTCGCGCCGACCAGTTCGTGCTCGAGTTCGCCAGCCGGGAGATGAACGAGGTCGATCTCTGGCAGAAGTACGGGGGCGGCCGGGAGCTGGGCGCGGGTGTGGTGGACGTGAAGGGATTCCAGGAGGAAACTGCAGAGAGCGTGGGCGCGCGGATCCGGAGAGTCCTCCAAGCGTGTCCCGTGGAGAAGCTGACGCTGAACCCGGACTGTGGCTTCGGCTGGTCGCCGCGCTACATGTGCAACATGAAGCTACGGGGCCTGGCGGCCGGCGCCGCCGCCGTCCGCAAGGAGCTCACGGGCCGCTGATCGCGCCGGGAACCCGGGGCCCGCCTCGCGAGTTGCCTCGGCGTCGGATCGCGAACCGCGTCCCTCAACCGCTCGACTGGAGGAGGAGGCACGTCATGCGCATCGCGCGTCTCGCCCTCGTGGCCCTCGTGGTCGTCGCCACGGCCGGAGTCTTCACGGCCGTCGCGCCCGCCCTCGAGGTCGGACAGAAGGCCCCGGAGTTCACGCTCACCGGGCCCGGCAACAAGCCGGTCAAGCTCAGCGAGCTGACCGCCAAGGGCCCCGTCGTCCTCTACACGTTCATCCAGGCCTTCACCAACACCTGAGCGAAGGAGATCCGTGACTTCGACGCGGCCCTGCCGCAGTTCGAAGCCGCGGGAGCCCAGGTCGTGGGCATCAGCGCCGATCACGCCGCCACGCTCGAAGCCTTCGCGAAGCAGAACGGGACGAAGCACCTCCTCCTCTCCGACTTCCGTCGCACGATGCTGCCCGCCTGGGGCGCGCTCGAGACCAACGAGCAGAGCCCCATCTTCCGGTACGCCAAGCGCGCCTACTTCGTGGTCGACCGGGAAGGCGTCGTGCGCTACCAGAAGATCCAGCCCAACGCGCTGGACCTGCTCAACCCCGACGAGGTCCTGAAGGCCCTCAAGGAGTCGGGCGCCTCGTGAGGCGTCCCGCCGCCGTCGCCGTCGTCCTGGCGCTGCTGCTGCCGCTGGCGGCGGCGGCGGCGCCAGACTTCGCGGCCGTGGACGTCCACCGCTACGAGTCGCCGAAGCCGGCGCCGGAATTCTCGCTGCCCGATCTCGACGGGCGCCCCGTCAAGCTCTCGGACCTGCGCGGCAAGGTGGTTCTCCTCTTCTACTGGGCCACCTGGTGACCGGATTGCCGGGAGGAGTTGCCTTCCGTCAACGCGCTCTATCGTGAGTTCCGGGACCAGGGGCTCGAGGTCCTGCTGATCGATTTCCGCGAATCACCCGATCGCGTGCGCCGCGTCGTCAAGGAGCGCGGCTACGTGGCGCCGGTCCTGCTCGACGAGAGCGGCGACGTCACCGGGCGCGTGTACGGCGTCTGGGGCCCCCCGACCGTCTACCTCGTCGACCGCGCCGGCCGCCTCGTCGGCCGCGCCGTGGGCCGCCGCGACTGGAGTACCCCCGCCGCGAAGTCGTTCATCCGAGAGCTCCTCGCCGACGGCCGCTAACGGCCCATCTGCTTCGTTGGCTCGTCGTTCCCTCCCTGAGGCGTGGGCGGCCCACGCCTCAGTCGGGAACTCCTCGCCGCCTCGCATCTGGACCGTTCTCGGCCGCCGGTAGCTTCTGCCGGTGGCTGCCCCGAGGTGTAGGTCGCTAGCCTCGGAAGAGGCCCAGGCGGATCGCGGCGCGGACGATGTCGGCGCGGTTTTGGGAGCCGAGCTTGTCGCTCAGGCGCGCGCGGTGGGTCTCCACGGTCTTCACGCTGAGCGAGAGGAGGTCGGCGACCTCGCGGTTCGTGTGGCCGCGCGCCAGCAGCTCGAGCACCTGGCGCTCGCGCGGGCTCAGCGTCGGCGGGGGCGCGGACGGCTCGTCGGTGTCCCCGGGGCCGCCGGGCGGCGCCAGCGTCCGGCCCCGGTGCACCGAGCGGATCGCGGAGAGCAGCTCACTGCTCTCGCGGTCCTTCACGATGTGACCGGCGGCGCCGGCCGCCAGCGCGACCCGCGCATAGGCCGGGTCGTCGTGCATCGTCAGCACGAGCAGCCGCGTGACCGGCAGCTCGCGTCGCAGGCGCTGCAGCGTCTCCACCCCGCTGAGACCCGGCATCGTGAGGTCGACGACGGCCACGTCGGGGCGCGTCGCGTGGGCTCGCCGCACCGCCTCCTCGCCGTCGGCGGCCTCGCCGACGACGACCATGTCCGGCTGGGCGTCGAGCAGCATGCGCAGGCCGGCTCTCAAGATCGCGTGGTCGTCGGCCAGCAGGAGACGGATCTTCTTCATGGGGCCTCCGTCAGTGGGATCTCGACGGCCACGCGGGTGCCGCGGCCTGGCGCGGAGTCGATCGTGAGCGCGCCCCGGTGCACGGCGGCGCGCTCGCGCATGGAGTGGATGCCGAGACCGCGCGCCGCGGTCGACGCCGCCGGCGGCTGCGCCGGGTCGAAGCCACGGCCGTCGTCCTCCACGACGAGCGTCACGGTGGTGCCGCGGCGCGCGAGCCGCACCTGCGCGTGCCGGGCGCCGGCGTGGCGCGCCACGTTGGACAGCGCCTCCTGCATGATCCGGAAGAGCGCCGTCTCCAGCGCCGCCGGCATGCGCTCGTCGTCCAGACCGGCCGTCTCCACGGCCACCTCGACACCCCGCGTGCGGCCGAACTCCTCCGCGTACCGCTCCAGTGCCGTCACGAGCCCGAGATCGTCGAGGACGCTCGGCCGCAGGCCCCAGGCCAGGCGCCGGACCTCGGCGAGGGCGTGGGTGGCGACCTGGTGGAGCTCGCGGGCCTGGCCGCGCGCCGCCTTGATGGTGCGCGCCTCGCCGAGCGCGCTCAGCCCCAGCAGCAGCGAGGCCAGCGACTGGGCCGTCTCGTCGTGCAGCTCGCGCGCGATGCGCCGCCGCTCCTCCTCCTGCACGGTGATGACCTGGTTCAGCAGGAGGGCGCGGATCTCCTCCGCCTGCTTGCGGTCGGTGATGTTCGAGTAGAGCCCATACACGTACGTCGTGTCGGGGCCCTCGTAGGTGGCCACCGCCCGGTCGTGGATCCAGATCCAGCGGCCGTCGCGGTGGCGCAGCCGGTACTCGACGTCGAACGCGCCGGACCCGGCGAAGATCGCGTCGAAGTGCTGCCGCACCATCGGCAGGTCGTCGGGGTGGATCCGCCCGAACCATCCGGCCGAGCCGGCGCGGTACAGCTCCTCGGCGGTGTAGCCGCCGACCTTCTCGACGTTCGGACTGATGAACAGCGTGTTGCCCGCCCGGTCGACCAGCCAGGTGACGTCCGGGATGTTGTTCACGAGGGTGCGGTAGCGCTGCTCGCTCGCGCGCAGCGCCTCCTCGGCCCGCACGCGCTCGATGGCGATGCCGGCCAGCCGGGCGACGCGGTCCATCAGCCGGCGGTCGTCGGGGCCGGGGCGGCGCGGCGTGCGATGGTAGATGGCGAAGGTCGCCAGGGGCTCGCCGGCGGCGTCGATCACGGGCACCGACCAGCACGCGCGGAGCTCGTGGGCGAGCGCGAGCGCACGGTGGGATTCCCAGAGCGGGTCGACGGCGATGTCCTCGACGAACACCGGCTCGCGGCGGAAGGCGGCCGTCCCGCACGAGTCCGCCCGCGGCCCGATCGGGAGCCCCTCGAGGCACGTCACGAACGGGCGGGGCAGGCTCGGGGCCGCGGTCACGCTGAGCCGGTCGCCGGCGACGACGAGCACCGAGCACAGCCCGCCCTCGCCCTGCGACTCGGCGGCGCGACAGAGCGCGTCGAGCACGCGGGGCAGCGGCTCGCCGGAGGCGATCGTCTCCAGCACGCGCTTCTCGCCCGCCAGCAGGGCCTCGGTGCGCTGGCGCTCCGTCACGTCGACGTACAGGCAGCGCAGCCGTGCGGGCTTCCCGCGCTCGCGCACGAGGCTGGCGCTGTCGCGCACCCACACGTCGCGGCCGTCGGCGGCCCGCATCCGGTACTCCTGCACGTGGCTGCGCCCGGCCGCCGCCTCGGCGCGCGTGAAGGCCACCACGCGCGCGTTGTCGTCGGGGTGCAGGCGCTCGCGCCAGAAGTCCGGCTCGGCCGTCCACGCCTCCAGCGGGTAGCCGAGCAGGGCGGCGGCCTGGCGGCTGACGAACGTCACGCGACGGGTGGCGACGTCGAACTCCGCCACGACGCCGTCGATGCTGTCGACGAGGCCACGGAACCGCTGCTCGGCGGCCTCGGCGTCGCCGCGCGCGCGGCGCTCCGCCGCGAAGAGCCGCGCGTTGCTCCAGGCGACCGACGCCTGATCGGCGAAGGCCTCGAGCAGCCGGCGCGCGTCGTCGTCGAAGACGGCGCCGCGGCCGGTCGCCACCCCGAGCGCGCCGATGGGCTCGCCGTTCAGCAGCAGCGGCGTGGCCATGACAGCGCCGAGGGCCAGGCGCTCGAAGCGCGCGCGCAGCTCAGGCGGGAACATCACCGCGGGATCCTCCAGGGCATCCCGGGTCGAGAGCGACCGTCGCTCCAGCACCGCGCGACCGGCGAGACCGACGCCCACCGGCAGGACCAGCCCGAGGCTCGGCTCGGAGTGCAGGCCCGCGAAGGCGACGGCGACGAGGTCGCCGGTGTCCGGGTCCAGCCGATAGACCGCGGCGTCACGGGCATTCAGCAGGGTGATCATGCTGTCGGCGATGAGCTGGGACACCACGCCGGGGTCGAGCGAGTAGGCGAGGGCCTGGCCGACGGCGGCCAGCGCCTCCGCCTCCCGTCGGCGGCGCTCGCTGTGGCCGACCAGGCGCGCGCTCTCCACGGCCAGCGCGGCCTGCGCCGCCAGCGTGCTGAGCGCCTCGACCAGGTCCGGATCGGGCCTCTCCGCGCTGCGACTGAAGACCCCGAGCACGCCCTCCAGCGCGGTGCGGGCCGACAGCGGGACGCCGACGAACCAGCGCACGCCCTCGGCGTGCAGGAACTCCGGGTGGCGGGCAAGCTGATCGTGGACCGCCGCCTCGACGACGAGCGGCGCGCGCATTCGTGCGACCTGCCCCGCCAGTCCCTCGCCGAACGCGAGGTCCATCCGCAGGCCGGTGTGCGCCGTGGTCAGGACGCCGGCGGCGCCGCGCAGCACGAGCCGGTCGCGGTGGCGGACCCACACGAGGGCGAAGCCGTCCGGCACGAGCTCCAGCGCCGCGCGGCTGGCCTCGGCGAGCACGTCGCCCACGCCGACGGACGCCGTCATCGCCCGCGCGAGGCGTGGCAGCAGGCCGCGATCGATCGCCAGGGCCGGCGTCGCCATCCGAGTGCAGGGGTACCCGATCCTCGGTCACCCCGTCAAGACCGCCCCCGTCGAGCCCCGATGGTAGACTCCAGCCCGTGACGCTCCCCCTCGACGGGCTCGTCGTCGTCGATCTCACCCAGAACGTCGCCGGTCCGTTCTGCACGCAGATCCTCGGCGACATGGGCGCGGAGGTCGTCAAGGTCGAGCGACCCGGCCGCGGCGACGACGCGCGTGCGTGGGCACCGCCGTTCTGGGGCGAGGAGAGCGCGTCGTTCATGGCGTTCAACCGCAACAAGCGCAGCCTCGCCCTCGACCTCAAGCGCGAGGGGGGCCTCGAGGTGCTCCGCCGCCTCGTCGGCCGGGCCGACGTCTTCGTCCAGAGCCTGCGGGCGGGCGCCGTCGCCGAGCTGGGCCTCGACTACCCGTCGGCGGCCGCCCTGAATCCGCGTCTCGTGTACTGCTCGATCACCGCCTACGGCCCGCGCGGGCCGCTGGCGCACCTGCCCGGGTACGATCCGCTGATGCAGGCCTACGCGGGCCTGATGTCGGTGAACGGGCACCCGGGACAGGAGCCCGCGCGGGTCGGGACGTCGATCGTGGACATGGGCACGGGCATGTGGGCCGCGCTCGGCATCATGGGCGGCCTGCGACAGCGCGAGGCGACCGGACGCGGCGTCGAGGTGTCGACGGCGCTGTTCGACACGACGCTGATGTGGGTGTCCTATCACCTCATGGGTTATCTCGGCAGCGGCGAGGTCCCGCAGCCGCAGGGGTCGGGCACCCAGATGATCGCGCCGTACCAGGCCTTCCCGACCGCCGACGGCTACGCGATGATCGGCGCCGCCTCCGACGCGCTGTTTGCCCGGTTATCGGGTGCGCTCGACGCGCCCGAGCTCACGAGCGACGCGCGCTTCGCGGACAACCCCTCGCGCGTGCGCCACCGCGCGGCGGTCGTCGAGGCGGTGGCCGCCCGCACGCGCACGTTCAAGACCGCCGACCTGCTCGAGCGCCTCCGCGCCGCCGGCGTGCCGAGTGCGCCGATCCACACGATGGACCAGGTGCTGCAGCAGCCGCAGACCGAGGCGAGCGGGATGCTGGTCGGCGCCGCCCACCCGCGGCTGTCCGACTACCGCTCGCTCGGCCTGCCGATCCAGTGGGACGGCCGCCGCCCGGGCGTCCGCCGCGTCCCGCCGCGCCTGGGCGAGCACACCGCCGACGTCCTCACCGGCCTCGGCTACACCCTCGATGACGTCCGCAACCTCAAGAGCCAGGGTCTGGTGCAGTGACGACACCAAGAGGAGGCGCCGCCACGGGTTCGACGACGTGCTCGGAATGGTCTGTCGCGTCGACCGCAGACCGGAGCCGACGACGTTCTCGATCAGGCCACCCACGTCCCAACCCGTGTCAGCGGGCCCCGCTACAATAATTCCCGTGTATCAGCACCTGCTCGTGACCCGCTCCGACGATCGGCACGTGGTCACTGTGACCCTCAACCGCCCGGAGCAGATGAACTCGATGAACACGCAGATGGGCCAGGACCTGCTGGCCTGCTTCACGGCGCTGGCGGCCGATGCCGACGCGCGGGCGATCGTGTTCACGGGCGCGGGGGACCGCGCCTTCTGCGCGGGCGGCGATCTCAAGGAGCGCAACGGGATGACCGACGAGGCGTGGCGCGCCCAGCACGCCATCTTCGAGCAGGCGGCCATGCGCGTGCTCCGCTGCCCGGTGCCGGTGATCGCGGCCGTCGAGGGCTTCGCGCTGGCGGGCGGCTGCGAGCTGGCGATCCTGTCCGACTTCATCGTGGCCGGCGAGACCGCCGTCTTCGGCGTGCCGGAGACGACGCTCGGAATCTTCCCGGGCATTGGTGGCACCCAGCTCCTGCCCCGGCTCGTCGGCGCCGCACTCGCCAAGGAACTGATCTTCACCGGGCGGCGCATGAAGGCCGACGAGGCCAAGGCGGCCGGACTCGTCAACCACCTCGTGCCGGCCGGTCAGGCGCGGGCGAGGGCGACCGAGATCGCGAGCACCATCGCGCGCAACGGCCCCGTCGCCGTGCGGCAGGCGAAGAAGGCGATCGCGTACGGCAGCGAGACCGATCTCGAGACGGCGATGATCCTGGCCATCGAGGCGTACAACGCCACCGTCGTGACCGAGGACCGGCTCGAGGGCGTGCGCGCATTCAACGAGAAGCGGAAGCCCGAGTTCAAGGGCCGCTGACACAGAGGACTGAGCCATGGCGTCCATCGACCTCGCACTCACCGACGAGCAGCGGGCCCTCAAGGCCGGCGTCACCGAGATCTGCAAGCGCTACCCCGGCGAGTACTGGCGCGATCTCGACAGCCGCCGCGAGTACCCCGAGAAGTTCGTGAACGAGCTGACCCAGACCGGGTACCTCGGCTGCCTCATTCCCCAGGAGTACGGCGGCGCCGGCCTCGGCATGCGCGAGGGCGGCCTCATCCTCGAGACGATCCACGCCAACGGCGGCAGCGCGTCGGCCGTCCACGCGCAGATGTACATCATGGGCACGGTGCTGCGGCACGGCAGCGCCCAGCAGAAGGACACCTACCTGCCGAAGATCGCCACCGGCGAGCTGCGGCTGCAGGCCTTCGGCGTCACCGAGCCCGACGCCGGCTCGGACACGACGAAGCTGAAGACGACGGCGGTGCGGAAGGGCGACCGCTACGTCGTCAACGGACGGAAGATGTTCATCTCGCGCGCCCTGCAGTCCGACCTCATGCTGCTGCTGGCCCGCACGACCTCGGCCGAGCAGGTGAAGAAGCGGACCGACGGCCTGAGCGTGTTCCTCATCGACATCCGCGGCCTCAAGGGGCTCGAGATCCGGCCGCTGCGCATGATGATGAACCACTCGACCAACGCGCTCTTCTTCGACGACGTCGAGATCCCGGCCGACAGCCTGGTCGGTGAGGAGGGCCGGGGCTTCCACTACATCCTGTCCGGCATGAACGCGGAGCGGATCCTGGTCGCCTCCGAGTCGATCGGGGACGGCCGCTGGTTCACCGACAAGGCCGTGGCCTACTCGCGCCAGCGCGTGATCTTCGGCAAGCCCATCGGCGCGAATCAGGGCGTGCAGTTCCCGATCGCCAAGGCCTACACCAACGTGGAGGCCGCCGCGCTCATGCGCGACAAGGCCGCCGCCCTCTTCGACGCCGGCGAGCCGTGCGGCGCCGAGGCCAACATGGCCAAGTACCTCGCGGCCGAGGCCGCGTGGGAGGCCGGCAACGCCTGCATCGACTGCCACGGCGGCTACGGCTACGCCGAGGAGTACGACGTCGAGCGCAAGTTCCGCGAGTGCCGGCTGTACAAGACGGCGCCCGTCAACAACAACCTGGTGCTCGCCTACGTCGGCGAGCACGTGCTGGAGATGCCACGCTCCTACTGAGGTCGCATGCTCTACTTCGAGGACTTTCCGCCGGGGAACGTCCGTGAGTCCCCGGCCCGCACGGTCACGCGGGACGAGATCTTCACCTTCGCCGGCCAGTTCGACCCCCAGCCCTTCCACCTCGACGACGAGGCGGCGAAGCGCTCGGTCTTCGGCGGGCTCCTGGCCAGCGGCTGGCACACCTGCGCCATCCACATGCGGCTCATGTGGGAGACGTACCTCAAGGACACCGCCTCGATGGGCTCGCCGGGCGTCGACGAGATCCGCTGGCTCAAGCCGGTGCGGCCGGGCGACACACTCCGCGTCCGCTTCACCGTCCTCGAGGCGATGCCCTCCCGCAGCAAGCCCGATCGGGGCGTCGTCCGGTCCCTCTCCGAGGTCCTCAACCAGCACGGGGACGTGGTCATGACCGTGCGTGGGCTCGGGATGTTCGCGCGCCGCCCGTCCTGATGCGCCGCGGCCTGATCGCCCTTCTGGCGGTCCTGGCGATCCCGGTCGCGGCGCTCGCGGAGATCCAGCGGCTCGTCTTTCCCACGCTCCTGGGCGAGTACCACCTCGCCTTCGACAACACGCGCACGAGCGAGGCGGAGGTGCGCGCGCTCGTCGTCCTGTCTCCGCACCTGGCCGGGTGGAACAGCCTCGCGGTCGCGCCACGGCTCGAGCGCTGCGTGGTGGGCGACCCCGCCTACCACGACTGCCGCACGCGCTCACCGCAGTCGCCGAGCTTCCTGTGGAACGCCCGCGTGAACCTCGGGCGCGGCCACGCCGCGCTGACCCAGCTGCGCGGGCTCCGGACCCCGGCCGAGCTCGAGCCGGTGGTGACGTGGCTGCAGCGCTCGCTCACGTTCAGCCTGTGGCTGGAGGAGACCAAGCTGGACTTCGTCCGCACGGGCGACGTCGCCGTGCTGCGACGCCATTACGAGGACGTGGACCCCACCCGCGACTGCGGCCCGATCGTCGACGACATCGCCCGGGCCGCCTCCCTCGACGCGCAGTTCGACCTCGTCGTCCTCCGCTGGCACAACTGCGTGAACGACCAGTACCGCAGCCGCCTGGGCGACTACCCCATGCCCGCCTGGAAACGCTTCCTCACCGCCTGGCGCATCAACGAGCGCGTCGTCGAGAACCTCCCCAAAGAATCTCCAGGCCGCTAGCACCGTGGACGGCGGCGAGCCCCGCGCCGAACGAGCAGCGGCGACTGACGAGCCATGCGCGCGGGCGCGCGGCACGACGCGCCGGCTGGCCTCGGGCCTCGCCGTCCTCCACGGGGTAGCTGGCTATGTGAGCGTGACGCCGGCTTGTTGGGCGAAGGCGGCGGAGCGGGCGGCCCAGACGGGGGCGCGGAGGGCCTGGAAGGCGGCGTGGGCTGGGGGGAGATGGCGCTTCACCGACTCGTGGTCGCCAGCCTCGTGGGCGACCTCAGCCAGCTCCAGCCGCATCTGGGCGGAGAGGAAGCGCGCGCCGATCCGCTCGGTGAGCTCCAGCGCGTCGCCGAGCGCGCGGGTCGCGGCCGGGAAGTCGCGGCGCGCCCGCGCGACGAGCGATTCCACGATGCGCGCCTCCGCGATGGCCGGGCCGAAGTAGATCCCGCGCACGATCTCGAGGCCCCGCGCCGCCAGGGCCTCCGCCCGGTCGGGGTCGCCGCGCACCGCGTGGACCACCCCCTGCAGGATGGTGAAGAAGCCGTGGAGCTGGCGCAGGCGCAGACGGCCGAGCATCTCGGCGGCCTGCTCGAGCAATGGCAGCGCGACGTCGACGTCGCCCTTCTCCACGTAGCAGGCGCCGAGGAAGCCCTCGGCGATCGCGCGGCTCACCTCGTCGGGCGCCAGCTCCAGCGAGCGCCGCCCAGCCTCGATGCCGGTGGCCCAGTCGCCGCGCGTCGCGTGGGCCCAGCCGCTGATCCACGCGGCCTGGCTCGCCAGGCGCGGATCGCGCAGCCGGTCCGCGACGGTCCGGGCCCACGTGGCGGAGTCGAGGGCCTCGTCGAACTCCCCCAGCAGCAGGTAGCTCAGCGCGCGCGACCAGTACGCCGTCGCGAGCCACCAACGCTCGCCGGCGCGCTCGAGTAGCGCGACCGCGCGCCGGCCGTGGTCCACGCTGCGGCGCAGGTCGCCCGACCAGAACGACTCACGCGAGAGGATGTACTCGGCCTTGCCCTCGGTCCCCCCGTCGCCGGCTCGCCGGGCCTCGGCGAGCGCGCGCTCGGCCTCGACGATGGCGCCGGGGCTGTCGCCGAGGACGCCGAGCGCCGACGCCACCCGGAAGTGATACTGCCCGGTGAGCGAGGGATCGGCGACGCGCTCGACCAGCTCGGCGCGGCCGCGCAGGTCTTCGAGGCTCTCCTGCAGCTGGCCGAGCAGGAACTGGGCCTGCGAGCGCTCGAGCACGAGCTCGAGCGTGACGCGGTCGCGGTCGGCGGGCAGGTTGGCCGCGTGCGTCTCGGCCTCGCGAAGCGCGACGACCGCCTCCGCGTTCGCGTAGGCCGCCATCGCCCGGACCGCGATGCGGCGCAGCGCCTCGACGGCCTTGTCGGAGTGCGCCGTGCGGGTCCAGTGATAGGCCAGCCGCTCCCACTCGCGGGCCATCCGCGCCTCGCCCCCCGACTCGAGCGACCGGGCGGCGCTCTCGTGCAGCGCGTGGCGCTGCGGGGTGAGCAGGCTCTCGTAGGCGACCTCCTGGGTCAGCGCGTGGTTGAAGGCGTAGCTCGGGTCGTTGCCGGCCCGCAGCTCGTGCACGAAGTCGAGCCGCGCCAGCTCGGCGAGGTGCGCCGCCACCGAGCCGGGCCCCTCCCACACCGTCTCGAGGAGCTCACGCTGGAACTCCCGGCCGAGGACGGCGGCGGTCTGCAGCAGGCGCTTGGGCGCGGCGGGCAGCCGGTCCATGCGAGCGCTCAGCAGCGCGCGCAGCGTGTCGGGCACGCTCCGGGTGGCCGCGAGGTCGCCCTGCTCGGCCACGGCGCGGGCGAGCTGCTCGAGGAAGAGCGGATTGCCGGAGGCGCGGTCGAGGATGGCCCGCGCGAGCTCGTCGGGCACGCGCGTGCCCGCGATCACGGCTGCCACCAGCGCGAGGCTGTCGGCCTCGCTCAGCGGCGGCAGTGCGATCTCGTCCGTGGGAGCCGTGACCCAGCGTGGCTGCCAGTCCGGACGGTGGGTCGCCACCATCAGGATCGGCGCGTCGCCGAGTCGCGCGATGAGCGTACCGAGGAACGCCTCGGAGGCGTCGTCGATCCAGTGGAGGTCCTCGACGACGACCAGCAGCGGCCGCCGGCGGCTGCTCTCCCGGAGCATGTGCCACAACGCCTCCACCGTGCGCGTGCGCACCGCCTCCTCGGTGAAGTCGTCGAGCATGCCCGCGTCGTCCTTGACGCCCAGCATCCGCAGCAGGAAGGGCGCGGTCTCCTCGACGTCGAGGCGAAGGTCGGTCAGCGTCGTGCCGACCTTGTGGGTCATCATCTCGGGCGCGTCGCGCTCCTCGATGCCGCACTCGCCGCGCACGAGGTCCAGGATCGGCAGATACGGGATGGCCGCGCCGTAGGCCCGGCAGCGCGCCTCGAGCGTGGTCAGCTCGGTGCCGCCCAGCGTGCGCCGCAGCTCGTACACCAGCCGCGACTTGCCGGCGCCGGCCTCGCCGACGACCCGCACCAGGCGGCCGGCCCCGGCGTGGGCCTCGGTGAGGTGCTCGCTCAGCCGGCGCAGCTCGCCGTCCCGGCCCACGAAGCGGCCGAACGCGCGCTCGGCGGCGTGCTCGAAGGCCGAGCGCCGCGGCGCCATGCCGAGCACCTTGTACGCGATCACCGGCTCGCTCTTGCCCTTGACGGTGAGCGCGCCGGCGGCCGTGAGCCGCGCGTCGGTGCGGACCAGCCGCGCCGTCGCCTCCGCCACGACGATCTCCCCCGGCGCGGCCGCCTGCTGCAGCCGCGCGGCGACGTTGGTCGTGTCGCCGACGGCGGTGTAGTCCATCCGGAGGTTGTCGCCGATCGAGCCGACGACGACGAGCCCGGTGTTCATCCCGATACGGACGGCCAGCGAGGTGCCGGGACCCAGGCCGGCGTACGAGCTGCGGTCGCGCAGCGCGCGCCGGATGGCGACGGCCGCGCTCACCGCCCGGCGGGCGTCGTCCTCGTGGGCGAGCGGCGCGCCGAACAGCGCCATGAAGCCGTCGCCCAGGAACTGGTTGATCGTGCCCTCGAAGCGGTGGACCTCACCCAGCGCCACCTCGAAGAAGCCGTTGAGGAGCGCGTGCATTCGCTCGGGCCCCACGCGCTCGGCCAGCGGCGTGGAGTTGGCGATGTCGCAGAACAGGACGGTGACCTGCTTGTGCTCACCCTCCAGCGCCGTCCGCGACGTGAGGATGCGCTCGGCCAGGTGGCGCGGCGTGTAGGCGGCGGGCGAGGCGAAGCCCGGCCGCGGCCGCAGGTCGCGCCCGCACTCGAGGCAGAACTTCGCGGCATCGGGAAGCTCGGTCGCGCAGTCGGGGCACCGCATTCAGCAGCATCAGCGGCCCGGCGCCGGGCGGGCGCCGGGGCCCGCGGCTAGGCCAGGAACGACCTCAGCATCCAGGCGGTCTTCTCGTGCTTCTCGAGCAGGCCGGTCAGGAAGTCGGCCGTCCCGACGTCGTGGAGCTTGTCGTTAACCGTGTCGACGTCCTCACGCAGCGTGCGGATGAGGGCCTCGTGGTCGGCGAGGAGCGCGGCCAGCATCTCGCGCGCCGCCGGCACCACGCCGGGCTTCTCGCCCAGCCGCGCCTTCGAGCGAAACTCCTCCAGCGTGCCGAAGGCCCGGCCGTCCAGCGCGCGGGTGCGCTCGGCCACCTCGTCGATGATCTCGTCCTGGGCCTCGTAGAGGGTCTCGAAGAACTTGTGGAGGTCGTTGAACTCCGGACCCACCACGTTCCAGTGATAGTTGCGTGACTTCGTGTAGAGCAGGAACTCGTCGGCCAACAGGGTATTGAGGATCGCCACCACTTTCTGCCGGTTGTCGTCGGAGATGCCGATGTTCACGCTCATGCCCGTCTGTCCTCCGCCCTTGAGATGCCCCGAGCCCGGTCGAGGGTTCGGCGACATGCTACAGTGAGCCGGCCGGAGGCGCCAATGCAAGTGCCCGCGCGCGTGACGATCTGCGAGGTGGGGACCCGTGACGGGTTCCAGATCGAGCCGGAGTTCATCCCGACCGAGCAGAAGGTCGAGGTCGTCGATCGACTGACCGAGGCCGGCGTGCCCCGCATCGAGGTCACCTCGTTCGTCCACCCCAAGGCCGTCCCCCAGCTGCGCGACGCCGAGGCCGTCATGGCCGCCATCCGGCGGCGGCCGGGCACGCGCTACGCCGCCCTCGTCCCCAACGACAAGGGCGCCGCCCGCGCGGTCGACGCCGGGGTCGACGCCATCCACACGGTGCTGTCGGCCAGCGAGAGCCACAACCTCGCCAACGTCAACATGACGATCGCCGAGTCGGTCGAGAAGCTGCGCGCGGTGGCGCAGATCGCGACTCGGGCGGGCGTGGCGCTGCAGTGCGGCGTGTCCACGTCGTTCGGCTGCCCGTTCGAGGGCGAGGTGCCGGTCGACCGCCTCGAGAGCGTGGTGGCGCGCCTCGTCGACCTCGGCGCCCAGGGCATCGGGCTCGCCGACACGACGGGCATGGCCAACCCGCGCCAGGTCGCCGACGTGCTCGAGCGGCTCATGCCGCGCTTCCCCGGCATCGAGTGGACGCTGCACACGCACGACACCCGCGCGATGGCCATCCCCAACATCCTGGCCGCGATGCAGCTCGGGGTCACGCACTTCGACGCCTCCATCGGCGGCCTCGGCGGCTGCCCCTTCGCGCCCGGCGCCTCCGGCAACGTCTGCAGCGAGGACCTCGTCCACTGCCTGCACGCGATGGGTATCGACACCGGCATCGACCTCGACCATCTCGTCGCGGTCTCGCGCCGGGTCGAGGGGATTGTCGGACGGCCGCTGCCGGGGCAGATCATCAAGGCGGGGCCGTGGACGCGGAAGTACCCCGTGCCCGACTCGGTCGCCGGTCGTCTCAAGGCCTCGTGACGAAGAAGGCTCAGCGGATGCTGGCCGCGATGGACCGGGCCACCACGCTCTGGCACATCCCCAACGTGGGCCGCGCCAAAGGCCGCGTGATCCGTCGGCTCATCGACCGTCACCGTCCCACGCGGGCGCTCGAGATCGGCTCGCTCCTCGGCTACTCCGCGATCCTCATCGCCGGGGCGTTGCCGCCGGCCGGACGTCTGACCTGCCTCGAGGCCAACGACTACCTCGCAAAGTTCGTGAAGGCCAACGTGGAGGAGGCCGGGCTCGGCCGCCGCGTGAAGGTCGTGGTCGGCGACGCGCTGCGGGCCATCCCGCTCCTGCCCGGCCGCTTCGACCTCGTGTTCATCGACGCCCGCAAGGAGGACTACCTCGACTACCTGCGCCAGCTCGAGCCCAAGCTCGTGCCCGGCGCCGTCGTCATCGCCGACAACACCGGCGTCTTCCGCCGCGACGTGAAGCCGTACCTCGACTACGTGCGCGACCCGGCCGGCCCCTGGCAGTCGCGCGAGTACGACTTCGGCGACGACTGCATGGAAGTGAGTCTGCGCAGATAGAGCGGCGCCCCGGCCCTGGGCGAGCGGGGTCGGGCTCCCTCCGGAGCCTCCATCTCTATGAGACTTGCGACGTACCTGTCCCCCGGTGGTGATCTGGCGGCCGGCATCGACCTCGCGAAGCGGGCCGAGGCGCTCGGGTACGAGAGCGTCTGGGTCACGCACGGCCTCGGGCGCGACTCCTTCCTCGTGCTCGCGGCCTACGGCGCGGTCACCTCGCGCATCGGCCTCGGCAACGGCGTCGTGCCGATCTACCCGCGGCATCCGGTGACGATGGCGCAGGCCGCGCTCACGCTGTCGGAGATGACCGGTGGACGGTTCCGGCTTGGCATCGGTGTCAGTCATCGCGCCTCGATGGAGTCGATGCTGGGCGTGCCCGTCATCGAGCCGCTCGCGGTGATGCGCGAGTACGTGGCCGTGCTGCGCGGCGCGCTCGGTACCGGCGCCGCGTTCGAGGGCAAGCACTACCGCGTGCACTGGAGCCTGGCCCTGCCCACCCGGCCGGCCACCCCACCGATCTACCTGGCGGCGCTCGGCCCCCGGATGTGCGAACTGGCCGGCGAGATCGCCGACGGCGCGATCCTGTGGCTGTGCACGCCGGACTACGTGCGTGACGTGGCGCGCCCGGCCATCGAGCGCGGCCGGCTCCGGGCCGGCAAGACGCTCGAGGGCTTCGACCTCGTGGCGGCGGTGCCGCTGGCCGTCGCCGACGACGTGGCGGCCGCGCGGGCGGCGTTCCGCGCCGAGCTGAGCCGCTACGCCGCGCTGCCGTTCTACCGGGCCATGATGGAGGCGAGTGGCCTCGGCGAGGCGCTGCGCGAGTTCGATCGCACCAAGGCCGTGCCCGAGTCGATGGCCAACGCCCTCGGCGGCGTCGGTGACGCTGCGGCCGCGCGCGCGTACCTCGAGGCCTATCGTCGGGTGGGCGTGACGCTGCCCGCCGTGCGACCCATCACCTTCCCCGACGCGCCCTGGTACCGCCGGACCCTGGAAGCGGCCGCGAGCTGGTAGTGCCGATCCGCAGCAAGGCCGCCGTGGTGCTCGCGGCCGCCGTCCTGATGACGTCGTGCATGGGTCGTGGGGAGCGGGCGCGACAGCTACCGCTCGACCACGCCGCGCCGCTGGTCTACGTCGCGCTGGGCGACAGCACCGTGGAGGGCATCGGCGCCAGCCGGCCGGAGACCAACTACGTCTCGCGACTGCACGCCCGGCTCAGCGCCGTCTACCCGCGCGCCCGGGTGGTGAACCTGGGCGTGGGCGGGGCCCGATCGGCCGACGTCGTGAGAGGCCAGCTGGAGCGCGCGATCCTGCTGCGACCGAACCTCGTCACGCTGTCGATCGGTCCCAACGACATCACGGGGCGCGTGCCCCTGAAGGACTACGAGCGCAACGTGGACACGATCTTGCGGAGGCTCACGCAGGAGACGAGTGCCGTCGTCGTCGTGAACCTGCTGCCCGACCTGGCGGTCACGCCCCGGTTCCGCGGTCGCGACGTCGCGCCGGCCGTCGGCGGCCTGACGGTGCGGTTCAACGAGGCGCTGGGCGGAGTGGCACGAGCCTATGGCGTGGAGGTCATCGACCTCTACCAGCCGAGCCGGGAGGAGATCCCGCTGCGTCCGGAGCTCGTATCCTCGGATGGGTATCACCCCTCCGACCTGGGCTACGCTCGCTGGGCGGAGCTGATGTGGGCGGGGGTCGAGCGCCGTATCCTGGTGCACTGAATAGGGGCTCCGGATCGGCCGTCCAAGGGCGTGACGAGGAGATCAGGCATGCGATTCATCCCGGCCCTGACGCTGTCCCTGGCGATCCTGCTCGTCCCGGCGCTGGCCTCCGGGCCGGCCGAGGCCACCGACCTGCGGTTCCACGGCGCGTCGGTCCTGCCGCCGACCGGGCCGCCGCCGGCGCGCACGCCGTCCGTCCTGAAGGGCGGCGATCCCGGGATCGAGCGCGACGACGACCGCCGCCCGGGACGGCCGCACCGGCCGGGCCACCCTCACCACCCCGGCCACGGGTTCCAGCGGCCGGTGTTCGTGTTCGTCTCGCCGGGGCGCTGCTGGCAGCCGGGCTACTGGACCTACCAGTGGGTACCGCAGACCTACACCTACAGCACGTGGGTGCCGGGCCAGTGGACGACCGACGGGTACTGGATCGAGGCCCACTACGCGCCGAGCCAGGTCAGCTCCGGCTACTACCACCCGCTCTGGGTCGAGGGCTATTACGCGAGCTGTTGAGGACTGAGCGGGCGGGGCCTGCGATAATACGCGGGTCCCGATGAGCGTCTTTCTCACCGCCGATGGTCTCGTCGCGCTGCTGACGCTCGCCGCGCTCGAGATCGTCCTCGGCATCGACAACCTGGTCTTCATCTCGATCATCAGCGGCCGGCTCCCGGCCGCGCAGCAGGCCCTCGCCCGCCGGCTCGGGCTGGGCCTGGCCCTGGTCACCCGCCTCCTGCTCCTGTTCACGATCTCGTGGATGATGGGGCTCACGCGACCCCTCGTCACCCTCCCCTTCGTCGGCGAGGTCTCCGGCCGTGACCTCATCCTCCTGTTCGGCGGGCTCTTCCTCATCGCCAAGGCGACCTGGGAGATCTACGACAAGGTCGAGGCGGGCGCGCATGAGCCCACCGACGGGCGGGGCCGGCGGGGCTTTCTGTCGGTCATCGTGCAGATCATGGTGCTCGACCTCGTGTTCTCGCTGGACTCGGTCATCACGGCGGTCGGAATGGTGAACGAGCTGCCGATCATGGTGGCGGCGATCGTCATGGCCATGGGCGTGATGCTGTTCGCGATGGAGCCGGTCAACCGCTTCATCGAGTCGCACCCGAGCATGAAGATCCTGGCCCTGGCGTTCCTGATCCTGATCGGGGTCGTCCTCGTCGCCGACGGGCTCGGGCAGCACGTCCCCAAGGGGTACATCTACTTCTCGATGGCGTTCTCGCTCGGGGTCGAGCTGCTCAACATCCGCTACAAGCGCCAGCGTCGGCCCCGCTCCGCGTAGCCGTTGCGCCGCTACGTTCTGGCTCGACTGGCCCAATCCGCGCTGGTCGTGCTGCTGTCCCTGACCGCCGTGTTCGGCATGGTCCGCCTGGGCGGTGACCCCGTCCTGCTCTTCCTGCCGATGGACATCCAGAGCAAGGACGTCGACGAGTTCCGCGAGCGCCTCGGCTTCAACGACCCGCTGCTCGTGCAGTACGGCCGCTTCATGGCCGGCGCCCTGCAGGGCGACTTCGGCCAGTCGCTGCGGTACCGCCGGGACGCGCTGGGCCTCGTCCTGGAGCGGCTCCCGGCCACGCTGCTCCTGGCCGGCAGCGCGATCGCGCTGACCCTGCTGATCGCGGTGCCCATCGGCGTGCTCACGGCCGTGCACCGCGACACCGTGGTCGACCACGTGGGCACCGTAGCCACCGTGCTCGGCCAGGCCACCCCCGGCTTCTGGCTGGGGCTCATGCTGATCTACGTCTTCGCGGTGCAGCTGCGCTGGCTGCCGACCGGCGGGAGCGGCACCCTCGCCCACCTGGTCATGCCCTCGGTCGTCCTGGCCGCGTTCTTCGCGGCCAGGGTGGCCCGGCTCACCCGCTCGGCGACGCTCGACGTCCTGAACGAGGAGTTCATCAAGACCGCGCGCGCCAAGGGGCTCGGCGAGGGCCGCGTGATCGGCAAGCACACGCTGCGCAACTCCGCGATCCCGATCGTGACCTTGGCCGGGCTCGAGGCCGGTCAGCTCCTCGGCGGCGCCGTCATCGCCGAGACGATCTTCGCCTGGCCCGGTCTCGGCCGTCTCACCGTGCAGGCCCTGCTGAACCGGGACTTCCCCGTGGTGATGGCCGCCGTCTCGTTCACCTCGGTGGTCTACACGCTGATGAACCTCGGCATCGACCTCCTCTACGGCTGGCTCGACCCCCGCGTACGCATTCGTTCGACGTGATCGAGTCAACACACGCACGATCGAGCCGGTGCGAGCGTGATCGAATCGACGCCCATATGATCAATCGGCAATACATACGGAGCCGGCCCGCTTCCCGAACGGCCCACCCACGCGCCTACCCGTGCAAGCGGGCCCCGCTACAACAGTCATGAAGAAATATCTCGGCCTGGCCCTGACTCTCGCCGCCGTCGTCGCGGCCCTCGCGGCGCCGTGGCTGGCGGGCCACGATCCGCTGAAGGCCGACTTCGCGGCGAGCCTCAAGCCGCCGGGGACGCCCGGTCACCCGCTCGGCACGGACCAGCTCGGCCGCGACCTGCTCGCCCGCGTCCTCCACGGCGCGCGCCTCGCCCTGTTCATCGGCGGCTGCACGGTCGTGGTGACGGCCATCACCGGCGGGCTGCTCGGCCTCGTGGCCGGTTTCGTCGAGCGGTGGCCGTCGGCCGTCGTCATGCGCCTGGCCGACGTGCAGCTCTCCTTCCCGTTCATCCTGCTGGCGCTCACCATCAACGCCATCGTCGGCCTCGGCCTGCGCAACATCGTCCTCAGCCTGTCGGCGGCCGGCTGGGTCGTGTACGCGCGCGTCGTGCGGGGCGAGGTGCTGTCGGTGAAGCAGCGCGACTTCGTGCACGCCGCGGCGGCGCTCGGCGTGGGACGCGGCCGGTTGCTGTTCCGCCACGTGCTGCCCAACGTCGCGCCGTCCATCATCGTCGTGGCCAGCCTGCAGTTCTCGCAGTTCATCGTGGCCGAGGCCGCCATCAGCTTCCTCGGCTTCGGCGTGCAGCCCCCGACGCCGGCCTGGGGCAGCATGCTCAGCGAGAGCCGCGACTTCCTGTACGTCGCGTGGTGGTTGGCCGCCTTCCCCGGCGCCGCACTGGCCCTCACCGCCCTGGGCGTCAACCTGCTCGGCGACTGGCTTCGCGACACGCTCGACCCGAAGCTGCGCGTGTGACGGGAGGCGACCATGGATCTCGTGGGTTTCTTTCTCGGACTCCACGCCGCGACGCACGCCCCTGACGTGTCCGGCGCCCCCGCCGGCGCCGAGCGCTGGCTGGCGGGCCTCTCCGACGACCAGCTCCGGCTGCGCCCGGCCGAGGGCCTGAACTCCGTTGCGTGGCTGCTCTGGCACATGGCCCGCACGGAGGACGTCGCGGTCAACCTCGTGGTGGCCGGCCGAGACCAGGTCTTCGACGACGCCTGGGCGCGGCGGATCCGCATCTCGCGCCCCGACATGGGCACCGGCATGACGGCCGACGAGGTGGCGGAGCTGAGCGAGCGCGCCGACGTCGGCGCGGTCCGCGCCTACCGCTCGGCCGTCGGCCGCCGCACCCGCGAGGTCGTGCAGACGCTGCGCCCCTCGGCCTGGGACGAGGTCCTCGGGCTCGAGGACACGTCGCGCGCCGCCGCGGTCGGGGCGTTCGGGCCGAACGACGACTGGGTCGAGGGCGTCGGGCATCGTCCGTGGCAAGGCCATAGCCGTGGCCACCAACTGGGCCAGACGGCCATCCGCCACAACACGGCCCACATCGGCGAGGGCGTCACGGTCAGGAGCCTGGCCGGGCTGGGCCCCTGATCGAGTCGGGGACCCCGGCGGCGGGCCGCGCGCGCTACACTACGAGCCTTCAACCATCCAGGACCAGGGAGACAGCGTCATGGGCAGGAAGCGTCGTCTCGTCGTGGCCGTTCTCGTCGTCGTCGTCCTCGCCGGGCTCGCCGCCCCGGCGCTCGCGCAGGACCGGGTCAAGACCAAGGAGGTCGTGGTCGGCCTCGGCGCCGAGCCGCGCACCTTGCTGGGCGTGACGATCGTCGACTGGACCACCAACAACATGCTCGAGCACATCTACGACCGCCTGCTCGACCGCGACGCCAAGACCTACAAGCCCAAGCCGATGCTGGCCACTGAGTGGAAGATCGTCAACGACACCACCTGGGAGTTCAAGCTCCGGCGCAACGTGAAGTTCCACAACGGCGAGCCGTTCACGGCGGCGTCGGTCAAGGCGACGATCGAGTACGCCCTCGACCCGGCCAACAAGACGCACTTCACCGCCGCCGCCTACTGGGGCCAGGTGAAGGAGGTCCAGGTCGTCGACGACTACACCGTCCGCTTCATCACCAAGCAGCCGTGGCCGAACCTGGTCGACAGCGCGGCCTCGACGAACTCCCTCATCATGCCCGCCAAGGCGCTCAAGGAGCTGGGCCCGGCCAAGCTCGCCGAGAAGCCCATCGGCACCGGCCCCTTCAAGTTCGTGGAGTGGAAGCGGGACGAGCGGCTGGTTCTCGAGCGCAATCCCGACTACTGGCAGGGCCCGGCCGACGCGAGCCGCGTGACGTTCCGCTTCATCCCCGAGTTCAGCGCCCGCATGGCCGCCCTCCTCTCCGGCGAGATCGACGTGATGAAGGACGTGCCGCCCCACGCGGTGGAGGCGATCGAGCGGAGCGGCCGCGCGAAGCTGCGCTCCACGGTGTCCTCGCGCATCAACTACCTGGCGCTGGTGAACCTCAAGCCGGGGCCGATGCAGGACCTCCGCGTCCGCCGGGCGATGAACCACGCGATCGACGTGGACGAGCTCATCAAGCAGGTGCTGAAGGGGCAGGCGACCCGCATGTGCGGCCCGCTGTCGCCCGCCAACGTCGACTACGCGCCGGTCGAGTGCTACAAGCACGACCCCGCGCGGGCCCAGGCCCTCTTCAAGGATGCCGGCGTCGACCCGAAGACGCTGGCGCTCACGCTGGACACGCCGTCGGGCCGCTACCCGCTCGACAAGGACGTCTCGCTCGCCATCGGCGCCCAGCTCCAGCGGCTCGGCATCAAGACGAACGTCGTCGTCAACGAGTGGGGCACGCATCTCGACAAGATCAAGAACCGGAACACCGGCGACATGTTCTTCCTCGGCTGGGGTCCCGCCCTCCACGGCCAGGGCACGACGCAGCCGCTCTTCAACGCCACCCAGACCTACTCGTCCTATGGCAACAACAAGGCGATCGACGACAAGATCACCCGCGCCCAGACCCTGATGGACCCCAAGGCCCGCGCCGAGGCCTACGCGGATCTGCAGAAGGTCCTCCACGACGAGGCGCCGTGGGTCTTCCTGTGGCAGCAGCACGACCTGTACGGCGTGACCCAGAACGTCGAGTGGACGCCCCGGGCCGACGAGAAGGTCTGGATGTACGACGCCAAGATCGTGGCCAAATAGTCATGGCCATCACCGTCTTCACCAACGCGTTCCTGATCGACTGCACCGGCGCCGAGCCGGTGGAGGGCGCCGCGGTCGTCGTCGAGGACGACCGCATCAAGGACGTCGCCGCCAGCGGCACGGTCGGCGCGCTGCCCGGCCGGGTGACGACCCTCGACCTCAAGGGCAAGACCCTGATGCCGGGACTGACCGACGCCCACGTCCACATCTGCGCGGTGACGGAGAACATCACCGACCAGCACCGGCACTATCCGCCGTCGTACATCGCCGCCCGGGCCATGCAGCGTGCCCACGAGTGTCTGATGCAGGGCTTCACCACCGTGCGCGACGCCGGCGGCGCCGACTACGGCTTCCGCATGGTGCTGGAGGAGGGTCACTTCGTCGGGCCGCGCCTGCTCGTCTCCGGCCGCTACATCTCCCAGACCGGCGGCCACGGCGACAAGCGACGCCGCTCGGAGTGGACCGACCCGATCGACTGCTGCGTCGGCATGGTCGGCTTCATCGCCGACGGCCCCGACGAGGTGCGGCGGGCCGCCCGCGAGAACATCCGGCGCGACGTCGACCAGATCAAGATCATGGCCTCGGGCGGCGCCATGTCGCCGTCCGACGAGCTCGACACCACGCAGTTCACGGTGGCCGAGATGCGGGCGGCGGTGGAGGAGGCTCAGGCGGTCGGCAAGTACGTCCTCAGCCACGCCTACTCCGACACGGCCGTCCGGCGCGCCATCGAGGCCGGCGTGCGCTCGATCGAGCACGGCAACCTCATCCGCGAGACGGCGGCCAAGGCCATCAAGGACGCCGACGCCTTCCTGGTGCCGACGATGGTGACCTACGAGGCCATCTACCGCGAGGGCAAGCGGTACGGGATCGGCGACCACCAAATCGCCAAGATCGACCTGGCCCGCCAGCAGTCGATCCAGGGGCTCACCTACGCGTACAAGGCCGGGTGCAAGATCGGCTCGGGCTCCGACCTCCTCGGCGACATGGCCTCCCAGCGCGCCGTCGAGTTCGAGCTCAAGGCCCAGGTGATGAAGCCGATGGAGGTGCTGCTCTCCGCCACCAAGGTCAACGCTGAGCTCTTCCGCATGACCGACAAGATCGGCAGCGTGACGCCGGGCAAGTACGCCGACCTGATCGTCGTCGAGGGCAACCCGCTCAAGAACCTGCGCGCCTTCCAGAACCAGGACAATCTGAAGGTCATCATGAAGGGCGGTCGGGTCTACAAGCAGACGCTCTGAGGACGACCACGCCCGTCGCGGCCCGGTGGATCGCCACCGGGCCGTCGACGGGCGTCGAGCCTACCGGCTCATCTGGCAGCGACCCATCGAGCTCGACCACGTGCCGCCCCCGTTCACGCACTCACGCTCCGTCGTGAACGAGCCGCCGGTGGGCGGGCTCGCCGAGGGATTCGACGTTCCGCCCGGAGTCGACGGCGTCGAGCCCGTCGAGGGCGCGCTCGGTGTCGAACCCGACGTGCCCGGCGACGAGCCCGGTGTCCCCATGCCGGGAGTACCTGGGCCCGACGTGCCCGGACTGCCGGAGGGAGCGCCGACGCCGCCCGTGCCGCCGGTACCCGACGCGCCGCCACTGCCCGCTGCCCCGCCGCTTCCACCGGATCCGGCACCGCCACCCGCGCCACCGCCCTGGGCCGCCGCCAGCGCCGGCGTCAGCCCGATGATCGCGACCAGGAATCCGAACATCAGCTTTCTCATCGAGTCCTCCTGCGAACGTCGTTCGAAGCTCGAGGGCGCAAGATCCAGACCGTCGACGTGTGCGCGCGCGGCGTGGTCCCTGGCATCGCCGTTGCGACGCACCGGGCTGTGGTAGTCTGCGCGTGATTCACACCCACACACGCGAAGGACTGATTCCATGCGCCTCGTCGACCTCAGCTTCCCGATCAAGCCGCACTTCCGCTGGAAGGTGGAGCCGGTGCTGCGCAGCTCGCACGCGCGCGGCGACAACTTCCAGTCGACCGTGCTGACGATCGCCTGCCACGCGTACACGCATGTCGACGCGCCCGTGCACTTCCTGCCCGGCGACCGCGACATCGCGTCGATGCCCGTCGATCAGTGGATCGGCCCCGCCGCCGTCGTGGACCTCACGCACCTGGGCGACAACGGCGAGGTCTCGGCCGCCGAGCTCGACCGCCACGCCGGACACGTGCAGGCCGGCGACATCGTGCTGCTCCGCACCGACTGGCCCCGGAAGGTCGACGTGGCGAGCGAGAAGTTCTGGAAGGACGCGCCGTACACGGGCCGGAGCGCCTGCGACTGGCTGGTCGCCCGTCGCGTGAAGGCGGTGGGCTACGACTACCCGCCCGACTACACCGTCCGCACCGGCATCTTCTCGCCCGGCACGAAGGTGCCGCGGGAAGAGTGCACGACGCACTACGTCTTCTTCCCGGCCGGGATCACGGTGATCGAGTACCTGACCAACCTCGACCAGATCGGCGTCCCGCGCTGCCGGTTCATGGCCCTGCCTCTCCGGATCGAGGGCGCCGACGGCTCTCCCGTCCGCGCCGTCGCGCTCGTGGAGTGACCCGGCCGCCCACTACAATGGTGGGCGTGGAGCCCCTGGACCTCCGCCTGGCGCCGATGGCCGGCGTCACCAACGCGCCGTTCCGGCTCGTGTGCCGCGAGTGCGGCGCCGGCCGCCTGACGAGCGAGGAGATCGACGCCCGCGCGCTGGTGCTCGGCAACGCCAAGACCGACGCGCTGGCGCGTTACCTGCCCGAGGAGCGTCCGCTGGTCATGCAGCTCCTCGGGGCCGACCCCGACGTGCTGGCCGAGGCGGCGCGACGGCTGGAGGCGGCCGGCGCCGACGGGATCGACCTGAACATGGGCTGCCCAGTGCCCAAGATCGTCGCCAAGGGCCAGGGCTCCGCGCTCATGCGCGACCCGCTCGCCGCCGCCGTGATCTTCCGCACGCTGCGCAAGGCGGTGCGGGGTCCGTTCACGATCAAGATCCGCGGCGGCTGGGACGAGCGCACCGTGAACGCGGTCGAGATCGCCCGCCTGGCGGAGAGCGAGGGCGTCGACGCCATCACCGTGCACCCGCGCACGCGCTCGCAGCAGTTCACCGGCCGAGCGCCGTGGGACGTCATCGCCGCGGTGGTGGCAGCGGTGCGCGTGCCGGTCGTCGGCAACGGCGACGTCGCGAGCGCGGACGACGCGCGCGCGATGGTCGCCGCCACCGGCTGCGCGGCGGTGATGATCGGGCGCAGGGCGCTGGGGGCGCCGTGGATCTTCCGCGGCGAGACGATCGACCGCGACGCCCGCGCCGCGGTCATCCGCCGGCACGTCGATCTGATCGAGGCCCACCTGCCCGAGCGCCTCGCGCTGGTGCAGCTCAAGAAGCACCTCGCGTGGTACTCGGCGGGGCTGCCCGGCTCGGCCGCGCTGCGGCCTCGCCTCTTCGCGGCGGGGTCGCCCGCCGAGGTGCGCGCGCTCTTCTGGGCCCTGTGGACCGCGTGACCCAGCGCTGGTTCGAGGACTTCGGCCTCGGCGACCGGTTCGCGAGCCCGTCCAAGACCCTGACCGACGCGCACTTCCTGTTCTTCGCCGGCATGACGGGCGACGCCCACCCGATCCACTACGACGACGAGTACGCGAAGGGCACGCGCTTCGGCCGGCGGCTGGCCCACGGGCTGCTCCTCACTTCGCTCACCGCCGTGGGGGCCTCGACGCTGGCGCCGATCATCGAGCACTCGATCGTGGCCTTCGTCGAGCAGTCCACGCGCTTCCTGGCGCCGGCCTTCATCGGCGACACGCTCAAGCCCGAGCACGAGGTGGTCGGGCTCGAGCGCAAGCGCTCGGCCGGGCTGCTCACCCTGCGCGTCACGCTCACCAACCAGCGCGGCGAGACGGTCCTGGACGGAGAGCACCGCTATCTGATCGCGTACCGCCCCGCGGGCTGAGCCCGCCGCTCGACCGTCGTTCGTCGTCTACGTCTCATTGGCCCCGCGCGCCGGATTCTGGCCCTGTCGTTGTCCCGCTTCCCCCACACGGTACACTTCGGGTTGTTGGCGGCCGTGGTCGTGCGGCATGGCGAGTCCAGGGGTGACCTTGATCGTCATGTGATCGACACGGTTCGCCACGCTGTGGCACCTGGTTCAGCTCCCGCCGTGGTACGCACGGCCCCGCTACGCCGCGGCGGGAGGCGCAAAAGGTGGTCGTGCGTGAGGTCCGGACTCCGTCGCGGTGGGCGGGTCGGCCGCGTGCGGGACGGGCTCGGAGACGTCCATGGTGGTCGGCGGCCGCGTGTTCAACCGCGTGCTGGTCGGAGCCGACTACCTGCTCGCCCGGCCGCCCGTGCCGCCCCACCCGTCGATCGAGACCCCGCCGCCCGCCGTCCTCCCGCTCACGGAAGACCGCTGAGATGGGCCACGACTGGGACGTGGTCATTGCCGGCGGTGGGGTGGCCGGCGTGTCGGTCGCGGCCGCGCTCCGGGAGTTCGGCGACCGCGTGCTGGTGGTGGAGCCCGGTCTCGACAACACCAAGCGCCTGGCCGGCGAGCTGATCCATCCGCCCGGCGCCAGCGACCTCGCCGCGCTGGGGCTCCTCGACCCGCTGGAGCAGGCCGGCGTGGCGCCCGTGCTCGGATTCGCGGTCTCAGCCGAGGCCACCGCGGCGCCGCACCTGCTGCCCTACGGCGAGATCCCGGGTGTGCAGCGACCGGGCTTCGCAGTCGACCACGCCGTCCTCAGCAGCACGCTCCTGGAGGTCGTGGCCCGCCTGCCCCACGTCACGCTGTGGGGCGACGCGCGCGTCACCTCGTTCGAGCAGACCCCGGAGGCAGCCACCGTGACCGTGGCCCGGGCGGGGCGGACGGAGCGCATCCGGGCGCGTCTCGTCGTCGCCGCCGACGGCGGCACCTCGACCCTGCGCCGGCTCGCCGCGATCGGCCACAGGCGCGTGCGCCTGTCGCAGATGGTCGGCGTGCAGCTGACCGGCGACGTCCCCAGCCCCGGCTACGGCAACGTCTTCCTCGGAGGGCCGGCGCCCGTCCTCGCGTACGCGACCGGCGGGGGGACGGTGCGCGTCATGTTCGACGTCCCCCCCAATCCGCACGGCGTCGACGCCATCCTGAAGGATCCGGCCTTCCTCGCGGCCCTGCCCCCCCAGTTCCGCGCGCGCGTCCGTGCCGCGCTCCGCGCGCAGCCGCCCCTGGTCTGCGCCAACTATTCGATCGTCCCGGCGACGGTGGCGGTCGGTCGTCTGGCGCTGGTCGGGGACGCCGCCGGCTGCTGCCACCCGCTCACGGCCACCGGGCTCAGCGTCTGCACGCGCGACGCGCTGCGGCTGCGCGCCGCGCTGCGCGAGTCGGGGGGCGACGTGCCCCGCGCGCTGGCCGCGTACGCGCACGCCCGGGGCGGCCCCCAGCGGACCCGCGTGGCGCTGGCCGAGGCGCTGTACCGGGCGTTCGCCGGGCAGTCCGACGAGATGCGGCTGCTGCGCGAGGGTGTCCTGCGCTTCTGGCAGCGCAGCCGCCGCGGCCGCGCGGTCTCCATGGCCCTGCTCACGACGCAGGAGGGACGCCTGTCGGTCATGGCCGCGCAGTACGCGCGCGTCCTCGCCTATGCGCTGATGGGGCTGGTCTACCTCCGTCGCGAGCGGCCGGGCTCCGTCCTCGCCCGCCTGCGCACCGTCGGCCGCCTGTCGCTCGCTACCATGCGGATGCTGGCCCAGGCCTATCGCTGGCGCCTCGGGGACGCCTGATGACCGCGTAGCTTGACACTCTCGGGGCTCCGGTGCTATTCCGCCCACTGACAGCGTCAGATCCGGCAACGAGTCACCGCATCGCCAACGAGAGGAGACTCGCGATGGCCTCAGTCACCGTCAACGGTCGTCGGCACGAGCTCAACCTGCCCGACAGCACGCCGCTGCTGTGGGCCCTTCGTGACGAGCTCGGTCTCACCGGTACCAAGTACGGCTGTGGCATGGCGCTGTGCGGCGCCTGCACCGTGCACGTCGACGGCAACCCGGTCCGCGCCTGCGTGACGCCAATCGCGGCGGTGGGCAACGGCAAGGTCACCACCATCGAGGCGATCGGCACCGATCGGGTCGGGCGGGCGCTGCAGGCCGCGTGGGTCGACCTCGGTGTGCCCCAGTGCGGTTACTGCCAGGCCGGCCAGATCATGGCGGCGACGGCGCTGCTCCGGCGCTCGCCGAAACCGACCGACGCCGAGATCGACGAGGCCATGAGCGGCAACATCTGCCGCTGCGGCACCTACGTGCGCCTGCGGGCCGCCATCAAGCAGGCGGCCGCCCAGACGGGAGGCCCCCGATGAGCACACCGGTGATCCTCGCCAACGTCAGCCGTCGCCGGTTCCTGCAGGGCGCGACCGCGCTGGGCGGCTTCGTGCTCGCGGCGGGTCTCCCGTCCGTCGGGCGCGCCGCCGATCCCCCGAAGTACGGCGCCGACGGCATGCCGAACGGATGGGTCGACGATCCGCTGGTGTTCGTGGCCATCGCCGACGACGGCACGGTCACCATCGTCTGCCACCGCTCCGAGATGGGCCAGGGCGTGCGGACCGGCATGCCGATGATCGTCGCCGACGAGCTCGAGGCCGACTGGAAGCGCGTGCGCGTGATGCAGGCCCCGGGCGACGAGAAGCGCTTCGGCAACCAGGACACCGACGGCTCGCGGAGCACGCGGCACTTCTTCGAGCCCATGCGCCGGTGCGGCGCGGCGGCCCGGACCATGCTCGAGGCCGCGGCGGCCGAGCGGTGGAAGGTGCCCGTCGCCGAGGTCGAGGCGAAGAACCACGAGGTCGTGCACGCCAAGAGCGGCCGGCGCGCCGGCTACGGCTCGCTGGCCAAGGCCGCGGCCAAGCAGCCCGTCCCGGCCCGGGACGCGGTGCGCCTGAAGGACCCGTCGAAGTTCCGCTACATCGGCAAGGGCGAGCTGAAGCTCCTGGACGCCCGCGACATGGTGACCGGCAAGGCGCAGTACGGCATCGACACGCGGCTGCCGGGCATGCTCTACGCGGTCGTGGCCCGGCCACCCGTCTACGGCGGCAAGCTCGTGAGCGTCGACTCGGCCGAGGCGCTGAAGGTGCCGGGCGTCGTCAAGGTCGTGGAGATCGAGCCCAGCCCGGCGCCGGCCCACTTCAACCCGCTCGGCGGCGTGGCGGTCGTCGCGCGCAACACCTGGGCGGCCATCCAGGGACGGCGGGCGCTGAAGATCGTGTGGGACGACGGCCCGAACGGCTCCTACGACTCGACGGCCTTCAAGGCCGCGATGGAGGAGTCCGCGCGTAAGCCGGGCAAGGTCGTGCGCGACGACGGCAACGTGACGACCGCCATGGAGGGCGCGGCGCGGAAGCTCGACGCCGAGTACTACATCCCCCACCTGGCCCACGCGCCGATGGAGCCCCCGGCCGCGACCGCCCGCATCACGCAGGGCAAGTGCGAGGTGTGGGGCTGCGTGCAGTCGCCTCAGGCCACGCGCGACCTGGTGGCCAAGCGGCTGGGCATCGCGCCGTCCGACGTCACCGTGCACGTCACCCTGCTGGGCGGTGGGTTCGGCCGCAAGTCCAAGCCGGACTTCGCCATCGAGGCCGCCGTGGTCTCCAAGGCCATGGAGGGCAAGCCGGTCAAGCTGACGTGGACGCGCGAGGACGACCTGATGCACACCTACTTCCACACGGTGTCGGTGGAGCATCTCGAGGCCGGACTGGACGGCCAGGGCCGCACCGTCGCGTGGACGCATCGCAGCGTGGCCCCGACGATCTTCTCGACCTTCGTCGAGGGGGCCAAGCACGAGGCGCCCCTCGAGCTCGCGATGGGCGTCATCAACGTTCCGTTCGCGATCCCCAACATCCGCATCGAGAACCCCGAGGCGGTCGCCCACACGCGCATCGGCTGGTTCCGCGCCGTCTCCAACATCCCCCACGCGTTCGCGGTCCAGTCGTTCGTCGCCGAGCTGGCCGCCGCGGCCGGCCGGGACCCGAAGGACTACCTGCTCGAGATCATCGGGCCGGCGCGGCAGATCAAGCCGGCCGACCTGCAGGACGCCTGGAACCACGGCGAGTCCCCCGAGAGGTACCCGGTGGACACCGGCCGCCTGCGGCGCGTCGTCGAGACCGTCGCCCGCGAGGCGGGCTGGGGCCGGTCGCTGCCCAAGGGCCGCGGGCTCGGCATCGCCGCGCACTACAGCTTCGTGAGCTACGTCGCCTCAGTGGTAGAGGTCGCGGTGGACGACAAGGGCGTCATGACGATCCCGCGCGTGGACATCGCGATCGACTGCGGCGCGACCGTCAACCCCGACCGGGTGCGGGCCCAGATGCAGGGCGCCGCCGTCATGGGCGTCGGCATCGCGACCCTCGGCGAGATGACCTTCAAGGGCGGCCGCGCCGAGCAGGAGAACTTCCACACCTACGAGGTCACGCGGATGGCCGGCGCCCCGCTCGACACCCGCGTGCACATCATTCCCGGGGACTACAGCAAGCCGATGGGGGGCGTGGGCGAGCCCGGGGTGCCGCCGATCGCGCCCGCGCTGTGCAACGCGATCTTCGCGGCGACCGGCAAGCGCATCCGGCGCCTGCCCATCCGCGACCAGCTGAAGGCCTGACCCGTTCGCGCAGGAGCCCGCTACGCGCGCGTCATGCGGACGCCGCGTAGCGGGCGAGCGCCCACGTCGGGAAGTAGGCGGGGTAGAGCCGGTAGTCGAGCATCGCCGTCCCGAAGAACACGCCGTTGACGGGCCCCGAGGGCCAGCCACCCCCCGGCACCTGGTGCCCGACGAGCCACGCGATCCCGCGCTCCACCGCCGGGTGCCCGGCGCCGACGACCTCCAGGAGCGCCAGCAACGCCCACGCCGTCTGCACCGGAGCGCTCTCGGCGTCGACCCAGCCGCCGCTCACGCAGCTCGTCCAGTGCTCGCCCCAGCCGCCGTCTCCTCGCTGCCGGGCGAGCAGGAACTCCGCCGCCCGCACGAGCGCGGGGTCGCCCGGGTCCACGCCTGCGGCGCGGAGCCCGGCCGTGAAGTGGAAGGCGCCGTAGGTGAAGTGGACGCCCCACGCGGCGGGGACCGCGCCGTCGGCACGCTGGCTCCCGCGCAGGAAGCGCACGCCGGCGTCGACGGCCGGCCTCAGTCGCGGGGCGAGCGAGGCGTCGCGCGCGCGCAGGCGCGCCAGCGCGCCGACACACGAGGCGGTGCACTCGACGTAGGACCGCTCGGTCATGCAGTCGCCGAACATCTCGGAGGCGTTGAGCCGCTCCAGCCAGCGCCCGCCGCGGCGCGGCTCGTAGGTGCCGAAGCCGCCGTCGCGGTTCTGACGGGCCAGGATGAACGATGCGGCCCGGTCCCGGCGCGTCTTCGACAGCCGCTCCGTCGTCGGCAGTAGGTGCTCGGTCTCGAGCAGCGCGCTGATCGCCTCGGCGGTGCAGTCGCTGACCGGCCACCGGTGGGCGCCGTCGGAGAAGCACCAGCCGCCGGTGATCGGCTCGCGGTGCTCGTCCCACCAGCGCGGCAGCTCCTCGTCGAGCTGGGTGGCGCGCAGGAACGCCGCGCCCCGTCGGATCGCCGGCGCGTGGCGGGCGTCCTCGGGCGTGAACAGCGCGCGCAGCGCGAAGGCGGTGTCCCAGGCGTTCGAGCGCGCGCCGGCGTAGCGCACGCCGCCGTCCGCGCCCTCCCAGCGCCACGCCTCGAGCCCCGCGAGGCCGGCGTCGAGCGCGGGATCGTCGGGATCGTTCGCCCACAGCGCCAGGCAGTTCAGCACAGCGTTCACCGGGGACAGTCCGCGCTCGCGGCTCTCGCGCTGCTCGTAGCGGATGCGGGCCAGGCTCGAGGCGAGCGCGCGCCGGCGCAACGGTTCCGGCATGGCGCGATCCACCTCCGCCAGTACCGCGGCGGCCAGCCGCAGGCCGCGGCCGGGGCGTGCGTGCAAGTCGCCCGGCGTCACGTCGTGGCGGTGGGCCTCGAAGTCGAGCGTCGCGTAGGGCACGGCGTACAGCTCCCCGCGCAGCGCCTCGCCGAGCGGTCCGAGGTCGGCCGTCGCGCGGCGCCCGTAGAGGTACGCCATCGCGAGGTAGATGTAGCGCGTGTGGCAGTACCAGCGGGCGGGGTGGAACGGCAGCCGCGCCGGCAGCGCGTAGAGCTCCGGCAGCACCGGTGTGACGCCGGCCCAGCCGTAGAGACCGAGCAGCGCGAGCCAGAACTTACCCCAGGCGGGCACGGCGGCCACGCCGCCCGGCTGCGCCTGCAGCCACTTCCGGGCGCCGGCCGTCCTCGGATCGTCGGCGGGCAGGCCGAGCAGGCGCAGGGCGACGTAGACGAGGGTCGTGACGAAGACGAATCCCGGCGACTCGGGGTGCAGGCCCCAGACGCCCTCCGTCGTCGCCGTCGTCCGTAGGAAACGGAGGATCCCGGCCCGCGTCGACGCGTCGACCGGGCGTCCGACGACGTGGCGGGCGATGACCACCTGCGCCGTGATCATCGGACACCACACCATCTCGCCCTCCCAGTCGCCGCGGGGCGACTGGAGCAGGACCAGGTGGGTGAGGGCGCGGTCGCGGGCGGTGGCGACCTCCACCGCCATCAGGACGCCGCGGGAGCCGGGCGCTCGCGGGCGACGCGGGCGGCGCTCGCCAGGTGCTCCTCCCACTTGCGAACGGTGAGCTGCTGGAAGAGCGCCACCGCCGGGTTGAGGTCGGGCACCGGACGGTCGTGGTGCGCCTCCCAGCCGCGCTGCTCGGCCTCGACGGCGACGCCGTCCTGCGCGAGGAGCGGGCCGATGAGGAGGCGGTTGGACACGCGCAGCACGAGGCGCATGAGCGCGCGCGGGATCCGCACCGGCGTCAGCGGGACGTTCAGCGACTCGAAGTAGAAGAGGAAGAACGTGCGCGTCGTGGACGCGTCGATGGGCAGGAAGAAGCACCAGTGCCGGATCTTGCCGTCGGTGTTCGACCACTGGTACGGGTACTCGTAGCAGAGGTCCATCGCCGACGTGTTGATGCGGCGGCGGTCGACGAAGCGACCCGACACGCGGCCGCGCCCCACCTCGGTGTCGTACGACACCACCACGCGCTCGCCGACCAGGTCGCACCGGCGCAGCCGCGCGTTCTCGAAGGGCCGGTACTTGCGGTGGAGCCAGGCGTGCGTGAAATCGCTCACGTTGTCCACGATCATCGAGTGGTGGGCGCGCCACGTGAAGTCGAGCGGCACGCACGGCCACGCCGCCGGCCCCTCCAGCTCCGGGATGTCGGGGATGTGCCGCGTCTCGGCGAGCGCGGGATCGCCGGGGAAGATCCAGATCAGCCCGTAGCGCACCCGCACCGGATACGTCCGCAGGCGCACGTCGGGCATGGGCCGGCCGAAGAGCTCGTGCGGGATGTGGGCCAGCCGTCCGTCGGCGTCGTAACCCCAGCCGTGGTACGCGCACGCGAGCCGGCAGCCCTCGACGCTGCCCAGCGTGAGCTTCAGCTGCCGGTGAGCGCACCGGTTCTCCACGGCGTGCAGCGCGCCCGCGACGTCGCGCCAGAGGGCGATCGACGTCCCCCAGAACGTGACCTCGGTGATGGCGCCGGGCCGGACCGCGCGGTCGTACTCGACGGCGTACCAGTAGTCGGGGTGCAGGCCGGCGGCGCGCGCCTTCTCGCGGCGGCCGCGGGCCTGGGCGAAGGTCGGCGGTGCGCTCACGCCGCGGTCCCCGCGCGCTCCAGGCAGGCCTCCCACTTGCGGATCGTCAGCCGGTGCAGCTGCGAGACGGCCGGGTTCAGCTCCAGGAGCGGGGCCGCCCAGTGCGCCTCGTAGCCGGCCTGCTCGGCTTCGAGGGCCGCGCCGTCCTGATCCAGGAGCCGCCGGACGGTGGGCTGGGCGGCTTGCAGCAGCCAGCGCACGACCCGGCGCGAGAGCGGGACCGGCAGCGCGGCCACGCGCAGCGCGTCGTACATCATCACGAAGAACATGCGCGTGGTGCGTGCGTCCATCGGCAGCAGGAAGGTCCAGTACTTGATCCGCCCGCGGATACCCGACCACTCGAAGGACGCCCAGTGGTACGGGTACTCGTAGCAGATCGTCATCGGCGAGGGCGCCACCCCGCGGCGGACCAGCGGCCCGACCCGCGCCTCGTAGCGCATCAGGACGCGGTCGTCGTCGGCCTCGCAGTGCAGGAGCCGGCCGGGATGGAACGACGCGAAGCGCCGGTGCAGGTGCGCGTGCGTGAGGTCGCACAGGTTGTCGACCACCATCGAGTGGTGCGTGCGCCAGGTGAAGTCGATCGGCACGTACGCCCACGGATCCGGCCCCTCCAGCTCCGGCACCGCGGGCAGCGGGCGGTGCGCGGCCCGCGCGGGATCGCCCGGGAAGATCCACACGAGCCCGTACCGGGCCTGGACGGGGTAGCCCTCGACCGCCGCGCAGGCGAGCGGCGCGCCGAACCGGTCGCACGGGAGTCGGCGATCGTCGATCGCGTGCAGCGCGCCGTCGCCGTCGCGCCAGAGGATGATCGGCACGCCCCAGAAGCGCGTGGCGCGGGTGGTTCCCCGCGGGAGCGCGCGCGCGTACTCCACGGCGTACCAGTGGTCCGGATCGAGTCCGGCCGCCCGCACCCTCTGGCGCGGATTGACCGCCTCCTCGAACGTCGGCGGCGTCACGGCGCCACCAGTGCCGGCGCGCTCAGCACCGCCCGGCGACGGCGCCGGTAGCGGACGAGGCACGGCGTGCGCGGCCCCACCACGAACGTGGAGTAGTCCGGCTCGTAGCCGGCGGCGCCGGCGGTCAGCTCGAACCGCTGCAGGAGCACCGACCAGATGACCTTGATCTGCTGCTGGGCGAACGTGGTCCCGATGCAGCGGTGATGACCGCCGCCGAATCCGATCAGCGCGTGCTTCACGCGCCGGTCCTCCTGCCGCCCGGGGCCGAAGCGATCGGGGTCGTAGCGGTCGGGGTCCGCGAACACGTCGGCGAGCCGATGGCCGGCGGCCGGCGAGACCATGGCCATGTCGCCAGCCGGCACCACGTAGTCGCCGAACGGGAGGTCGTGGACTACCCGGCGCATGAGCATGACGAGGGGCGGATGCATCCGCTCCGCCTCCTTGATGCACCGCTCCAGCACCACCAACCGGCGCAACGACTCGAGGTCCACCGCCCGGCCATCGCCGAGGACCTCCCGTTGCTCGGTCAGCACCGCCGGCAGGTGCGTGGGGTGCTGGAGCAGGAGCAGCCCCGTCCACGCGCCCATCACCGCGCTCGTGTGCTGGCCCGCGAAGATGATGCCGAGGAGCAGGCCGGTGATCTCCGCGTCGGTGAGCGCGCGCCCGTCGCCGTAGCGCGCGCCCATGAGCGTCTGGAGGAAGTCCTCGCCCTCGACGCCCCGCGCCCGCCGCTCGGCGATGACGTCGGCGATCAATGTCTGAATCGCGGTCCGGGCGCGGTCGCGGCGCCGGAAGACCGGCAGGGGCAGGTACGGGTTGAAGAAGGCGAGCAGATTGATGCCGCCCTCGAGGTCGTGGTAGAGGTGCGCGAACTCGCGCGAGACCCGGCGCCGCATCTCCTCGCCGATGAGGCACCGCGTGGCGATGAACACGGTGAGCTCGTTCATCGCGACGGCCAGGTCGACCTCGCCGGCGTCGCCCCAGGCGTCGGTGTAGGCCTCGGCCTCCTCCTGCATCACCCGCGCGTAGGTCCGCATCCGCTCGTCGCGCAGCGCCGGGAACAGGAAGCCGAGCTGCTCGTCGAGCACCGGCGGCGGCACGTCGTAGACGACGCCGGGGCCGAAGATGGGCACGGTGAACTGGTAGACCTCGCGGGCGCTGAGCTGCTCCGGGGGTGCGTTGAAGAACGCGGCCTGCGCGCTCGGCCCCAGCATCGCCGTCACCCGGGTACCGGGCAGGCGGAACGAGAAGATCTCGCCCAGGCGAGCGTGGCCCCGGCGCAGCAGGCCGACCGGGTCGCGGCGCAGAGCCAGAGCGTGGCCCAGCAGCGGCAGGCCGCCCGGCAGCGCGGGGGGACGACGCGCGGATCCGCTCATGGCCGGACGAGCTTCCCTCGGCGGACGAAGTCCTCGTACGCCTCGCGCACCGCCTCCTCGATCGACGACGGCTGGTACCCGAGCTCCGTCCGCGCCTTCGTGACGTCGGCCCGCCGGTGCATGCGCAAGATCCGCACGGCGCCCGGCGTGAAGCGCGGCTCCACGTCGGGAACGACGCGCATCACGAACAGGTTGACCAGCTCGGCGAGACCGCTCATGAGCGGCCCGGGCAGCCGCAGGCGCGGGCGGCGGCGGCCCGTGATCCCCTCGTAGATCGTCATCAGCTCATCGACGGTCTTGAACGCCGTCGAGAAGATGTACTTCTGCCCGGGGCGGCCCTTGTCCATGGCCAGGCGGTGGCCCTGCACGATGTCGCGGGTCGCGACGAACTCGAACCCGCCGGGGACGTAGGCCCGCAGCCGTCCGCGCGCGAAGTCCAGCAGCAGCTGGCCCATCCGCGAGGGCTTGTAGTCGTGGGGCCCGAGGATGGCGCACGAGGTCGCGATGACGACGTCGAGCCCGTCGACGACGGCCTTGAGGCACTCGTGCTCCACCGCAACCTTGCTGCGCTGGTACGGCAGCAGGTGCGCGAAGGGATCGACGGGGACGGTCTCGTCGCTGGGACGGGTCGGGTCGTGGCCGACCGCGCTGAACGAGCCCGTGACGACGACGCGCTCGACGCCCTCGGCGAGCGCGGCGCGCAGCACGTGACGGGTACCGAGCACGTTGCTGGCATAGATCTCGCGCTGCTGCCCCTCGGCGCTCGAGACCTTGGCCGCGCAGTGGTAGACACGCCGGCAGCCGTGGACCGCCGCGCGCACGGCCGCCGCGTCGCGCAGGTCACCCCACGCTACGTCGACACCCAGCCCGGCCAGCGCCTCGCCGGTCCCGCCGCGCCGCTCGAGAACCCGAACCTCCTGGCCCTCGTCGAGCAGCCGCCGGACCAGGTTGGCGCCGAGGTGTCCGCTGCCACCGGTCACCAGCACACGCATGCGGCTCCCAGGATGCCCCGCCCTCACCCGCACGGCAACCGGGCGGTGGTCCCAATCGTCTTTAAAGAGTGTCTGCTAGAGTGATCGCAATGCCCGTCGCCGCCGCGCTCCTCCTCACGCTCCTGGCGTTGGGTGGGACGGCGGCGTCGGCCGTCGCCCAGAACGCCGCGCCCGAGGCGCGCGCGCTGCTCGTCGCCTGGCATGAGGACCCCGCGCGCATCGACCGCGCTCGGGCCCTGTTCGAGAGCGCCGCGGTCGCCGACCCGTCGCCCGAGACGCTCACGGACCTGTCGCACACCTGGTTCCTCACCGGCGAGTTCCGTGCCCCCGGCGAGGCCGAGCGCGTCGCGGCCTACGAGCGCGGCGTCGAGGCGGCGCGCCGCGCGATCGCCGCGGCACCGCGCCTCGACCGCGCGCACTTCTACGTGGCCATCAACAGTGGCCGCCTCGCCGAGCTGCGGGGCCTCACGGGGGCCGTCGGCCTCGTCGGCACGATCCGCGAGGAATCGGAGACCGTGCTCCGCCTGAACCCGACCAACGTCGAAGGCCTCATCCTGGCCGCCAGCCTCGCCGCCCGGATGCCGCGCGTCCTGGGCGGCGATCGCGCGAAGGCCGAAGTCCTCTTCCGGCAGGCGCTCGAGCTCGATCCCCACCACACCGGCGGTCGCCTGGAGCTGGCCCGGCTCTACGTGGCCACCCGGCGCTGGCGCCAGGCCGAGCGCGAGCTCCAGCTCGTCTTGAACGATCCGTCGCCGACCGACCTGCCGCGGTGGACCGTGAGCGAGCGGGCGCGCGCCCGGACGCTGCTGATCGAGGTCTACGAGCGGCGCGGGATCACAGGCGCTCCGCAGTCGCCATAGCGGCGGGCCCGCGCCACCACTGGCGCGCGGTCTCCCCCAGGATCGGCAGCACGACGCGGGGACGCATGAACGCCCGCTTGGGCTTGGCGCCGGTCATCGCCTCGCCCCACTCGACGAGGAAGTCGGACCCACGCCGACGCATGAGCGCCGCGCAGCCGTCGAGGAACGACGGGAGGTGCACCGAGGCCTTTGCCATCGCCCACGACCAGCGAAAATCCCAGCCGAACGAGGCCATCCACCGGTCCTGGTAGCGCCTGAGGAAGGCCCGGCGCAGGTCACCGGCCGCCAGCGCCTCGTCGAGGGTCGCGGCCGCGATCTCGGCGCCGTCCATCGCGTACTGGATCCCCTCGCCCGTGAGCGGATCGATGTGGCCGGCGGCATCGCCAATGACGAGCAGATGGTCGTCGTAGCTGCGCGGCACACCCCCCAGGCGGAGCGGCGCGGCCCGCATGGGCGCCATGCGCGGCGCCGGACCGAGCGCGCGGCTCACGTGAGGATCGCTGCGGACGATCTTCTCGTGCAGCGGCTTGAGGTCGCGCAGCCCGGCCGGGCCGCCCGGGATGACATAGCAGCAGAGGTTGAGCTCGCCGCCGGCCTCGCGAATGATGACGCAGTAGCCGGGCAGCAGCTCCGCCGGGTAGAACATGACGCCGTCGGAGGCGAAGTTCGTGGTGGCGGCGTCGATATACGACCGGCTGCACACGCCGTCGGGCGCGGTCGTCACCACGCCCAGCCCCCGGGCCAGCCGGGCCAGTGCGCCGTCGGCGGTGACCAGCGCGCGGGCGCGATAGGTGGTGCCCGGCGTGGTCGCGCATCGCACGGTCCACAGCTCGTCGTCGGCCGAGAACGTCGCGCCGGAGACGGGTGAGTCCTCCACCAGCTCAGCGCCGGCCGCCGCCGCCGCCCGCGCGACGCGCACGTCGAGCGCCTTGCGCTTGATGGCGATCATGAGCGGCCGCCGCCCCTCCTCGACCGAGCTGCCGATGAAGGTCACGCCGCGGGGGCTGACGAAGCCGCCGATCTGCGCCCAGTGCCCCTCGCCCGCGGACAGTACCTGGGCCAGCACGCCCATCCGCTCCAGGTGCATCTGCGCGCGGCCGGTGATCGCATCACCGCACAGCTTGTCGCGGGGAAACCGCTCGCGCTCCAGCAGCAGGACGCGGCGACCACGGCGGGCGAGGTAATACGCGCAGGTCGATCCGGCGGGGCCGGCGCCGACGATACACACGTCCCACGGCGGCGCGGAGAAGGCCATGGCGCCTTCTGTCTACCGCAAGGACCAGGCGCTGTCTATTGGTCCTTTGACCATGGGGGCTTCGAACGGGCCTCCCGAGCCCCCCTTTGGTGGCTCGGGACGCCCCGGCGAAGCCGTGGCGTCCCTCGATGCCGCACTTCGCTTCGGCGGCGAGGCTAGGACGGCGCTTGTTCGATGAAGCGGGCGAGCTCGGTCATGTTGGCGTCGAAGAAGGCGAAGACGGGAATGGAGCGGTGGCGGCCGTGCTTGAGGTACTGGTCCATCAGGTCGGCATTCCTGTCACGCAAGAAGATGCGCAGGTCGAGGCCGCCGTGCTCGGCCAGCTTCGCCACGAACGGGATGTAGGCCAGCGAGGTCCCGCACCAGTCCTCGGTGATCACCAAGACGCGCCTGGGGTCGCCGAGGCGCGCGAGGACCGCGCTCGCTCCCGGCGGGAGAGCGACCTGACCGAGCGCGCGGACGAAGCGCTCCTTGTTGACGGTCATCTGCGCGACGTACTGCTCCAGGGTCAGCCCCTGCTCGAACCGTGCCTGCGTCACCATGGCCGTGTCTCGCTCCGTCAGAAGACGAACGGGAGCATGCGCCAGCGGACGCGCGCACAGTACGCGGTCCACAGGGCGCCGTACTTCGCACGGCAGCGACGATCGTCGCGGCGCGCGCGATGCGGGAAGAAGACCGTGAGCCACAGCGCCGGCAGGTACGGCACCGGCGACGCGAACCCGCACGGCAGCGTCCACGCGTAGTAGAGGAGCAGCTCCCCCGTGTAGTTGAGCTTTCGCCCGAGGCCCCAGAAGCCCGAGACGAGCAGGCGGCCGCCGATCGTCTCCGGGGGCCGGCGCCAGATGCGCGCGGCGGGGTCGAGCTTGAACCGGTGCTTCTGCTGGTTCGCCCCGCGGAAGAGCCAGAAGCCCAGCGCGTACATCGCGACCAGGCCGACCACGGCCGGCGCCGACATCGGCACGAGTCGATCCACCAGGTACCAGCCGGGGAGGCTGTAGAACAGCGGAACCAGGACGAGGTCGCCCCACACCAGCGCCCAGCCGAAGCGCTCCTCGAGGACGTCCCACGTCGAGAGCATGCCGTGCTCGAAGTGGAAGTAGTTGGCGATGTAGAGCAGGGTGAAGACCTCGAAGAGGATCAGCGGCGTCGCCAGGCGGCCGTGGCGCTCCCACTGCGCGAACGCGAACGCGACGTTGACGAGCCCGAGTCCGATGAGCGAGGGCCGGTAGGCGAACATCTTGAGGTCGACGCCGGCCCACACGGGATTGCGCTCGACCCCGTAGAAGTACTCGCGGACGACCGCCGTAGGGCCGCCCTCCAGGAGCCCGCGACCCTGGGCCCGGCGGCCGACGACGTAGAGCGCCGCGGCCCACGCGACGGCCACGACGTTGGTGGCGACGACGAGCTCGGCGAAGTGATCCACGATCACCGACGGTGACCAGAGGCCGGCGGCCGTCGTCGCCGCCACGACGCCGGCCGTGAGCAGGAGCAGCCGCAGGCCGTTCAGCGTGTAGCGGCGCCCGCGCTCGGGAGCGGCGAGCCCGGCGTGCACGGGGCCGGGCACGAGGCGGGAGGCGACGAACAGCGCACCGACGAAACCGGTCACGGCCAGCGCGGCCAGCGCGACGCCGCCCACGCTCATGAGCGTGCCGCCGCCCGGCGGAAGCGCGGCGTGATCGCCACCCACGAATCCCACGCGAGGTAGGCGTGACCGACCAGCCACGGCATGGTGAGGCCGTAGAACATCGCGAAGGCCAGCGGCGTGCGGGCGCGCATGCCCTCGTAGCCGCTCAGGTGCCCGACGAGGAGGTACTGCACGCACGAGTAGGTGAGGTACGAGCCCAGCGTGAGCTGCAGCGCGTGGCGCCACGGGCTGCCGTGCACGATGCCGATGATCAGCACCAGGTTCACGAGCGTCGTGACCCAGACGTTGAAGCCCTCCTGGGCCAGCGACCACGGCGCGGCGATCCAGAACCGGTCGGCCTCGGCGTAGATCGCCCACAGGTCGGCGGCCCAGTCGCGCCCGACCAGCCGGGGCAGGTCGGCGCCGCGCCGGATCAGCGCCAGATCCAGGGTGACGTTGAACAGCGAGAAGAACGCGAGCATGCCGATGATGACCCGGTCGCGGACGCGCAGAGTCATCGCTGCCCGACCCAGGACCGGTCGGCGACGGCCCGCCAGCGCGAGCGGATCACCTCGAACTCCGCGGGCGGCAGGGAGCCGTCGCCCAGCCCGGCGGCGTTCTCGCGCCAGCGGCCCGCCCGCGTGGTGCCGACGATCAGCGTGTGCACGCCGGGGACGGCGGCGGTGAAGCGCAGGGCCGCGCCGATCGACTCGGCCGGCGGCCGCCGCAGGAAGTCGTAGTCGAGCTTCTGCAGGCGGTCCCAGTAGACCTGGTGATAGGGATTGTCGGGCCGGTGGCCCGTGCGCCAGGCCGCGTTGGCGATGGGCCGCTTGACGATGACGCCCACGCCGCGCGCCCGCGCCAGCGGGAGCGTCAGGTCGATCGCCTCCTGGTCGGCGACGTTGAGCGAGGTCTGCAGCGTGTCGAAGCGCCCGCACTCGATCGCCAGGCGCGCCGCCGCGCCGTCTCCGCTGTAGCCGACGAAGCGCGCCTGTCCCCGCGCGCGCGCCCGCTCGGCGACCTCGATCACGTCGCCGCGGCGCAGATCGTCCTCGGAGCAGGTGTGGAGCTGCAGCAGATCGACGTGGTCGGTGCGCAGCCGCTCGAGGCTGCGGGCGATGCTGCGCTCGAGCGAGGCCGGCCGCCAGTCGTCGCGGCCGGTGCCCTCGTAATGGCCGCACTTGGTGAAGAGGCGGACGTCGCGGCGGCGGCCCGCGAGGGCCTCGCCGATCAGCGCCTCGGAGTCGCCGTAGCACTCCGCGGTGTCGACCACGTCGAGCCCGGCGTCGAGGGCGTCGTGGAGCAGCCGGCGCACCGTCGCGACGTCGACGCGGTCGAAACCGATCTCGGAGCCGCCGAAGCCGAGCACGCTCACCTCGAGCCCGGTCCGGCCGAGCACGCGCCGGATCATCGGCGCTGCTCGGCGCGTGGGGGCCGCAGGGCGGCCCCCGCGTCGGTCACGCCGCGCGACGCAGCACCAGATCCTCCTCGTGCACGGTCGGGAGCGCGGCCGGCGCCACGGGCTTCAGCACGAGCTCGTAGCCGGCCGGCACGTGCTCGACCACGTTCGCCCAGGCCGGCTCGAGCAGCGACGTCCAGTCGGACGGCGCGCTCAGCACGACCCGCCCCGCCCGCCACAGCCAGGGCGCCTCGACCTGCACGGACACGAGCGACTCGCCGCCGAGCGTCCGGAACAGGGCCGCGTGCGCCTGGGCGCGGACGGCCTGCGCGCGCTCGTTTACATGGTCCCGGTGTACGCGCCAGACGAGCGGGCCGACGATCATACCGCCGACGACTGCGATGCCGATCAGCTCCGCCAGCATGATCCTGTCCTCCCACGGCTTGGGATGACGGGCGGGCGGCGCGGGATTCCGGGGCGCTAGTCGGAGCGGCCACGGGCCGCGATGTCCCAGACGGCCTCGACCGTCGGCCCACGGACGCCGTAGACGCGGTCGTAGAGGTTGAAGGTGGGGTCGCAGTGCGGCGGGAAGAACTCGATGCGCTCACCGAGCTTCGGGGCCCGGGCGGGGTCGGTCAGCGTGAGGCGACCGTGCTCGTCGCCGGCGAAGCCGAACTCGAAGCCCGAGCGCTCGACGGGCTCCGGTGGAAACGGCTTATCGGTGGAGAAGGCCTTGAGCCCGGCGTCGACCATGACTCGATCGGCGGCCGTGCTCACGACGGTGGCCACGACGGTGATCGCCATCTCGAAGTCGGTCATCGTCTCGCCGCCGCGGCCGCCGATGCGCCGGTAGTCCAGGTCCATCACGCAGTACGAGCCGGCCTGCAGCTCGGTGAGGCCGGCCAGCTCGAGGTCGATGTTGTAGGTGCCGGTGGAGCCGCCGGCCACGATCTCCACCGGGAGCCCCGCGGCCTCGAAGCGCGCGCGCGTGTCCATGAGCGGCGCCATCGCCTTGTGCGAGGTGTCGCGCCGCGCCGCCCAGCCCATGACGTGCGCGCAGTGGCCGGCGTAGCCCTGCAGGCCGCGCAGGCGGAGACCGCGCTGCTCGGCGGCGAGCCGCCCGATCGCCAGCGCCGGGTCGCCGGGCTCGGCCCCGGTGCGGCGGGCACCGACGTGCACGTCGACGAGCACGTTGAGCGTCACGCCGTCTTCGGCGGCCGCCCGCGCCAGCGCGCGGACGTTGTCGGGGTGGTCGACGACGACCATCGTGTCGGGCGCCTCCCCGGCCAGCCGCGTCAGCCGGCGGATCGCGGCCGGCGCCACGACCTCGGTGGTGATCAGGAGCCCGCGCACGCCGGCGCGCGCCATGACCTCGGCCTCGCCCAGCTTCGCGCAGGCCACCCCGAGCGCACCGGCCGCGACCTGGCGCTTCGCGATCTCCGGGCACCGATGGGTCTTGGCATGGGGCCGCAATTGCTTGCCGGCCGCGCGGACGTGCGTGGCCATGCGGGTCAGGTTGCGCTCGAAGCGGTCGAGGTCGAGCAGGAGCGCGGGGGTCGGGATCTCGTCACGATGCATGGTATGCGACTATACACCGCGATGCCGGACCTGACGTACCGCTCACCCAAAACCGAGGTCCGCGCGAGCCCGATCCACGGCCGCGGGCTCTTCGCCCGGGAGGCGATCGGCCGGGGCGAGGTCGTCGCGGTGAAGGGCGGCTACGTGCTCACGCGTGAGCAGTGGTCACGGCTCGAGCCGACGTTGGGGCCGGCCGAGATCCAGCTGTCCGACGACCTCGTCATCGCGCCGGTCCGCCCGGACCACCGCGACGGCGCGATGCTGTTCACCAACCACTCCTGCGACCCGAACCTCGCGCTCCAGGGACAGATCGTCCTCGTCGCGATGCGCGACGTCGCGCCCGGTGAAGAGCTCACGATCGACTGGGCGACGACCGACGACGGCGACTACACGCTGGCGTGCCGGTGCGGCAGCCCGCGCTGCCGCGGCACCATCACCGGCAAGGACTGGACGCGTCCCGAGCTGCGTGCGCGGTATCGCGGCTGGTTCTGCTGGTTCCTGCAGCGCAAGATCGACGCGGAGCAGACGGGAGGGCCCCGATGACTGCACGCGACCCCGAGGAATGTAACCGGCTATTCGGCGAGTGCGTCAACGCCGGCGACCTCGACGGCTTGCTGACCCTGTACGAGCCGGAGTGCCGGGTCGTTCGGCGTGACGGCACCGTGGCGACCGGGCACGCCGAGATCCGCGAGGTGCTCGGACGCCTGGTCGCGCTCCGGCCCGCCTTCCAGACTCGCGTGGTCAGCGTCGTGAGCCGGGACGACCTGGCCGTCGTGTACAACGACTGGACGCTGTCGGCCACCCCGCCCGGAGCGCCGCCGATCGAGCGGTCCGGCAAGGCCATGGAAGTGGTGCGGCGTCAGCCGGACGGCTCCTGGCGCGTCGCGATCGACGACCCGTTCGCGCGCAGCTGACGGCCGATGCGCATCGAGCCGGGATCGCCGGCGGACGCCGGGACGCTCGCCCGACTCAACCCGTTCGTCCACGATCTTCATCTGGAGCACGCCCCCCACGTCTTCGGGTCGCCGACCCGCGAGGAAGCGGCCGCCGCCTTCGAGGCGCTGCTCCGACGAGACAACTACCGAGCCTTCCTCGCGTACGTCGACGACCGCGCCGTCGGCTACGTGCTGGTGACGCTCGGCGAGCGGCCGGCCAGCGCGTTCAACCGTCCCCGGCGGTGGCTCTACATCGATCAGATCTCGGTCGAGCCCGACGCCCGACGCCGCGGCGTCGGCCGCGCGCTCGTGACGGCCGTGCTCCGATACGCCGACGACGCGGGCATCGACGACGTCGAGGTGGACACCTGGGCCTTCAACGATCGGGCGCAGGCGTTCTTCGCCTCGCTCGGGTTCCGCACGAAGACCCGGCGCTCGTGGATCACGCTCCGGCCGCAGGAGGACTGAGCCCCGACCCCGAGCGTGGCGGGGAGACGATCGCCGGTCAGCTCAGGCTAACCCGGTCGCTCAGCTCGTTCCGGTCGTCGGGACGGCGCGGGAAGAAGCGGCGCAGCACCTCGCCCACCTCACCCACCGCGTGCAGGACCGCGTCGCGCGACTCGCCGCGCCGCAGCCGCTCGACCATCGCGTCGCGGATGCGCCGCCAGTACTCGTCGCCGACCCGGGCGTGCACGCCGGTGTCGCCGGCGATGGCGAGCTTGTGGTCGTCGACGGCGAGGTAGATCAGCACGCCGTTGCGGTCCGCGGTGGTGTGCATGCCGAGGCGGGTGAAGATCTCCGTCGCCCGTGCGAGGGCGTCGCCGGCCGGCACGCCGGGCGGAAGCCGGCGCTCGAGGTGCACGCGGATCTCGCCGGAGGTCTGGCGCTCGGCCGCCGCGACCGCCGCGGCGATCGCCTCGAGGTCCGCGTGGGAGAACAGTGCCTGCGTCCATCGCGGGTGCTTCATGATGCCCCTCCTACCATGACCCCGACGCCCCGCCGCCGCCGAAGCTGCCGCCGCCGGAGCTGAAGCCGCCGCCTCCACCCCCGCGACCGCCGCCCCAGCCGCCCCACATCGGAGGGACGATGACGGTCGGCGAGTCCCAGCCGCGGCGGCCGCCGGCGGTGTAGCCGTGGCGCCGGGCGCGGCCGCCGGTACTGATGGCGTCGCGGGCCAGGATGAGCGCGATGATGCCGAAGATCGCGAGCACGCCGAGCGTCCACGGCGACACGCGCAGGCCCTGGCGCGGCGCCGGCGGGACGCCGCGCGTGTCCACGCGCGCGTAGACGGCGTCGACGGCGGCCTCGAGCCCCGCGGCGTAGCGCTGCTCGCGGAAGCGTGGCGCGATCGACCCCGCGATGATCTGGGCGGCGACGGCATCGGGCAGCACCGGCTCCAGGCCGTAGCCGACCTCCATGCGCACGCGCCGCTCCTGCACGAAGACCAGGAGGATGACGCCGTTGTCGAGCCGCTTGTCACCGACACGCCAGCGCTCGGCCACCCGGATCCCGAAGTCCTCCAGGTTCTCGCCCTCGAGCGAGGGGAAGATCGCGACCACCATCTGGGCGCCGGTCGCCCGCTCGCGCTCGGCGAGCCGCTGCTCCAGCCGCTGCTGCGCGTCGGGGGAGAGCAGGCGGGCATAGTCGTTCACGCGCTGGGTCGGCGTGGGCGGGATCGTCAGCGCGAGGAGGAGGAGTACGGCCGACAGCAGGACTAGAACTTCACCTTCGGCGGCGTGGCGGCGTCGGGGGTGGCCTCGAAGAAGGCCTTGGGCGTGAAGCCGGCGAGCCGCGCCACCACGGTGCCGGGGAACACGGCCAGGCGCGTGTTGTAGTCGCGAACGGCCTCGTTGAAGCGCCGGCGCTCGACGGCGATGCGGTTCTCAGTCCCCTCGAGCTGGCTCTGGAGCGAGAGGAAGTTCTGGTTGCTCTTGAGCTCCGGGTACCGCTCGACCGTCACCAGCAGGCGGCTCAGCGCGCCCGAGAGCTGGTTCTGGGCCGCCTGGAACCGCTCCATCGCCTTGGGGTCGTTGAGCGCCTCCGGCGTGAGCTGGATGCCGGAGGCCCGCGCGCGCGCCTCGGTGACCTCGGTGAGAACGGTGCGCTCCTGGGCGGCGAAGCCCTTGACCGTCTCGACCAGGTTGGGGATGAGGTCGGCGCGGCGCTGGTAGACGTTCTGCACCTGCGCCCACTTCTCGTTGACGCCCTGCTCGAGCCCCACCATGGTGTTGTAGATGCCGGCCGCCCAGGCTCCGAGGGCGACGACCAGGACGACGAGCACGACGAGCGCGGCAATGAGGACCTTCATCACGCTGAATTATACGTGAGTCCCCGCCGATTGACCCGCGGACGGCCTCTGCGTACACTCCCGCGCGTGAGCCCCGAAACGCTCCCCGACTACCGCGTCAAGGCCAAGAACACCTCCTCGAACAGCGAGAACAAGATCCACGACGACGACACCGCGCGACGCTACGGCTTCCGGGGCGCCCTCGTGCCCGGCGTCACCATCTATGCGTACCTGACCGAGCCCCTGGTGGCCGCCTTCGGGTCCGCCTGGCTCGAGCGCGGCACCGCCAGCGTGCGGTTCACCAAGCCGGTCCTGGACGGCGAGGAGTTCCACGCCGCCGGCGTCGTGACCACCCGCGACGCGAAGGGCGCCGGCGCCACCGTGACCGGCGCCACCGCGGCCGAGCCCGAGGCGGCGACGCTCACCTCGACGCTGACGGCCGGCGCGCCGACGCCCGTGAACCTCGCGCTGTACCGCCACGTCCCCCTGCCGGAGACACGGCCCGAGGCGACGCGGGAGACGCTGCAGGCGATCGACACGCTCGGCACGCCGGTCAACCGGTACGACGAGGCGGCCGCGACGGAGTGGCTCGAGCGGGTCAGCGACCCCCTGCCCCTCTACCGGGGCCGCGACGCCTGGGTGCATCCCGCGTACTTCCTCGACCAGGCCAACCGCGCGCTCCGCCAGAACGTGCGGGTGGGTCCGTGGATCCACGTGGGCAGCGTCATCCGTCACCTCGGCGGCGCGCGCGTCGGCGAGACGCTGGCCACCCGCGGCCGCGTGCGCTCGATCTTCGAGAAGAAGGGACGCGAGTTCGTCGAGCTGGACCTGGTCGTCCTCGCCGGCACCGGCGAGCGCCCCCGCCCGGTCGCCCACATCCTCCACACGGCGATCTACCGCCTGCCGGCGCCCTGAACCACGGCCCGCCCGCCGTTGCCGGGCGGTGGTCCGCGTGTTACAAACGGGCCACCCCGAGGAGGCTCGCATGGATCTGAATTACTCGCCCGAGGACCGCGCGTTCCGCGAGAAGACGCGGCGCTGGCTCGAGGCCAACGTGCCGACGCAGGACCTCAAGACCCTCGCCGAGCGCAAGGCCTGGCACCGCAAGCTCTACGAGGCCGGGTACGTCGGCATGCTGTGGCCCAAGGAGTACGGCGGCTGGGGCGCCACCGCCATGCAGCAGGCCATCGTGCAGGACGAGATGGCGCGCATCCAAGCGCCGCCGGCCATCAACGGCCTCGGCATCGGCTTCATCGGGCCCACGATCATCGTGCACGGCACCGACGCGCAGAAGCAGCGCTACCTCAAGAAGATGCTCACGGCCGAGGAGATCTGGTGCCAGCTGTATTCAGAACCGAATGCAGGGTCCGATCTGGCCGGGCTGAAGACCCGAGCCGAGGACGCCGGCGATCACTTCGTCGTCAACGGCCAGAAGATCTGGACCTCGAGCGGGCCCATCGCCGACTGGGGCATCCTGCTCGCGCGCACCGACCCCAAGGTCGCTAAGCACAAGGGCATCTCGTGCGTGCTGCTGAACATGCGCCAGCCCGGCGTCGAGGTGCGGCCGCTGAAGCAGCTCACCGGGCACTCGCTGTTCTCCGAGGTCTTCATGACGAACGCGCGCGCCGAGAAGTCCGACCTGATCGGCAAGCTGAACGAGGGCTGGGCGATCGCCCAGACCACGCTCGGCTACGAGCGGGGCGGCAACTCGCTGGGCCGCGTCACCCGGTACGCGATCGCGTTCAACCAGCTCGTCAGGGCGGTCAAGCAGCTCAAGCGGGGCGGCCGGCCCCTCGTCGAGGACCCGGTCGTGCGCGCCAAGCTCGGCAAGCTCTACGCCGAGCTGGAGGTCCAGCGCTACGCGGGGCTGCGCGTGCTGTCCGCCCTCAACAAGGGCGAGTCGCCCGGCGCGGCGTCGTCGATCACGAAGCTCTCCTACACGGAGTTCGAGAAGCGCTACTACGAGACGGCGCTGGAGATCCTGGGGCCGTGGGGCCAGCTCATGACCGCCCGCGAGGAGTTCGAGGAGATCGACACGTCGGGGGGCGAGGCCGGGACGTGGGCCACCGCGTTCCTGTGGGCCCGCGCCGGCACGATCTACTCCGGCTCGTCGGAGATCCAGAAGAACATCATCGGTGAGCGCGTGCTCGGCCTGCCCAAGGAAGTGCGCGCCGATCGCCTGAAGGCCTGAGCCATGGACTTCTCCTTCACGTCCGACCAAACGCTGCTGAAGAACTCGGCCCGCGCGTTCCTCGACGAGCACTGCAAGCCCGCCAACGTCCGCCTGCTGTGGGACGACCCGCGCGGCGCGAGCGAGTCGATGTGGAAGGAGATGGCCCAGCTCGGCTGGCTCGGGCTGTCGCTGCCGGAGGAGCACGGCGGCAGCGGCCTCGGCATGGTCGAGACCGCGCTGCTCCTCGAGGAGCTGGGGCGCGCCGCGTATCCGGGCCCGTACTGGCCGACGATGCTGGTGGCCTCGGCCATCGCCGAGCACGGCACCGACGCGCAGAAGGCGCGCTGGCTCGGCGCCATCGCCGCCGGCGACGCCCGGGCGAGCCTGACCTTGCTCGACGCCGACCTCGACTGGAGCCCCGAGGCGGTGGCGACGCGCGCGGAGAAGACGCCCACCGGCTGGCAGCTGACCGGCACCAAGCGCTACGTCGCGTGGTCCCACGTCGCCAGTGTCTTGCTCGTCCCGGCCCGCGCGCCGGAGGGTGTGACCCTGTTTCTCGTCGATCCCGCCGCCGCCGGGCTGACGTCCTCGCCCGTGCAGTGCATGGACCCCGGCACCCGCTGGGTCGACCTCACGCTTGACAAGGTCCCGGTGCGCGCCGAGGACGTCCTCGGCGCCCCCGGGTCGGGAGCGGAGGCGCTGCAGCGGCTGCTGCGCCGCGCGGGGGTCGGCGCCGCCGCCGAGATGCTCGGCGCCGCCCGTCGCTGCCTGGACATGGCCGTCAGCTACGCGAAGGTGCGCGAGCAGTTCGGCCAGCCGATCGGGTCGTTCCAGGCCATCCGGCACAAGTGCGCCGACATGCTGCTGGAGGTCGAGAACTCCCACTCGGCGGTGTACTACGCCGCGTGGGCCCTCGACGCCGGTGCCGACGACGCGGAGGCCGCGGCCTCGATCGCCAAGGCCTACGTGGGCGACGCCTCCCGCAAAGTCTGCGGCGACGCCATCCAGGTGCACGGCGGCATCGGCTTCACCTGGGAGTTCGACCTGCACATGTACTTCAAGCGGGCCAAGGCGCTGGAGGCCCAGTACGGCGACGCCGACTACCACCGCGAGCTGATCGTCGCCCGCGTCGCGCGGTAGGAGGCGGCCCGTGACGTCCGGCACGACCCCGCTCGACGGCATCCGCGTCGTCGACCTCACGAGCTACATCGCCGGCTCCTACGGGGCGATGATGCTGGCCGACCTCGGGGCCAGCGTGGTGAAGGTCGAGGCGCTGGAGGGCGACTCGTTCCGAGAGCTCCCCGGTTTCTACGGCTGGAACCGCGGCAAGCGCTCGATCGCCCTCAACCTCAAGACGCCCGAGGGCCGCGAGATCGTCGAGCGGCTCGCCCGCGAGGGCGACGTCGTGATGGAGAACTGGCGCCCGGGCGTCGCCGATCGGCTCGGGGTCGGTCACGAGCGCCTGATGGCGCTGAACCCGCGCCTCATCTATCTGTCGGTGAGCGCCTTCGGCTCCACCGGCCCCTACGTCGACCGGCCCGGCTTCGATCCGCTACTGCAAGCGCTGGGCGGCCTGATGACCTTGCAGGGCTTCGGCGGCCCGCCGCAGTATCTCCGGACGGCGCCGACCGACTACTACACGGCCGCGCTCGGCTGCCAGGCCGTGCTCGCTGCACTGTTCGTGCGCGAGCGCACCGGCAAGGGCCAGCGCATCGAGACATCGCTGCTGCGCGGCGTGCTGGCACTGCAGTCCGGCATCGTGCTGGACTATCCGAGCAAGCCGACGCTGCTCCGCGACAACCCCACCTACCGGCTCTACAAGGGCAGCGACGGCCAGTGGTTCTTCGTCGCCTGTGGCAACCAGTCGTTCTGGGCGAAGCTGTGCAAGGCGATGGACATGGAGTCCTTCGCCGACGACCCGCGCTTCGGCTCCTGGCTGCTGCGGCTGCAGAACAACCAGGCGCTGCTGCCGATTCTCGAGAAGCGCTTCGGCGAGAAGACACGCGACGAGTGGCTGGCCGTCCTGGCCGCCCACGACATCCCGGCCGCGCCCGTGAAGACGGTCCTCGAGTTCATGGACGATCCGGCCGTGCAGCACCACGACATGGTCCACGAGTACGACCACCCCGACGTCGGCCGCCTGCGCCTCATGGGGCAACCGCTCGTCTTCACCGACACGCCCACGCGCGATCCCGGCCCTCCGCCCCTCCTCGGCCAGCACACCGACGAGGTGCTGAAGGAGGCCGGGTACGACGCCGCCACCATCAACGAGCTGCGAGCCAAGAAGGTCGTGCGATAGCCCATGACGACTTACGAGACGCTCCTGTACCAGGCGACCGACGGCGTCGCCACCGTCACCCTCAACCGGCCCGACGTCCACAACGCGATGAACGAGGCGCTGCGGCGCGACATGGTGCGCTGCTTCGACACGCTGGCCAGCGACGAGACGGTCCGCGTGATCGTCGTCACCGGGGCCGGCGGCAAGGCCTTCTCGGCCGGCGCCGACATCCGCGAGTTCACCGCGCCGCAGGTGCCGACGGTCTTCCGTGACAGCCGGCGCCGGCTCGACTTCCGCGCGTCGATGGAGCGCTGCTGGCAGCCGATCATCGCCGCCATCGGTGGTCACTGCTTCGGCGGTGGGCTCGAGCTGGCGCTCGCCTGCGACATTCGCATCGCGTCCGCCGATTCCCGGCTCGGCCTCACCGAGGTCGACCTCGCCATCATCCCCGGCGGCGGCGGCACCCAGCGGCTGCCCCGCGTGGTCGGCCGCGGCAAGGCGCTGGAGCTGATCCTGACCGCCGCCCGCATCGACGCCGCCGAGGCCCTGCGCCTCGGGCTCGTCGAGCGCGTCGTCCCCGCCGGGGAGGCGCTCAAGGCCGCGCACGAGCTCGCGGCGACACTGGCCGCCAAGGCGCCGGTGGCGCTGCGCTACGCCAAGGAGGCGGTCACCAAGGGTCTCGAGATGGCGCTGGCCGACGGGCTGCGCCTCGAGAACGACCTGGCCACGCTGCTGCGCACCACCGACGACCGGCTCGAAGGCGCCAAGGCCTTTCTCGAGAAGCGCAAGCCGCGGTGGACCGGGCGGTAACGACGCGCGTCGCCCGCGGTGACGCCGGGCCCGGCCGGCGGGGCGGGTCTGGCCGGCCCACTCTCGCGGCCTCGCGCATGACTCGCCTGTCGCCGCAGCTCGTTCGCCGTGGGGCTCGCTGCGACCCCCCATCCCCCGGAGGGGGTGGCGCGAGGGCATTCATCGCTCGGCGGCTTGCTCGCCCCACGTCGAACGAGCGCGGCGACCACGGCTCGTCATGAAGCGAGGCCGCGAGAGTGGGCCGGCCAGACCCGCCCCGCCGGCCGCGCGCCAGGTGACGATTGTCCACGAGCGCCGTTCGCTCGCCGCATCGTCGTTCGCATGGACTTCTATGAATGGGTGCGTCACCTCTCATGGGTGCGTCACCTCACAATCCACGGGATGCCGTTCTCGTACTACGCGCGGCTGAATCGGGCGCAGCAGGCGGTTTATCGGAAGAGTGACGAGATCACCGAGGTGCGTTTGGCGCAGCCGGCGGTGTTGCATCCGGCGGTGGCGGCGCTGGGGACGGCGCTGGCCACCGAGGACCGGGCGCAGGTGCAGCGTGCCACGGAGCGATTGATCCGGGGACTCACCGAGACGCTCGGGGTGCCCCCGGTGCAGGTCGAGGTGCTGGCGGCGCGGCCCCACGCGAAGTGGGGCGAGCTGCACGGGCTCTACACCGTCGAGCGGGGCAAGACACCGAAGATCCAGCTGTGGATGCGCACGGCCAAGCAGCGGCGGGTCGTCGCCTTCCGCACGTATCTGCGGACGCTCCTGCACGAGGTGGGACACCACCTCGACTACGCGCTCCTGCGGCTGCGCGACTCGTTTCACACGGAGGGCTTCTACAAGCGCGAGTCGAGCCTCTTCCACCAGCTCGTGGCCGAGCGCCGCGCGCCGGGGTCGAGCGTCGAGGCGTGGTTCCACCGCCCGCCCGACGAGCGTCTGGCCCACATCGCCGCGACTCCGGACGAGGTGGCGCACGCGCTCGAGGGCCGGAGCGCGCGGGCGCTGGCCCGGCGGCCCGCGGCGGCGGCGTGGGCGCCGGTGGAGGTCGTCTGCCACCTGCGCGACGCCGAGGAGACCTTCGGCGAGCGTTTCGCCGCGATCCTCTCGATGGACGAGCCCGTCCTGCCCGAGGTGGGTCCCGCCGACCGCTGGGCGGCGGAGCGCCAGTACCTCCGCCACGACGCCGCGACGGCGCTGGCGCACTTCCGCCGCCGGCGCGGCGAGTCGCTGGAGACGCTGGTGGCGGCCTCGCCGGTCGACTGGCAGCGCGGCGGCGAGCACCGCACGCGCGGGCGCCTGACCATCGACATGCTGGTGGCGATCATGGCGTGGCACGACGACAATCACCTGGAGCAGCTCACCCGAGCCCTGGAGGGACGATCCTGATGCCGAGCATGGAAGAGTACGCCAAGCAGCCGCGCGACGCCCGCATCCAACGCCTCACCCGCACCGCCGACGAGCTCGCCGCCGCCGTCAAGGGACAGAGCGACGCGGTCCTCTCCCGCCGTCCGGACGAGAAGAACTGGGCGGCGAAGGAAGTCGTCTGCCACCTGCGCGACGCCGAGGAGGGCTTCACCACGCGCTTCGAGCAGATCCTGGCGATGGACGTCGACCCCAAGCTCGCCGGCCCCAGCGCCGACCGCATGGCCGAGGAGCGGCAGTACCTCCGCAACGACGCGGCCGAGGCGCTGGCGGCGTTCCGCAAGCGTCGCCAGGAGACGGTCGCGTTCTTCGGCACGCTCATCCCCGCGCAGTGGGACAAGGGCGCCATTCATCCCGTGCGCGGCCGGATCACGCTCGACGGCTTCCTCACACTGATGGCCTGGCACGACGACAACCACCTCGATCAGCTCACGCGCGCGCTGCAGGGACGCGCGTAGGGGAAATCCCGCACGGCCGGCAAATGCCGGTCGACGGCGCCGCGCGTGCTAGAGTCAACGCGCGGCATGTAGCGCGTCGGACGCGGGGGGAGCGATGGGCGCGGGACCGGGGCGATTCCAGTTCAGCGCGAACGGCACCAGGTTCCGCGTGTACGCGCAGTCGCCGCGGCTGGGGTTTAGGGACGAGGTGGTCGTCGTGGACGCCGTACCCGGCGCCCTCCGTCCCGGCCCCGCCGACGCGACCATCGAGGTCATCGACGCGCTCGACAAACTCTCGTACTTCAAGGACAGCACGTTCACGATGCGCGTGAGGCCGCGGCCGCCCTTCCCGCCGAACGGACGGCGCACACCGGCGCCGGCCGTGGCGAAGGACGGCCACTTCGCCCACATCCGGCCCGGTCGCCGCGCCTTCGCCGCCGCGATGACCTTCGCCGTGATTCGGATCACGCTCGAGATCTGGCAGCACTTCCTGCAGCGCCGGGTCACGTGGCACTTCGCCCAGACAGCGGGCCCGATCTTACAGGTGCACCCGCGCGTGAAGAGCGAGAACGCGTGGTCGGGCGACGGCTTCCTCGAGTTCGGCTTCCCGCACGGGCCGGCCTTCTCCCTGACCGATCCGTTCGGAGAGAACCTCGAGGTGATCGCCCACGAGACGGGACACCTCATCATGAAGGCCGTCGTCGGCACGATGCCTGACGACGAGCGGCCGCTGCAGCACCGCGCGCACGAGGAGGGGGCCGCGGACCTGATCGCGCTCGTGGTGGCGCTCCACTTCGAGTCGGTCATCACCACCCTGCTGCGCCAGACCGCTGGCTTCCTGTACTCGGACTGCCTGCTGGCCCGCGTCGGCGAGTGGGGACGGAAGCGCGGCGACGTCGCGCGCAATGCCTTCAACCAGAGCACCCTCGACTCGATCCGCGCGCTGCCGACGTTCAACAAGCATCAGCTGTCGGCGCCGTTCACCGGGGCCATCTACGACGTCCTGGTGCGGATCTTCCTGGAGCACCTGGCGGCCTCGGGCGCGGTGAGCCGCCAGCTCGCGGACGACTGCCGGCACGACCCAGCGGCGACGCCGCCGGTCCCCGACCTCGCCGGCACCTTCGCCGACGCGTACCGCGGACGGCACGAGGTGTTCGAGGAGCCGCTCCGCCAGGCGCGCGACGAGATCGCGGCCCTGCTGGCCGCCGCCTGGCGGCGGACGACGATCCACGACGGCGTCCGCTACCAGCGTGTCCTCGACCACCTGCTCACGGCCGACGCGGAGCTCGGCCTCTCCCGCGGCGCCCTGCTGCGCGACGCCTTCGCCGCGCGCGGGATCACGCCGTCGGCCGCGCCCGCCGGACGCTGAGCGCGTGGCCACGACCGTCCTCGTCACCGGCGCCGGCAGCGGGCTCGGCAACAATCTCATCCGGAGCCTGCGCGCCGCCGACGCCTCGCTCGTCGTCCTCGGCTGCCACGACAATCGCTTCGAGCTCCGGAAGTCGGCCGCCGACCGCCACTACCTGCTGCCGGCGCCCGACCAACGCGCGTTCGCCGCGCGGCTGCTGGGGCTGGTCGACGCCGAGCGCGTCGACCTGGTCGTGCCGACCTCCGACCGCGACGTCCGCGCGCTGTCGCGCCATCGCCGCCGGCTCGGCCGGCGCGTGTTCCTGCCGCGCCCCGGCGTCGTCGCGCTCGGGCAAGACAAGTACGCGCTCGGCCGACGGCTGGCCGCGCGCGGCGTGCCGACGCCGCGCACGTTCGCGGTGACGGGCCTCGGCGCGGTGCCCGCCATCATGCGGCGCTTGGGGGCGCGGCGGCCGGTGTGGTGTCGCGTGCGTCGCGGCAGCGGCGCGTTCGGAGCGGCGCCGGTGCGCACGACCGCGCAGGCGCGGGCGTGGATCGCCTACTGGTCGTCGATGCGCGACGTGCCCGTGCGCGACTTCACGCTCGGCGAGTACCTGCCCGGGCGCGACTTCGCGTGCCAGACCCTGTGGGACCGCGGCCGCCTGGTGCTGGCCAAGACGTTCGAGCGGCTCAGCTACTACGGCGGCGGCGCCCAGGCGGTGTCGTCGGTCGCCGCGCTCGCCACCTCGACCGTCGAGCCGCGCGTGGTGGACGTGTCCACCGCCGCGGTGCGCGCGATGGACCCCGCCATGAGCGGGCTCTGCTGTCTGGACCTGAAGGAGAACACGGCGGGCGTGCCGTGCGTGACCGAGATCAACGTGGGGCGCTTCAGTCTCTCCACGGGGCTCTACGATCTGGTCGGCAAGCACAGCATGGCCGGGACGTACGTCCGGCTGGCGCTCGGGGAACCGATCGACCTCGGCGAGCCGTACGACGCCGCGCCCGATCACTACCTGATCCGTGACGTGGACACCCTGCCCGCGGTGGTCCACGCCGACGAGCTGTTCGAGGGCATCACCGACCTGCGGTAACACCCCACGAAAGGAGGAACACGGCATGCCGTTCCGACCGGAGACGAATCGACAGGTGTACCGGGCGACGATCACCATTCGGGGACCGCTCAGCCCGGCCGCGTGGAAGAAGCTCCACTCCCGCATCGCGGGCCTCGCCCGCGGCAAGGGGCGCGCGCTCAAGGAGACGAAGCCCGCGAAGAAGAAGGGGCGCTGACGGTCGAATTCTGAAGTCACGCCGACGTAGCACGTCGCGGTCCGCCGAGCCGATCCGACGAGTCACCGTCCGGTCGCTCGGCGACCGCGGCGACCTCGAGGCGCTGCGGCTCGAGATCGGCCGGCTCGCCCGCGAGCTGGGGGTCGAGCTCGTCGACGTGCGTATCGAGCCCGTCCCGCGCCGCCGGTCGCCCCGCGCCCGCTGAGCCCGCCTCACTCCCGCGCGCGCACGAGCGCGCGCCGACACTCCACCTCCAGCGGCCGCATGTGCAGCCGCTCGGCCAGCGCGATCGCCTCGTCGAGCGCCGCCGTCCCCGTCGCGTCGCCGGCGGCCAGCACGCTCTCCCCCACCAGCCGCAGCGCCATCGCCTCGTACCCGCGCTCGCCGTGGCGGCGCGCCAGCTCCAGCGCCCGCGTCGCAGCGGCCCGCGCCTCGGGCAGTCGGCCCGCCACGAGGTTCGCCTCGGCCTGGTAGGCGACGAGCAACGACAGCCCGCCCTGCAGCCGCATCGTCGCCGCCTGCTCCACGGCCTCCTCCACGAGCGCCCGGCCCTCGGCCAGACGGCCGCCGAGTACGAGTGCCATGCCGAGCGCCGACGCCACGCGCGGAAACCACAGCGGGAGGTTCGATTCGCGAATGAGAGCCAGGGCGCGCTCGAGGACGTCGATGGCGCGCGCGTGGTCGCCCTGCCGCAGGCAGGCCACGCCGAGGCCGGCATAGGCCACCGTCCGGCTGAGCGGCTGATCGATCGACTCCGCGAGCGCCACGCCCTCGTCGGCCTGGGCCACGGCCTCCTCGAACTCGCCCAGCTCGGCGAGCGCCCACACCAGGCACGTGCGCGAGTGCACGGCCGGGAGCTGCGGCAGCCCGAACCGCTCGCGGGCGAGCGGCCCGACGAGCGTGCCGGTGTTCTGACGGAAGAACTCGGCCGCCTGGCGGTAGTCGCCGCGCGCGTGGAGGACCTGGCCGAGATAGGTGTAGGTCTGCACGCGCAGCACCAGGTCGTCGAGCGCGTCGCCGAGCTTGAGCGCGTGCTGCCCGGCCTCCCAGGCCCGCTCGTGCTCGCCCATGAAGTAGAGCTGGCCGATGTGATAGATGGTCAGCCGCGCCAGCCGCCGGGGATCGCCCAACTCCCGGGCGAGGCGCTCCGCCTCGCGGAGGTGCTCGAGGCCGCGCTGGACCTCGCCGAGCGGCAGCAGCGCCGTGCGCAGCTCGAACCGCACGTCGATGACCTGCTCGAGCTGCTCGGCCCCGGCCGGCAGCTCCGCCAGCGCGCTCAGGGCCTGCTCGAAGAAGGCGACCGCCTCGCGGTGGGCGCCGCCGGCGTGCGCGCGGGTGCCGGCCTGGCGCAGGTAGACGTGGGCCTTGTCCCAGATGGCGGCCCGCGCGGCGTGATGCGCCAGCCGCTCGAGCTGCTCGCCGGCCCGGTCGCCCTGCAGCCGCTCGAGCTCGGCGAGCACGCGCGCGTGCAGCCGACGGCGGTCGGCGTCCCGCACGCACTCGTAGGCCACCTCGTGGGTGAGCACGTGCTTGAAGGTGTACTCCGCGTCGGGCCCGATGCCCGTCTCGTGCACGAACTCCGCGGCCGCGAGTCGAGCCAGTCCGCGGCGCACCGTGTCGGCCGAGAGGTCGAGCATGCCCTGCACGACCGAGAGCGAGAAGTCCTTGCCGGCCACCGCCGCCGACGTCAGCAGGCGGCGCTCCTCGTCCGGCAGCCGGTCGATCCGTGCGAGGAGGACGTCTTGCACCGTGTCCGGCACCACCACCGGCGCCGACGGATCGCCGGGCTCGCGCACGGCGAGCGCCAGCTCCTGCAGGAAGAACGCGTTGCCGTCGGCCTTGCTGAGGATCAGGTCCAGCACGGCGTCCGGCACCGCGGCGCCGCCGAGCACCGCCTGCACGACCCGGCGCGCCTCGGCCTCGTCGAGCGGCAGGAGCGCCATCTGCGTGGCGTACGACTTGTCGATCCAGCGAGGGCGATAGCCGGAGCGATACGTGGCGATCAGTAGCATCGGCGTGCCGGCGAGCCCGTCGACGAGCGACTCGAAGAACTCCTCCGACGTAGCGTCGATCCAGTGCAGGTCTTCGACGACCAGCACGACCGGCCGGCGACGGCTGCGCCGGCGGAGCATCTGACGGAGGATGTCGAAGATCCGCCCGCGGAGCGCCTCGGGGCTGTCGGCGGCGAAGCGCTCCGGGTCCTCCTTGATGCCGAGCACGTGCAGCACGTAGGGGGTGAGCTCGCCACCCCCGAGCCCGAGGTCGTCCAGCGCGCGCCGGACCTTGCCCGCCACGATCTCGGGGGCGTCGCTCTCCGCGAGGTGGCAGCCGGCGCGGAGGAGGTCGAGCACCGGCAGATACGGCACCGCGCTGCCGTAGGACAGGCAGTACGCCTCGAGGTAGTCGACCTCGCGCCCGCCGATGCTCTGCCGGAACTCGTAGATGAGTCGGGACTTGCCGATGCCGGCCTCGCCCACGATGCCGACGACCTGCGTCTGGCCGCGCTGGGCCGACTGCAGCCGGCTCTCGAGCAGCTCCAGCTCGTGACGCCGGCCGACGAACTGGACGAGCCCGCTGCCGAGGCCGAGCCCGGTGCGCTCGCGCCCGACCAGGAGATACGTCGGCGTGCCCCCGGCCGGGCCCGGGCCCGGCGCCAGCTCGAATCGACGCGTCAGCAGCGCGGCGGCGGCGGCGCTCACGGTGATGCCGTCGAGCGGCGCCCGCTCGACGAGCTCGTCGAGCAGCGGCCACGTGTCGCGGCGCTCGTCCATGTCGAGCTCGGTGGCGCCGGCGCCGACGCCGACCAGGATCGACGAGGCGTGCACCCCCATGCGGACGCCGATGTCCCCGGCCTCGTCGCGGCGCATCCGCTCGGCCGCCTTCGTGATGGCCATCGCCGCGTGGGCCGCGCGATCGGCGGCGTCGCCGACCGTGTCGAGGCCGAACACCGCGACGATGCCGATCGGCCCGAGACCCTCCACGCGTCCGCCGAACGTGCGCGTCTTGTCGAGGAACGTCTCGAGCGCGCGGGCGGTCTCGATCGGGGCGTCCGGTCCGCCCGGCGGCACCAGGGCCACGCGCAGCAACGCCAGTCGCCGCCGCTCCCAGCGACGCGCCGTCGGCATCGGCGGCGCCGGCAGGGCCGCCGGCACGCTGGCGGCCGGCGCCGCCGGGGCGACGGGCACGGACGGCGCGGCCGCGGCCGGGCGCGGGCGGGCGGCGGGACGCGCGTCGCGCTCACGCAAGCCGTACTTGTCCATGCGGGCGCGCAGCGTGTTGCGTGAGATGCCGAGCAGCGCCGCGGTGCGCGAGATGTTCCAGCTCGTCTGGCCCAGGACCTCCACCAGGTGCTCGCGCAGCGCATCGTCGAGCGACACCGGCGACTCCGCGCGCTCGCCCGGCGTCGGGGGCGGCGGAGGCGGCGGCTGCAGCCCGAGCTCGGCCACGTCGAGCTCGCCGGAGGGTGCCAGCAGCACCGCGCGCTCGATCACGTTCGAGAGCTCGCGGACGTTGCCCGGCCAAGGATGGCTCATCAGCGCGACGCGCGCCGCGGCCGCAAGCGTCTTGCGCGGGATGCCGTACTCGGTGCACGTGCGGTCGAGGAAGTGCTCGGCGAGCGTCACGATGTCGCCGCCGCGCTCCCGCAGCGGCGGGAGGGTGACCGTCAGCACGGCGAGGCGGTGGTAGAGGTCCTCGCGGAACCGCCGCTCCCGCATGTTGTGGCGCAGGTCCTCGTTGGTGGCCGTGAGCACCCACACGTCGATGGGCTCGTCGCGCGTCGCACCGAGGCGACGCACCGTGCGCTCCTCGAGCACCTTGAGCAGCTTCGCCTGCAGCCCCTCGGGCAGGAGCCCGACCTCGTCGAGAAAGATCGTGCCGCGGTGGGCCGCCTGGAACAGGCCCGGCTTCGACCGCCGTGCGTCGGTGAAGGCGCCCCGCTCGAAGCCGAACATCTCGGCCTCCAGCAGGGTGTCCGGGATCGCCGCGCAGTTGACGTCGATGAACGGGCCGTCAGGGCGGGGCCCCGCCCGGTGAATCATCCGGGCCAGCAGGCCCTTGCCGGAGCCCGTCTCCCCCTCGATGAGGATCGACGGCAGGCGGCGGACGTCCTGCTGCCGTGCCACCAGCCGGGCGACCGTCTCACGCACGCCCCGGATGCCGGGGCTATCCCCGACGAGGTCGCTCAGAACCTTCATGCTCGGCATCTTACTCTCGGTGACCAGTGACCGGCAGACGCCTGCTATTCAAGTCCTGACCACCGCCAGCTCAGCTGACCGCCTGACCACTTCGTAAGTACGCATTGGAGAAAGCGTCTCCTTTGGTACCTCGATTGCGTGGGCGTCGGGCGTGCTCACGACTGTGACGGGAGGTGGCGCGCTCGTGTTGAGGGAGTCGTGGTCTACCCGCTGGTACGTTCCGCTCGTCGGGCTGGCTGCGCTGATGGTGGCCGTCCTGGTCCTGGCCCTGGCGTTCGTGGAAGTCCTCATCGCCGACGACCCGGACGCCGTGGCGCTCCACGCCTGGACCGCACCGCTTGGTCAGATGGAGGCGGCGCTCGACCGTGGGGACACGGTCGAGGCGCTGTCCGCCTGGCGCGAGGCTCGCGCGGCGGCCATCCGCAGCCGGCAGTGGGAGGGGATGCTGGCCATCGGCGACGCCTCCCGGCGGTTCGGATTCGAGGGACGGGCGCGGGCCCGTGAGGCGTACCTGACCGCCCTCTTCCGCGCTCGTCGCGAAGGCTCCCTCGAGGGGTTGCTCGGCGCCGCGGCCGGCTTCGGTGAGCTGGGTGACCGCGAGGTGCTGATCCACGCCCTGCGCATGGTCGAACGGCAGGGTGGCCGGGACCCCTTCGTTCGCACGCGCGTCCGCCGCATCGTCGACCGCTGGCTGAGTCCACCGATCGAGGCCGAACATCGCGATTCAACGCTCTCAGGAGGAAAGCACCCATGATGATCGACCCCACCCTCACCCAGGCGCCCTGGACCCCCCACCTCGAGGCCATGGACTCCGCCGTCGTGGCCAACAACGCCAGCGCGGCCGTGCTGGCGTGGCGCCATGCCTACGCCGCCGCCCTCGACCAGCCGGGCTGGCGCGGCCTGGTGGACGTCGCAGGGGCGGCGCTCCGGATCGGCGCGATCCCGGGGTTCCGGAAGGCCGCCGAATCGCGGGCGCGCGAGAGCTACTGGACGGCGCTGTTCCGGGCGCGCCGGCAGGGCTCCCTCAACGGAGTGCTCGACGCGGCCGAGGCGTTCGGGGCGCTGGGCGACCGGGTGATGGTCGAGCAGTGCATCCGGATCGCGGAGCGGCTGGCGCTCCTGACCGGGGATGCCGAGGCGGCAGACCGGGTACGGACGCTGGCGGCTGGGCTGGCGCAGCGCTACATCGAGGTCGACCGGCCCGAGATCAGCATGGCCCTACCCCGGCACTGAGGCGCCGGGGAGGACGGGCGGTCGGGTTAGTACCGCCGCCCGCTTGGCGGGGCGATGTCCCGGGCCAGGGGGTCCTTGGGGGTCTCGGCCTTCCCCATGGGGTTGACCGCCACCCAGCCCCGTGACCTCATGCAGGCATCGTCCAGCTTGCCGCCCTTCGAGCAGGCGGCGTGATCCCGCCGGAAGTCCTCGGTGGTGTACTTCTCGCTGAGCTTCATCCACTGCCGGTCGTCGCTCGCGCAGCCGGCCGCCGTCAGGGCCGCGACCAGGACCGCGAACTGGACTAAAGTCCTACTCATTGCGCCGCATTGTACCGGGTGTAAGGTCTGAAAGGGAACCTGCCATGGGCGACCACTGGTCAAGCGATGTGTGGTCGGGCCTCCTCCAGGTCCGGGAGCGACTGCTGGCCGTGATTCCCGGCCTGCTCGTCCTGCTGACCATGCTGGCGGTCGGTCTCGTCCTCGCGTGGCTGGCGCGCGTCACCGTCTCGAAGGTCAGCCGCGCGCTCGGGGTCGATCACCTGTTCGAGCGCTGGGGCGTGGCGCCGTCGCTGCGACGCTCGGGCATCTTGCGGCTACCGTCGGACGTGCTCGGCCTGATCTGCTTCTGGGCGATCTTCATTCTCTTCGCCAGTGTCGGCATCGACGGACTCGCGCTGCCGGGCGCGCCGGGCGCGACCGCGCTCCTCGTCGCATTCCTGCCGCCCCTGCTCGCCGCCTCGCTGATCCTGCTCGTCGGCTGGCTCGTCGCCAACTTTCTGAGCCAGGGCGTGCTGATCGCCGCGGTCAACGCGCGCGTGCCCGAGGCCCGTCTCATCGCACGAGGCGTGCACTGGGGCGTCCTGCTCTTCGCCGCCGCCACCGCGCTGACCCATCTCGGCATCGGCAAGGAGATGGTCCTCGTGGCGTTCGGGATCACGCTCGGCGGCGTGGTGTTCGCCGTGGCGCTCGCGTTCGGGCTAGGAGGTCGCCACGTGGCCCGCCACATTCTCGAGCGCCGCCTCCGCCGCGAGTCGTCGCCACCCCCACAAGAACGCATCACACATCTTTAATGATGGGGGCCCCGAAATGGCCCCCAAACCCCCCGTCGCTCGTCGCGCCCCGGCGCAGCCGTGGCGCTCCTCGGTCTCGCGCGGCGTCGGGCCCCGACATGGCCCCCAAGCCCCAATCTCTCGTCGCGCCCCGGCGTAGCCCTGGCGCTCCTCGGTCTCGCGCGGCGTCGGGCCCCGACATGGCCCCCAAGCCCCCAACCTCTCGTCGAG
>Ga0209382_10000192_pt1 | contig 98561 bp, 83 predicted proteins | sample SoiMetdeltSBSDD5_FD_187599 | JGI IMG/M metagenome (GOLD analysis project Ga0209382, IMG submission 187599) | Bulk soil microbial communities from a Populus tree surrounding site in Tennessee, USA - Soil MetaG P. deltoides SBSDD5 (SPAdes) (version 2) | ecosystem: Environmental > Terrestrial >...
CCGCTTTGGGGCCGGCGTGTAAGCTTCGAATCGGTAGGCCCATCCCCACAGCAACTCGAATCGGCGACGATCCCAGACGACCGGATCGAACGGCGAGAGCATCCTCACCGCATCCTCGGATACGGCGACAGCGGGATCTTCGTCGGCGGGCCAGAACCAGTCGACTCCATCCACGCGCTCGCGCGAGAGCCGGTCGTGCGCCCGGCGCAAACCGGCCTTCAATTCCCCCTGCCACTGTGGCACCGCATACCGCAGCCGGCTGACGATCGTCGAGACGCTTGCCCTCGGCAGCGGCGCATAGATACGGACCACCACGTCGATCAGCGCATCGACGCGAGCCCGTCTTTCCGCCCCCGCCAGAGAGGACGAGGGGCGCCCATTCGACGAGCTCAGGGCTGCCCCGAGCAGCGTCGAGGGGCGGTCGACGGGCGCGTAGACGCGGATGCCGGACCGGCGCTCCACGACCCGGAGCAGGCCGCGGTAATGAAGCGCATCGAGCAGATGCGTCGTGGCGTTCGACGAGCCACCCCAGTAGTTCGTGACGGTCCCGTGCGCGAACCGCTCCTGTGCGTCGCGAGGATGCACCGCTCCCCGCTCCCGGACGAACGCCAGGAGACGCTGGGATCGCATCCTCCCCGGCGACGGCCAGGCCGGGACCATGCGTCTCGGGTGCATGAGCGCGTAGACGTCGGTTGTGACGAAGCCGTAGTTGATGAAAAAGTCTTCCTCGATGCCAAGCGTCGTGTAATGACGCTCGAGGTCGCCGGCACGGTAGTCGACCACGCGATGGCGCATCGTCAGGTCCTGGGCCCGGGCCGGGGCCCGGATCGGATCCGCCTGGACGAAGCCGAAGCGCCGTAACGCACGTTCGAGAGAAGTTGGCGGGAAGAGGCTGCGGGCAACCGCGAAACGCCGGAGATGGTCGCGACCGATCATTTCGGTCTGGCGATCTCCACCGCGTAGACGTGCCGCTCGGTCGCGAACTGGCCGGTGAACACGACCCATTTCTTGTCGGGCGTGATGTGCACGTTCGGTTCGACGCCGCCGCGGCCGGTCACGTAGTTGTGACGTGACATGTCGACGAGCTTCTCGCGCGTCAGCGTTCCGTCCGGCTGCACCCGGAACAGGTTGATCCACATCCCGTCGCTCGCATAGGCCACTTGTGACGGATCCCCGCCGTCGCTGGCAAACAGGCTGTCGTCGCGCGAGCTGTTGAAGTGAACGCCCCACCAGCTACGCTCCACGCGATAGCGACTCTGCTTGCCGGTCTCCACGTTCACTCCGGCCAGCCAGAACACCTGGCTGCGCGGCGTCTGCAGATCGAACCACACGGTCCGGCCGTCCCAGCTCCACCATTCGTGGCCGTTGATCTCCATGTCCATCGTCCGCTTGTGCATCAGGCGCATCGCGCTGCCGTCGGTGCGGATCGTCCACGTGCGGTCCAGCTCGTGCCACGTGCCTTCGTAGCAATACAGCAGCAGGCCGGGGTCGACCGGGTTGAACTGGAGATGGTTCAAATCGCCGTACTGGAAGCCGGTCTCGTAGGACTCGCTCGACCCGAGCTTCGTGAAGATGAACGACTGCAATCCGGGATTGAGCGCGCGCGGGGCCAGCTGATCTTCCTTCTTCACCGCGTATTGCTGGTCGGGCGTGAGGTCCTCCATCTTCTTGCCGGGGAACATCCGTTGCAACTGCGGAACGATCGCGCGGGGAGGTGGCGGCGGGTACTTTCCGTCGCGATCGATCGCCGGAGCCTTCTTGACGACCGACAGCGTTTCGTCGGCGTTGATCAGCCCGCGTGCGTTCTTCACCTCACGGATGGCCCGAGTGTCGACGTTCACGGCCATCACCGGACCGCCGTCCCGCCCGCCGCCAGAATTTCCGGCCCTCCCACTGAGATAGATGTCCCGCCCGCGCCGAGCGAAATAACCACCCCGTGCCTCCGGGGCCACGATCTCAATCCGAGTCTCGGCGCCTCCAATTCTGGCGACGTCGATGACGGCAATGCCCTTCGACGTCTGGAACATCATCCTGTCGCCGGCGGCAGAGAACGCGTTGTCGTGAAAGTACAGGGTCGCGCTTCCCGGGTCGTCCGAGACCCGGACCACGCGGTGGCCGGTCGCCGGGTCGATCCACTCCCACCGTTCGGGCGGTGGCGGAGTCTGTAATGCCGGGCTTGCCACCGCGACCAGAAGGAGGAGCGCTGGGAATCTCATGGAAGTCTTTCTTGGCGGTGATTATCTCATCCGGGGCCCGGGGTCCGGGGTCCGGGGTTGCGCAACCGGAAAGATCGGGTGCGCAACCAGTCTCGGAGCCGGTCCCCAGCCGGAAAAATCGGATCCCGGATCCCGGATCCCGGACCCCGAATAGGTCATTTGCCGTCACACAGGTTTTGCACGCGATTCACGAGGTCATCACAGCGGTTTCCTAGACTGAGCCCCTGACGGTTTGCCCGGGAGGGCCGCATGAACACTCGTGAATCTCGTTCGTCGCGTCACGATGGCTCGGAAGATGTCGGCACTCTCTGGACCATGCACCGCCGGGAGCATAGCGCGCGATGCGCGCTGATTGCGCGGCGCAGCGGCTGGGAAGTGCGCGTACTGATGGGTCGGGACGTGCTGCTCGAAGAGCGATGTCAACGCGCAGACGAGGCATTTTCGGTCGCGGAGCTGTGGAGGACCCGGATGGTCCGCGACGGATGGCGCCAAGTCGTACCAGCGCCCTTCCGCGACCACGGCCAGAGTCCACTCGCGCGGTAGACCCGAGCGGCTACCACACAAAAAACCTCGCTTCGAATCCACGGCGCCTTCGGCGCGGGCCGCCTTCGGCGGCTTCCGCGACGGGGCGACGACACGACGCGACGACGGCGCGCCTTCGGCGCAATCACCAAGATCACGAAGGTCACAAAGAGAAGCTCACGAAGGCAACAAGCCAAATATCAACGGCTTCCCCGCTGGCGTCGACGCCGGCCGGGACGGCCGGCGTTGCAGGAGTGAGGGTCGGGCCAGATCGCAAGCCGCCCATCGCAGAACCCGGCGGCTTGCGATCTGGCCCGACCCTCACTCCTGGACCGCGCGAAGCGCGGCGGCGCCAGCGGGTGCAATCCGTCGAAGAGAATCCAGGTTTTCTTGGTGATCTTCGTGAGCTTTGTGCTGCTTTGTGCCTGCGCCGAAGGCGCCGTCGGAGTGTAGTCCCCGTCGTATCGTCGTCCCGTCGTATCGTCGCCCGCGCGAAGCGCGAAGCGAAGCGTCCGTGGACGAGCGGCTGCCGATCGAACTCGGTCATTCGGCCGCGATACACGCCCGTTGCACGCTGATCGGCCCGGAGATTCTTGCAGTACGCTGACCGGTCATGGAACCAGCACCGGCCGATCGGCTCGAGCAACAGATCGAGGAAGTCAAAGGCCTGCTCGCCAAGCACGGCCTGCTCGAGAGCGTGGCCCGGCGCCAGCAGACGCCGCGCAGCGGGCTCCTCGAAGAGATGCAGCGCCGGCAGAACCTGGTCGAGCTCGAGATGCGGCTGCGGACCTTCCACCCCGCCGACATTGCCAGCATCCTCGAATCGATCCCGCCCGACGATCGCGTCCTGGTGTGGGGTCAGCTGAAGCCGGCGCTCGCGTCTGCAGCCCTGGTGGAAGTGAGCGCGCCCGTACGTGAGGCGCTGATCGGAAGCACCTCCGCCGAGCGCCTGTTCGCCATCCTCTCCGAGCTCGATGCCGACGATCTCCGCTACTTGTCGGCGTCGGTGCCGGAGCCGCTGCTGACCGAGCTCGCGGCGAAGTTCGACGCCCAGGATCGGTCCTGGGTCGAGCAGAGCCGGTCGTACCCGGAAGGCTCCACGGCGCGGCTCATGACCCAGGATGTGCTGAGCCTGCACGCTCCGCAGACGGCAGGCGATGCCGTGGCCGGCGTCCGTCAGCTCGGCTCGCTTCCGGCCCACACCGATCGCCTGTTCGTGGTGGATGCCCGCAATCTGCTGGTGGGCGCCGTGCCGCTCGGCATCCTGCTGGTCGCCGACCCAGCCGCGGACGTTTCCTCGCTGATGGATCCCGACATCCGCCGCTTTCATCCCTATGACCCGGCGGAGGAGGTCGCCACGGCATTCGAGCGCTACGACCTGCTGTCGGCGCCGGTGGTCGACGATCGCGGCAAGCTGATCGGCCGCGTCACGGCCGATTCGGTGATGGACTTCACGCCTCGTCCGAGAACAACGTCCTCGGCCTGGCCGGCCTCCGCAACGCCGAGGACCTTTTTGCCCCGGTGCTGGATTCCGCACGCAACCGCTGGCCGTGGCTCGCGGTCAACCTCGCCACGGCCTTCATCGCCTCACGGATCATCGGAAGCTTCGAGGGAACGATTCAGCAGCTCGTCCCGCTCGCGGCGTTGATGCCCATTGTCGCCAGCGTCGGCGGCAACACCGGCAACCAGACGGTCGCGCTCGTGGTCCGCGCCCTCGCACTGGATCAGCTGAAGATCGGAAGCGCCTGGCACCTGCTGCGCAAGGAATTGACCGTCGGTCTCCTGAACGGCGCACTCTGGGGAACCCTCGTCGGACTCTTCGCGATGGTGGTGTATCACTCGGCGCCGCTCGGCCTGGTCATGACAAGCGCGGTCCTGCTCAACCTGATCAACGCGGCCGTCGTGGGCGTGCTGGTGCCGCTCGCGCTGTCTGTGGCCGGGAGGGACCCCGCGCAAGGATCGAGCGTGGTGCTGACGTTCGCGACCGACAGCATGGGGTTCTTCCTGTTTCTCGGGCTCGCGCACCTGTTCTTGCTCTAACCCCAGGCCGCGGGCCGCGGTCCGATCAGCTGGCTATGAACAGCCGGGATGATTCCTACGGGCCGCGGACTGCGGACCGCGGACCGCGGCCTGCGTTACTGTGTCGTTACATCCGCGCCCGCGCCCACGGTAACATCCCTACTTCTCTCCTGAGATCCATCGATGGCGGACTCCTCCGGGATGGCGACGGAATTGATTGGCGTGCTCGACATGGGTGCGAGCGCAATACGGCTCGTCGTGGCCGAGATCGACAACAAGCGGAACGTCCGGGTGATCGAGGAGGCCTCGCGCGGGGTGCTGCTCGGCCGGGACACCTTCTCGGGCGGCCTGATTCGGTCGCAGACCGTGGATGCCGCCCTCGAAGCGCTCGACGGCTTCCGCGAGATCATGGACGGCTACGGCGTGCGGGACGTCCGCGCCGTGGCGACCAGCGCCGTTCGCGAAGCGCGCAATGCCGACATGTTCCTCGACCGCATCCAGGGACGCACCGGCATCAGGTTCGAGATCATCAACGAAGCTGAAGAGAGCCGGCTGGCGTATATGGCGGTGCGCCACGCCCTGCGTCGTCATGCCTCGCTGAAGTCGGCGCGCACGCTTCTGGTCGAGGTCGGCGGCGGCAGCACCAGCCTGACCCTGCTCCGCAGAGGCGAGCCGATGCGGTCCGGTGTCTACGCGCTGGGTGCCGTGCGGCTCCGGCAGCAGCTCGATCTGCGCCGCCACACGCAGGAGCTGCAGGTCGCGCTGCTCAAGCGCTATATCGCGAACGTGATCGAGGAAATCCGGGTCGAGATCCCGCTCGATCGCGTGTCTCACGTGATCGCGATTGGCGGCGACGTACGATTCGTCGCCGCGCAACTGACCGGGACAGCGCCTGAGGCCGATGTCCGCGAGATCTCCCGCGATCAGTTCCTCGCGTTCTGTGACGAAGTGGAGCGCATGGACGAGGACAGCCTGGTCGATCGCTTCAGGCTGCCGGCCGTCGAAGCCGAAACGCTGCTGCCGTCTCTGCTCATTTACCGGACGCTTCTGTCGGAAACCTCCGGGGCCAGGATGACGATCTCGTCCGCCTCGCTCCGCGCCGGCGTCGTCCTCGACGCCGCCGAGCCCAAGAACCGTGTGACCGCGGAGGACTTCGAGCACCAGGTCCTGGCAAGCGCGGAGGCGCTCGGCCATCGCTACCGCTTCGATCGGGACCATGGTCAGCACGTGGCGGTGCTCGCCACCCGCCTCTTCGACGAGCTCCGGGCCGAGCACGGGCTCGGCGACCGCGAGCGGCTGCTGCTCCAGGTATCAGCGCTGCTCCACGACGTGGGTATTTACGTCAGCCTGCGCGCTCATCACAAGCATTCGCAGTACATCCTCGCGGCATCACAGATCTTCGGGCTCTCGAACGAGGAGACGGCGATCGTCTCGAACATCGCGCGCTACCACCGGCGCGGTCTGCCGCAGGACACCCACGTGCCGTTCATCGCGCTCGACCGCACCGATCGCTTGATCGTCAACAAGCTCGGAGCCATTCTCCGCCTGGTCAACGCGCTGGACGCCGAGCATGCGCAGAAGGTGCGGGACGTGAAGCTGGTCCGCCGCGGCAGCAACTGGATCCTCGAGCTCGAGGGGGACGCCGATCTCACAATGGAGCAGCTGGCCGCCACCGCAAGAAGTGACATGTTCGCCGAGATCTACGGGCGCCAGCTGGTCATTCGCCGGGCCGGAGTCGTGTCGTGACCACAGAAACGTCGCTCTTCATCAACCGCGAGCTGTCGTGGATGGCCTTCAACGAGCGCGTGCTCGAAGAAGCCGCGGATCCCTCGACGCCGCTCCTCGAGCGGGTGAAGTTCGCGGCGATTACGGCCGCCAACCTCGACGAGTTCTACATGGTGCGCGTGGCGGCGGTGAAGCGCGCGGTCGAGGAGGAAGACGCAGAGGACGATCCTGCCGGCCTGGCGCCGCACGAGGAGCTGTCGGCAATCCGCCGCAGATCCCGCGCCTTTCTCGAATCACTCTACTGCCTGGTGAACGACATGTTGCTGCCGGCCATGGCGGTGTCCGGCATCTCCCTGGTCGCGGTCCGTGACCTCGACGATGCGAGGCGCGCGGCGCTGGCGACGTTCTTCCGGGAAGCCGTGCTTCCCGTGCTGACGCCGCTCGCCATCGACGTGTCGCGCCCGTTTCCCTTGCTGTCCTCGCTCAGCCTGAACCTCGCGCTGCTCCTGGAACCGGCGCCCGGTGAAGAACCGCGGCGGCTCGCGATCGTCCAGGTCCCCGCCGGCCTCACGCGGCTGGTCGAAGTGGCCGGCGGCGGCGACACCTACACCTTCGTCCGGCTCGAGGACGTGATTCGAACGCATATCGGCCAGCTCTTTCCCGGGCAGACCATTCTCGAGACCACGGTCATCCGGCTGGCCCGCGACGCCGAGCTCGAGCTCGACGACGAGGGTGGGCGCACGCATCTCGAAATCGTGGAGCGCGAGGTGCGCCGCCGCCGCCGAAGTGACGTCGTCCGGCTGGAAGTCGAGTCTTCGACGTCAGAGGAGCTCCAGGCGGTTCTTCGAGATCAGCTCGACATCTCTCCGGAGGAGGTGTACAGCATACCCGGACCGCTCGACCTGCGCGTCCTGTTCGGGCTGACCGAGCTGCCGGGCTTCGACGCGCTGCGCGAGCCGCCGCTGCAGCCGGCCAGCGTGCTCCGCGACCACGAGCAGACCAACGTGTTCGAGGTCCTGGACAATCGCGACCTGCTGCTGCATCACCCTTACGAAGCGTACGATCCGGTGATTGCCTTCGTCGCGCAGGCCGCCGACGACCCCGACGTGCTGGCGATCAAGCAGACGCTCTATCGAACCAGCGTGGGCTCGCCGATCAGCGCGGCTCTCCAGCGCGCGGCGGAGCGCAACAAGCAGGTGACGGTGCTGGTCGAGCTCACCGCACGCTTCGACGAGGAGCGCAACATCCAGTGGGCGCGGGCGCTGGAGCAGGCCGGCGCGCACGTGATTTATGGGGTCAAACGGTACAAGACGCACGCCAAGATCTGTCTCGTTGTGCGGCGGACCCCACATGGGCTGCGCCGATACGTGCACCTGGGCACCGGCAACTATAACGAGCGGACGGCGAGGGTCTACACCGACTTCGCCCTGATGACCTCGTCACAGACGATTGCCGAAGATGCGACCGCCTTCTTCAGTGCGCTCACCGGCTACTCGGATCCGCCTCGCCTCAAAAAGCTGGTCATGGCGCCCACACACCTCCGGCCGCGTTTCCTGAAGTTGATCGAGCGTGAGCGACGGCGCGCCGAAGGCGGCCAGCCGGCCGAGATCAGCGCGAAGATGAACTCGCTGATCGACGAGGAGATCATCGCGGCACTCTATGCGGCGTCCCAGGCGGGGGTGGTGATCAAGCTGAACGTCCGGGGCATGTGCGCGCTGCGCCCGGGACTCCCGGGGATCAGCGACACCATCGAGGTCGTCTCGATCGTGGATCGGTTCCTGGAACATTCGCGTGTCTACTACTTTCTGAACGGCGGCGATGAGCAGGTGTTCCTGTCCAGTGCGGACTGGATGAACCGCAACCTGGACAAACGCGTGGAACTGATGTTCCCGGTGGATGATCCGGGCCACAAGAACAGCGTGCTCTATGCGCTTCGCGCGATGTTCCGCGACAACGTCAAGGCTCGTTGCCTGCGCCCTGACGGCACCTACGAACGCAAGACCCAGGCGCCCGGCGAGCAGCCGTTCCGCGTCCAGCAGCACCTGCAGGACGAGGCTCGGCGGCGCACGACGCTCGCCCGCGACCGGAAGGGCGTCACGTTCTCCCCCGAAGAAGGCGACCAGAATTCCTCCAAGGCGTAGCCCCTCAAAAAGGGGGCTCCCCTCCTTTTGGCTTGAACTCGTCTCAGGGATTATCGTATATACTGTGCATATCATAAATGCACAGTGACCTGGTCATCTCACAGGCCGATCGTCGGCCGATGTATCTCCAAATCATGGAGCAAGTTAGACGGCGTATTGCGGTCGGAGACTGGGCCCCGGGGCATGAGATCCCGTCGATCCGTGCCCTGGCCGCCGCGGTCCAGGTCAGTGTCATCACCGTCAAGCGCGCCTATCTCGAGCTGGAGCGGGCCGGAATCATCGTGACGCGGCAAGGAAAGGGATCGTTCGTGGCCGAGAGCGCGGATCTCAGGACGCGGCTGCAGCATGGCGAGCTCGACGAGCACCTGTCCTCCGCAATCGAAGTCGGCCGCCAGCTCGGCCTGAGTCCGACGCACGTCGAGAAGCGATTGCGCGAGTTGTGGGACCAGAAGGCGCCGGATGATGCCGGGAAGAAAGAGAACGAGCGATGACCGACCGTGTGATTGAAGTCGTGGGCGTCGAGAAAGCCTATCGTTTCTTCCGCCTGGGGAGCGTGAGCCTCGAGCTCGAGGCCGGTCAAATCATGGGCTTCGTCGGTCCGAACGGCGCCGGCAAGTCGACCTTGATGCGAATCCTCATGGGGATGATCAGGTACGACCGCGGGGCGGTGCGCGTGCTCGGTCACCCGATCCCCGAAGAACAGGCCTCCGCCAAGCGCGATGTCGGGTTCGTCTCCGAGGACATGCGGTTGCACGGGAACGTGACCCTCGCCTGGTACATGAAGTTCGTCGCTTCCATCTATCCGGGCTGGGACGCGGCGTATGCCGACGTGCTTCTGCGGCGCTTCAACCTGCACGCCGACCAGGACATCAAGGCGCTGTCGCATGGAGAGCGCGTGAAGGCCATGCTCCTCCTGGTCCTGGCGCGGCGTCCACGGCTGCTGCTGCTCGACGAGCCCACGACCGGTCTCGATCCCGTGGCCCGGCACGAGATCCTGACCGAGCTGATGGCCGTCGTCGAGGACGAGCGGCGGGCGATTCTGTTCTCGTCGCACAACACCCAGGACGTCGAGCAGATCTCCGATCAGATCACGTTCATCGATCGCGGCCGGATCATCGACTCGAGCGACAAGGAGACGTTCATCGATCGGTGGCGCCGGCTGCACCTGGACGTCCCATCCGGCGTCACGCTCCCGTCCCTGCAGGACGTCGTTGAAACGAAAACGAGCGGCCACATCGCAGTCGTCATCACCAAGGCGTACTCGCCGGCCATCGAGTCGATCTATCAGCGAGCCGGGGCCCGGGTCCGCGAGGTGCAGCGGATGACGCTCGAGGAAATTTTCGTCGCCAACGTGATGAGCAACCGAAAGGAGCAGGCGGCATGACCGGCTCACTCGTTCGCCGGCTGATCCTGCTCGATCTCTACCTGATGCGATGGCCGGTCGCAGGCGCGCTCATCGCCGGCGCTGTCTCCATCGCCCTCCTGCCGCTCAGCCCGGTGTCTGCCTACGTAGGAGGGGTCTCCCTGATCTGCGTGATTGTCATCCTGAACATCGTCCTGGTGATGACCTTCATCGTGCAGGAGAAGAAGGACAAGGTTCAGATCTTCATGCTGAGCCTGCCGGTGTCGACCACGCAGTACACGGCGGCGAAGCTGGTGGCAAACGCGATCGCGTTTGCGGGCTCCTGGATAGCGCTGACGGTCGGGGCCGTCGCGGTCATCGATGTCTCGGCGCTGCCGGACGGCAGCGTGCCCTTCCTGGTGACCGTGCTGGCGTACCTGCTGATGTATTACTGCGTCCTGCTCGGCACCGGGCTGGCGTCGGATCGGGCGGGCTGGCACGCAACCGTGATCACGGTCGGCAACGTCTCGGTCAACTTCCTCATTCCCTGGCTGTTGTCGCGGCCATCGGTCTACCGGAACCGCACCGGCCCGGTCGCGGTCTGGACCGAGGACATCGTCGCGGTTCTCGTCGTGGAGACCATCGTGGCGGTGACCGCGCTGTGGCTCGGCCTGTACGTTCGTTCGCGCCGGACGGATTTTGTGTAAGGAGCTCTACTGATGTCGACAACTACTGAACGACTGCACGCGCTCGATGCGGTCCGCGCGCTTGCTCTCCTGCTCGGCGTCGTCTTCCACGCCGGGTTCTCGTTCATTCCCGGGCTGATCCCGGGCTTGTGGGCGATGACCGACAACTCTCCGAGCACGGCCGTCGCGGTCGTGCTCTTCGCGGCGCACATCTTCCGGATGTCGCTGTTCTTCTTCGTCGCCGGCTTCTTTGCGCGCATGCTGTTCCATCGTGGCGGCGCCCGCGGATTCTGGGCGAACCGGCTGAAACGGATCCTCGTCCCGCTCGTCGCCGGCTGGCTGATCCTGTTTCCGGCGACGGCGGCTGTGTGGGTCTGGGGACTGACACGGACGTTCGGAGGCAGCCTCCCCGCAGCGCCGGCCAACGCTCCCGCTCCTCCACCCGGCACATTTCCGTGGACGCACCTGTGGTTCCTCTACTACCTGCTCGTGCTCTACGCCATCGTTCTGTCGGTCCGGGCCATCGTCGTCGCGCTCGATCGGCGCGGATGGTTGAGACGGGCGGCAGACGCATCCGTGCGGCGGCTCGTCAACACGGGCACCGCTGCCGTGGCGATCGCATTGCCAGTTGCTCTCGGACTGTTCTTGCGTCAGGACTGGATCGCCTGGTTCGGGATCCCGACGCCTGATCACTCGGTCATTCCCGAGCTCGCCTCGTTAATCGGATATGGGGCGGCCGTGTCGTTCGGGTGGTTGATTCACCGGCAGGCGGACCTGCTCGGAGTCTGGGCCCGTCAGTGGCCCGTGCATTTTGCCGGTGCAGTCCTCGGGACCGGGGTGTGCCTGTCGCTCGCGGGCATCACGCCGGCATTCGTTCCGTTCGCCGCCGGCGGTGCAAAGCTCGGACTGGCCTTCGCTTACTCGATCAGTATCTGGTGCTGGTCGCTGGCCATCCTCGGGATCGCGACCCGGTTCCTGTCGCACGCCAATGGGACCGTGAGGTACGTTGCCGATGCCTCCTACTGGATCTACCTGATGCACCTGCCGGTCGTCGTCGCGCTGCAAGTGCTGGTTGGCAAGCTGCCCTTGCATTGGAGCATCAAGTTTCCGCTGATTCTCGTCGTCAGCCTGACCGTGCTGTTCGCAAGTTACAGGTATCTCGTTCGAGCGACGTTGATCGGCGAGCTGCTGAACGGTCGCAGGTACCCACGGTCGGTCCCGCGTGTGCGGCCGGACAACCCCGGCAGTCACCGGCCGTCGGGCGATGTCGGCGTGGAGCGCACGCCGCTTGCGGCCCTGACCGGCCTCCACAAGCAGTACGGAAAGACTGTTGCGCTCGCCGGCCTCGACCTGGAGATTCGATCGGGGGAACTGCTCGCTGTGCTCGGTCCCAACGGCGCAGGAAAATCCACGGCGATTTCGTTGTGGCTCGGGCTCATCGAGCCTGATGCCGGCGCGGTGCAGCTGCTCGGTGGCTCTCCGTTCGACGTCGAGTCACGGCGTCACGTCGGGGTCATGATGCAGGAAGTTGGACTGACACCAGAGCTGCGCGTCCGGGAGCTGATCGATCTCACCGCGAGCTACTATCCGAGTCCCCTCACGACCGCGCAGGCGCTCGAGCTGACCCGCATCGGTCCACTGGCCGACCGGCCATACGCAAAGCTCTCCGCCGGCCAGAAGCGCCAGGTTCAGTTCGCGCTCGCGATCTGCGGCCGCCCGCGGCTGCTCTTCCTGGATGAACCGACCGTCGGCCTCGACATCGAGGCCCGCGAAACCATGTGGCGAACGATCCGGACGATGGTCGCGGAGGGTTGCTCGATCGTTCTGACGACGCACTATCTCGAAGAAGCCGAGGCTTTGGCCGATCGAGTCGCGGTGCTCGCAGGGGGCCGACTCCTTGCGTCCGGAACCGTCGATCAAATCCGATCGGTGGTCTCCCGGAAGCAAATCACCTGCGCCACCGCGCTCACCGAGGATCAGGTTCGCAGCTGGCCGAACGTCGTCGGCGTCCGCGGTGAAGCCGGACGCCTCGAGATCACGGTCGTCGATGGTGAAGAAGTGCTGCGACGCCTGCTGGCGTCGGATCGATCGATTCGGGATGTCGAGGTCCGGCGTGCCGGCCTCGCGGAAGCGTTCGTCGAGATTACCAGGGAGGCTGCGTAATGACCGCCGTCACCATGCCGTCGCCGATCCAATCGGCTCCGGTCACCCCGATGCCCATCCGCCGCGTTCTCGGCGCCTATCTCAACGAAGTGAAGTACGAATCGCTGAGGATGCTTCGATCGCCGGGATTCTCCATCCCCTTTCTGGTGCTACCGGTTCCCGTCTATCTGTTTTTCGGCGTCATGCTCGCAGCGCCTGCGGTAGCGAAGAATCCCGGCGTCGCCAACTACCTGTTCTCGGGTTTCTCGGTGTTCGCCGTCATGGGGCCCGCGCTGTTCGGCGTGGGCTGCGTCCTGGCGATCGAACGCGAGGCGGGCTTCCTGAAACTCAAGAGGGCGCTGCCCGCACCCGGCGGGGCGCACCTGATAGCCAAGGGGGCGATGGCCATGGTATTTGCGGCCGCCGCGGTGCTGACGCTGCTGGTCGCCGGATCCGCGGTAGGCGGAATCAGTCTGTCGGCCTCGCAACTGCTGGTCATGACCGTGGTGATGACCGGGGGCGCGCTGCCGTTTGCCGCCATCGGCCTGTTCATCGGTGCGCACGTTCCCGCCAACGTCGCCCCGGCGATCGCCAACCTCGTGTTCCTGCCGATGCTGTGGCTTTCCGGGCTGTTCATTCCGCTGCCGAAGTTCCTGGAACGATGGGCGGTGATTTGGCCGGCGTTTCACCTGAACCAGGCTGCCCTCGGATGGGCCGGTGTGTCCGAGTTCAGCTTTCTGGCCCCGGGCATCTCGGCGGCCGTGCTCACGGGCGTCACCGTGATCTTCGGCGGCCTGGCAATCCGCCGGCTCGCGCGGAAAGGCTAGGGCCAGCTAGCCTCTAGCGCGAAGACGAACGTCGCAAGCCGCTCGAGTCCAGCGGCCGTTCGTCGCGCGGAAGCGACAGGTAGTACTCGAGCAGCGGCCGATCATCGGTGAGGATTGGACCTTCTCCGAGAAACCGGCGGAGGTCCTCCGGGCCGGCAAAGTACTGGCCGATCAACGACTCGCCATTGTGAAAGCCGGCGGCAGCGAGAGAGGGTTGCAACCTGGCCGCGTCGAAGGTTTGGCCGAGCTCCAGCTCGTCGATCCGGAGCGGCTGGATCGATCCGATGAGCAACGAGCCATTCACCCACACGCTGGTTTCCGGAAAGACGTGCTGGAAGGTGCGGGCGATCAGCTCGTAATGGAGCCGCGACCGGAGCCCGATCCACTGCACCATCACGCCGCGTTCGGTCAGGGCGCGCCGTGCCAGCGCGAAGTACTCGCGCGAATACAGCATCCCCGCACCCGCGTGTGTCGGCTGAATCACGTCCGCGGTAATCACATCGTACCTGGACCGGCCGAGCAGCAGGTGGTTCCGTGCATCATCGAGGTGGAGCCGGACGTTCGGCCTTGTCAACAGGTTCTCGTTGATGTGCGTGAACCAGCTCGCGCTCTTCACCACCCCGCTGGCGAGCTCGACGACGTCGACGCTCAGCTCGGGGTGCAGGCTGACAGCGCCAGCCGTTGCGCCGCCACCGAGACCAATCACCAGGGCGCGCTTCGGCCGCGGATGCAGGAGCACCGGCAGGTGGCCGATCTGCCGGTGCAATTGGACGACGTCGCGGCCGTCGCTCGCCTGATGCAGGCCGTCCAGATACAGCTGGCGCCCGCCCATCTCGCGCATGTGGACGCTGACGGTGGTCTGGACCCCCTCATCACGCATGAAGACGTGGCCGGCCGAGGGATAGCGCCGGGTGAGGCCGGTTGTGAACGGGTCTGGCGTATCACCGGCGAGCAACGTAAAGACGGCGATTGACGACACCGCGAGAAGACTGCTGATGAGCGGCGCCCGTCGCACGTCCCCGAGCAGCAGGCCGACGCCGGTTGCGAGGCTCACCCCGGCCATCACTACCAGGCTGCGTGCGCTGCCGAACTGCGCGAGCAGCACGAATCCGGCGAGCAGTGACCCGGCGAGCGCGCCGGCCACGTTGCCGGCATACAGCACGCCGAGCTGCCGGCCTGCGCTCCCGGGAAAATCGGACCAGAGCCGGACGCCGGTCGGAAAGGCCATCCCGAGGCACAGCGCTGTCGGGAGCACCGCCACGAGCGTTCCGGACAAGAGACCCGTTGCCGCGGAGGCCGGATCGTAGAGCGATCCGTGCACCTGTGCGCCGGCCAGTGCCGCGATTCCTGCCAGCGCGTGCAGGCTCCCGAATCCCCACAGAGACGGCGTCCTTCGCTTCAGGAACGGTGCGGCGAGCAGACTGCCCACGGCGATGCCGGCCAGGACCGTGGCCAGCATCGCGGTGAACGCGTAGGTCGTCGCCGGGTAATAGAGGACCAGCGTGCGGAACCAGACGACTTCCAGTGCCAGGGAGGCGAGGCCTGAGAACACGAACGCCGCGAAGATCAACCAGCGCGTGCGAGAAACCGGACCCGCCGCCGAGTGTCCGGCGCTCGGTTCGGTGTCGGCCGTCCCTGGCGGAGGGTGCTGGACAGGTGCAGGACGGCGATAGGCCATCACGACGGCGACGGCCCCGATCGACAGGTTCACGATCGCCGCGAGCCTCGAGGTCGCAGCGATTCCGATGCCGCCGATCAGGAAGAAGCCAGCGAGCAGACATCCAGTCACTCCGCCCGCGGTGTTGATGCCGTACAGCAGGCTGAGTCTCGCCGAGCCCTCGGGCGAATCGACCATGGACGACTGCAGAACGAGAGGAAGCGTCGCTCCCATCAGGATGGCGGGGACGAGAAGAACGGCCGCTGAACAGGCGAATCGGACGGCAGTCGCCAGCGCCCTCGACTCCAGATCCGGCGCGATCGCGACGTAGCCGGCGGTCACCAGATCGAGGGCGAGCGGTAGCAACAGTGCGGTCAGGCCGATCAGCGCTTCCGTGGCTCCGAACCACAGCAGCGGGCGGCGCACGCGGTCGGCGAGCCGGCCGGCGGCGGCGCTGCCGATTGCCAGTCCCGCCATGAAGGTGGCGAGCACGGTACTCGCCGCGTAGACCGTGACCCCAAAAATCAGCGACAACTGCCGGAGCCACAGCACCTGGTAGATGAGGGCGCTCGCACCGGAAAAGAAGAAGAGAACCGTCAGGCGGGGGAACATGGGCGGCACATTCTATCTCCGCCTTCGCGGCTGCCGCCGCTACGGCGCGACAGGCTTCCGCCGGGTCAGGGGTATTGCGCCTCCGCGGTCCCAGGGCTGGCGGGCATCGGCTGATGGCCAGCCATGCACCGATCGATGATCGACCAGAGCTCGGGAGACGTTCAATACGCGGGATGAAGTCCGCCTTCGCGGCTGACGCCGCTACGGCGCGACAGCCTTCGCACTTGATCACGAGCGAAGGCTGGCCTGCCTAGCCGTAGCTCGGGATCGGCTGAATACGAAGGATGAAGTCCGCCTCCGCGGCTGTGCCGCTCCGGCGAGACAGCCTTCGCACTTGATTACGAGCGAAGGCTGGTGCGAAAGGGGGGATTCGAACCCCCACGTTCTTGCGAACGCCAGCCCCTCAAGCTGGTGCGTCTGCCAGTTCCGCCACTTTCGCAAGGAGGGTTGGACGGGCTCTTGGCCCGAAACCGAACCCTCATTGTAGCAGCAGTCGGGGTGAGCCGAAACAGCGGCCGGCTGCGCCTCTCACCGAGGGGAGGCGACGGTCATGAGCCGGAAACACGCATGGATTGCCCTCGCGCTGTGCGGGATCTGCCGAACCGCGGCAGCACAAGGGTTCGAGGTCGGCGGCGGCATCGGGCGCGGCTGCACGGGCGACTCGAGCGGGTTCTGCAGCGGGCAGACTGGACCGATGTGGGCCTTGCATGGCGGGTACTGGATCACGGACTACGTGCAGATCGCCGTCCGCTTCGCGGCGCTTCCGCTCGATGACTTCACGCATTCGACGCCCCGCGACGACCGCTTCGACCTGGCGGATGACGCGGAAGCGCGCCGCCTGACGCGGATCGACGTCACGACCCGTAACCGCAGCCGATGGCTGTCGGGTGGCGAGATCCTCTATCACTTCGCGGGTTCGAGACGGTTCGGGTTCGTCCTCGGTGCCGGCATCGGCGAGCTCAGCAACCGGATGACGCTGTCGTGCGCACCGGCCGGCTGCGAGCGGGTCCTGGCGGCGCTGGGATCGCGACTGGGAACCGTCACGGGCGGAACCGGCAACGTCACCGGGATCGCAGGACTGTCCGGCCCCGTGACCCGGCGTCTGCGGATATCGGGCGGCGTACGCCTGCACAACTTCGCAGGCGAGAACAACTCGACGACCGAAGCGTTCCTGACGGCGGGGGTTCGGTTTTAGTGCTTGGGCGCCGGAGCCGCGTCGAGCCGCGTCGCGACTTCTTCGGAGAGATCGATCGCCGGGTGATGCCACAGCAGCGTGCTGTCGCTGCTGAACACCGCCCACAGGTTCTTCTCGGTCGCGACCTGCCCGACCACCGGAAACAATTTCGTCGTGAACGCGCGCCACAGCTGCTGCTGAGTCTCGCGGACCTCGGCCTGCGCGTCCTCGTTGAATCGTTGAAAGTCGAGCTGGGCGCGCTGGAACTCGCGCTGCAGCCGGACGAACGCCGCCTCGTTCAGGACCGCGCTGCCGGCCGACAGTTTCTCCTGCAGCAATTCGACCTGCTTGCCGCGGGAGGCGACTTCGGCCGCTTTCTTCGTTCGCAGCGCCTCCAGTTGTGCAGTCGCAGACTTTCCTTCGCTGGAGAGTGCTGCCACTCTCTCCAGATCGACGTAGCCGATTCTCGAGTCCTTCGGGAAGGATTCACGAATGGCCGCAGCCGGTTGGCCCGCGACGGGTGACGGCAGTGCCTGCCCGAACGCAGACGTCGTGCTCGCAGAGGTTAGAGTGACTAGCAGAACGAAACGGTGCCTGTTCACGCGAGGCCTCCTTTGAAACTCAGGAGTCTCGTTAGACGTGATTTCTTATCACCTGGTCTTCCACTGACCCGTTAGATGATGGTGTCAACGTCTCGAGCAGGTTGATCCACGTGACGTTTGGCACTTACTGACACTAGGGACTCTCCCTTAGCAATCACAGTATTTGTTTGCTTCCCACCAGTTCATTGCTTGCCTCGGATGTCCTGCGAGCAATAGGATTTACTTCATGACAGAAAAGCTGAACAGCGGTGATTTACGTCGTTATGCATTACTGGGAGCCGAAGCACGGCTCCTCGAATTGGGGAAAGAGGCCGATAGTATCTACCAGGCATTCCCTGAACTCCGGAGGCGCGGGACACGCAGTCTTCCCGAAGCGCCGTCGACAGCCGCCACAAGGGGCGGCAGGCGCAAGCGCGGGCGGACCATGTCGGACGCGCAGCGCGAAGAAGTCAGTGCGCGGATGAAGCGGTACTGGGCGCAGAGACGAGGTGCGACGGCCCAGGGCGCAGAATCAAGTGCGGCTGAAGGAAAGGCCGCCGGGCGCGCGTCGAAGAGGGGCCGTAAGTCAGGTACGCGCGGCCGTCGTAAGATGTCGGCGGCAGCGCGGAAGCGGATCTCGGATGCGCAGAAGGCCCGCTGGGCCAAGAGAAAGAAGGCCAACGCCTAGATTCCAGTCGTTCTCCTTTCCGGTTTCTTACTCATTTGCGGTACGGCCACACGGGGCCTGCCAACATTGCCTGAACGACTCGAGTTCATTCAGGCGGTGTTGGCAGCGCTCATTCGCTCAGAAAATACGGCCGACTCCCATGAAGGTTCTCCATCCCCCGTCCAGGCCGACACCGGTCCCGACGAGGACCGGACCTATCAGCGTATCGAGCACGAGGCCGGCGCCCACCTGCGAATTGAAGTCGGCGTCGGTGTCGCTCTCCCACACCGAGCCGTTCTGAAGCCAGCCTCCGAGAAAGACGGGACCACCCAGGAAATCGGGCAATCGTCCGATCTGCCGCATGTACCCAATCGTTCCAAGCAGCACATGATCGCCGCGGTGTTCGCCGATGGCGAATGCGTCGAGATGAAACGGCCGGCCCAGGCTGAACTGCTCGGTCGGCAGCGGCTTGTCATCGAACGACGTGCCGGCGGCGGCCACGACGAACACGCGGCTCCTCCGGCCGACCGACCAGAACGACGACACCGTGGCCTCGGCCTGGGTCAGACCCTTGTTGGTTCTGGCAACGTCAGCGATCTCCGGCGTCGTCAGAAACTGCCTGGCCTGTGCGAGCAGACGCCACCCCTTCGAGGGCACGACGGGACTGTCCTGTCCATCGCGCTCGTACACGATATGAGCGACGCTTTCTGCTCCGCTCAAACTCGGCAGGCCCGGATCGCCCGCGCGAACGTCTGCCGACAAGCGACCGATATCGACGCCGCCAGCAACTTCAGCGATCCCGCCGAGGTTCACGCCAAACTCTCCTCCTACCAGTGCGCGGCGCTCCCGATACTGCGCCACCACGACTTCATCCGCGATGAGATCGAACGTGCGCTGACGGACTCCGGTATACCCACGAGTGAACAGCCCGGAGCTTCCGATCGGGCGGTAGAGCGTCGCTCCCAGCGAAGGATCCGATCCAATGCCGGCATCGATGCGAAGCTCTGAACCGGCACCGATCATGTCGAAGCCGAGATAGCGCGCCGCCAGCTGGAATCTGAAGTCGCTCGAAGTCGTGTTGTCGAGATTCACTCCCAGCATCACGAATGGCGGGGCATACGTTTTCTGACGGGCGCGAATCAGCAGCCCTTCCTTCCCGGGCGGTCCGACCATCTGCCAGGTGATCCCCTGGTACCGATCGAGCCCCGACAGCGCCGACAGGTCGCGTTGGAGCGCCGCCAGATCGGGGGGACTGCCGACGTGGCCGGTCAGCACCTTGCGCGCGATCGCCGCGTCGAGGTTCGTCATTCCCGACGTCGCCAGGAACTGCACGGGCGGCAACGGAGGCCGTTTCCGTCCGGCCCTGCGCTCTTGCCACGCGCGATACGCATCGGGATCGAGCGCCAGCGGCAGGAGTTCGGCCTCGAGGCGCGCTGCCGCGTCGTATCCCCGCTGAATGAGCTCGCCGCTGCGCCGCCAGTCGAGCGATCCGAATCCTTCGACATCTACTTTGATCGTGTGATCCGCTCCGGCGAGCGCGACGCGCGTGCTCGCCCGCATCATCGCATCGACCGTGCGCCCCATCAGGCTGAAGAGGGAATAGTCGATGTCTTCCGGCTTGAGGCCGACGTCCACGGCAATGACAACCGTCGCCCCCATGTTGCGGACCACGTCCGCCGGAACGTTGTCCATCGCCCCGCCGTCGACGAGCACGCGGTTCTCCGTCTCGATGGGAGGAAACACGCCCGGCAACGACATCGTGGCGCGCATCGCCTGGGCCAGCGATCCGCTGCCGATCACGACCCGCTCCGCGGCGACGAGATCGACCGCAATGCAGCGGAAAGGCGTGGGCAGGTCGTCGAACGACTCGAGCCCGTAGTACGGCGCCGCGATCCGTGCCAGGAGCAGATCCACCTGCTGGCCATCGTTCAGGGCGGTCGGCGCGACGATGCCCCCTTTCAGCCCGAACTCGAGCCGGGACGGATAACTGCGAGCGTCACGCTTGCGGCGAAGATTCTTGAAGCCGAACGAGGAGGCCCCGAACATCGCATCCCAGTCGGTGGTCTCGATCATCGTCCGCAGTTCGACGGCGGACATGCCGGTCGCAAAGGACCCGCCGACCAGCCCCCCCATGCTGGTGCCCGCCACGAGATCGATCGGAATCCGGTGCTCCTCGAACCACTGGATGACACCGATGTGTGCGATACCCCGGGCACTGCCGCCGCCAAAGGCGACGCCGACGACCTGCTGGCCGGCGGGACGCGTCTGGGCGGGCGCAGTGCCTGGTCCCAGACCGGTGACGAGAACCGCAAGGACAAGGATGCGGGTCGACAGGCGTGCAGACTGTGAGCGCATTTGGTGACCGAGCGAAGCAATCCTGAAACCAGCCGGCCCTGTGGGATGGCCTGCGTTCTCGCGATGGCGATCGGCGACCCCACGACAATTCGTGGCTCACTACCTGCGGACGGAGCCGAACGCGGGAGGACACGGCCGAGATTGGGCTTTCCAGCAGGGCATGCGCTTTGAAAGAATCACTGTCTTGCCAAGGAGGCCACGTGATCGTGTTCCCGATTCTTTTGACCGCTGCCGTGTTCAGCGCTGCGCAGCATATAGGCCCCACTGCCCCGGAGTCGTTCCGCGCGAACGCCCAGGTGAAGGGGACGGACGGCGCGGGGGCGGCAACGCTCGTGATCGCGGTGGACCGCTACAACACTGAGAAGGATCGGGCGGCGCTGCAGCAGGCGCTGAAAACCGGCAACGACGCGTTCCTCGCGGCGCTGCGGAAGATGCCCGCCGTCGGCTCCCTCGAAGCGGGCGGCAAGAAGTTCCCGGTGCACTACGCGTTTCAGCAGACGACCGACAAGGGCCGCACGATTGTCGTCGTGACCGGTTCGCCGGTCTTCTTCGTCGGCGGTGGCGCGGCGGACGCCAAACCGCGCGCAGGCTACGACGTCGCCGTGGCGCAGTTCCAGGTCGACAGCGTCGGTCTCGGCAACGGCGCGATGGCCGCCGCCGCGAAGGTCAAGCCGGGTGGACCAGCCGGCGTCGAGATCGAGGACTACGGAACCGGGGCTATCAAGCTGGTTACCGTGACACGGAATCTGAAGTAGCCCGGCTCTGCTGGAACGTCGAATAGTTCTGCCGGTTGATCCGGACCTCGCGGACTTCGCCGGGACCGCCGACGTCGCGGCCCTGGACACCGTTCACCATGTAACGGAACGCGCCGGCGTCGCCGACGCGCAGCAGGAACTCCTGCCGCGCCTCGATCACGCGCCGCTGGTCCGGTGAGATGAGCGCATACAGGATGCGCTTGCCGTCGGCCGTGGCTTCGACCCATACCACACGAGTGGGATTGATCTCGACCTTCAACAGGGACATCGCCACGGCGTCGTCGACGGCCGCAGCGTGCGGCTCGCGGAGCGGACCCGATGCGGCGTCGGTCACGGCGCCAGCCGCCGGGGCGCGGCCCGCCGTACCGACCGGCTGCTGGACAATCTCACTCCGAGGCCGCTGACTCACATACAGCCACGCCCCTACGATGGCAATCAGGATCACGAGGACGACGGTGCCGTTCGAGTGATCCGCGCGTGAAAGGTCCCAGGCGTCGGTACGATGCTTGTACGCCACGGCCAGCGGGGGCGCATCCGTCCCGAACTCGGTCTGGTAGCGGGCCGCAATGACGTCCGCCGGCAGGCCCACTTCACCGGCGTACGCCCGGAGATAGCCGCGGGCCAGAAGCCCGCCGGGAATCGAAGCGAAATCATTGCGCTCGATGGACTCGAGCATGTGCCGCCGGATCTTGGTGCGCGCCGACAGATCATCGAGCGACAGGCCGGCGCGCTCACGCGCCTGCTGGAGATCAGCGCCAAGGGTTGCCATCACACGACCTCATGCAGCGGCCGTTTGGCATCCCTCGCGATACCCGTTCGAGAACCGGGTTCAGAACGGTCGGATGCCTGCGATCACCGCGAGCTGCCCGGGCTCGTTCCCCAGAACCCGCACTTCCCTTCTGCGGACGATCCCGGGATCCTTCTGACTCGTATAACGCCCGACGACGAGGAACCGAACTCGGCCCTCGCCGCAATCAGCAGCGTGGCGCCCGGTTGCGGGCACGGTGCCACGCCGCGTGTGAAGCCTCTGAGGATTCTTCCATCGCTCAGTGTGTTCATGACGGTCATCGATCACTCAGCGGCCCTCGCGGGCCTGATGACGCACCTGAATCCCAGGTGACAGGTCGACGTGTCGATCGGCTCGGGAAACCGGGCCGCGGGCCGATAGCGGCGGCAATAGTTCGCCGAGCACAGGTGCGAGCCCCCTTTGATCACCTTGCGCGGGATCTGGATCTCCGGCTGGCGCGGATCGTAGCTCTCCTCCGCCGGGCCGCCCCGGGGGTTGCTCGGAATGCAGCAAGGCTGCGTCTTGCCATGGGCCTGGCGCGGTGTATACCAGTCGGTCGTCCACTCCCAGACGTTGCCGGTCATGTCGAAAAGACCGTATGTGTTCGGGGGAAACGCATCGACCGGCGACGTTCCCTCGAAACCGTCGATCCGGAGGTTCTGCCACGGGAACTCTCCCTGCCAGAAATTCGCCATCGAACGGCCGTCCGGCATCAACTCATTGCCCCACGCGTACTCGGCGCCATCGAGGCCGCCGCGAGCCGCGAACTCCCATTCGGCTTCGGTCGGGAGCGATTTCCCTCTCCACCGAGCATACGCCTCCGCGTCGCCGTATGCGACGTGGACTACGGGAAAGTTGCTCCGGCCGCGGATGGTCGAATTGGGGCCAATCGGATGGCGCCAGTCAGCGCCGAGGACGTACTTCCACCAGTTGCGGAAATCCCGCATGTCGACGGGGCCGCCGGGCTTCTTGAAGACCAGCGAACCCGGGCACATCAACTCTTTTTTCGCCCCCGGGTACTGCGACGGATCGGGAGCAATTTCCGCGATCGTCCGATGGCCCGTCGCCTTCACGAACTCTTCGAACTGGGTGTTGGTGACCGGGACCTGATCCATCCAGAAGCCGTCCACCGACGCCAACTGTGCCGGCGCCTCTTCCGGATAATGGTGGTCGGACCCCATGAGGAATGTGCCGCCCGGGATCCAGACCATGTCGGCCGCGGGCGCCTCCGGCAGGGCCGGATTCGAAACGAGGCTCGAAGACTCGCTCATCAACGTCTCCTGGGGCTCCCGGCACGGGCTCCCGGGGCTCCTCGGCTGTAGCACGATCAAGCCGCGAACCATGCGCGGCCGGACGGAAAGGCCAGATTCCGGCGGGAAGAACGCCGACTCACGACATGTCGTGGCCTGCGCCACGACCGGCTCGGCTCCTACTCGGATCGGGCCTTCCGGTCCTTCGTCCGGGCGAGCCGCTGCGTCGCCCTGAACCGTTGCGCGACCGACGCGCGCTCCGCGAGCAGGTGCGCATACATGGGATGCTGAAAACGGTACCCGCTCTCGGACCCGTGGGCTGTCAGGCTGCCGTGGGCAGCCTGCCGGAGGATGCAGCCGCGCTGCGCCAGCGAAGCCAGCACACGCGCGACGCGGGACGTCTCCGTGCCGGCGATGGACGCCACCGCAGCCGCGGTGACCTCGCCACCCAGCAGAGATGCGGCCTCGAGCAGCGCGCGGGCATCCGGATCCAGCCGATCGATCTGCCTGGCCATCGCGTCGCGAAGCACGTACGGCAGCACGTTGATGGTGGCGTCGATATCGAGTTGCGGCAACGGATCCTCGGGATGGGCAGGCAGGACGCCGTTCTCGATCAAGCCATCGATGGCGGCCACCATCATCGACGGGTTGCCGCCCGTCACCTCGTGAAGAGAAGGTGTGAGATCGCTCAGTCGCTCGAGACCGAACCTCGCGTCGAGGTATCTCGCGACCTGCGCCGAAGTGAGTGGCTCGAGGTTCAGCATTCGCGCCCGCGAGGTGGCGCGCATCAGACGCTGAAGCGATGCGGCCCTCCCATCACTCAGCCCGCCCCCACACATCGTCGCAATCACCAGCCACTTGCCGTCCGTGTCGGTGCGCGCGAGCTGACCGAGGATCCGGTGGGTCGCCATGTCGGCCCACTGCAGATCCTCGAGCACGACGATGAGGGGCATCTCCCGCGTGAAAGACGCCAACATCGAGCGAAGTTCGTGGGTCAGCGCACTCACGGTGGGGGCCGCCGAGCGCCCGGGCGCGCGGAGCGCCGCCCAGGCTGCGGCCGGGACGTGAGGTTCGGACGCGTTTCCGTTCGACGATGGCTCTTCGAGCCGCTGCACGACGTCGAGCAAGGGTAAGAGTGGCTGCGGCTCGCCGCTGGTTTCGCGGCACTGGAAGCGAATCGTCCGCAGCGGGGTGCCGGCAGCCGCGAGGCGCAGGAACACGTCGCACAGCCCGGTCTTGCCGATGCCACGCTCGCCGTTGAGGATCACGACCCTGCTGGAGCCCGCGCGGACATCTTCGAACGCTTCCGCCAGGACGGCCAGTTCGCGATTGCGATTCAGGAACAGGCCGTGACTACGGTCGCCGGCCGCCGGAGGATCCGGGGTGAGGCCTTCCGGCACGAAGGCATACCCGAGGCCGGCCTCGCTCCGGATGAAATGCGGATTGCGGGCATCTTCTTCGAGGACCGAGCGGATTTCGTGGACGAGCACCTTGATGTTGTCCGGCAGCACGTGGATGTCCGGCCACACCGCGGTCATGATCTCAGCCTTCGACACGAAACGGCCATTGGCCGAGACGAGACAGGCGAGGAGGTCCCTGGCCTTGGCGGTCATGTGGACGCGCTCGGAGTGGCGCCACAACGTGCGATCGGCCTGTCGGAAATGGAAGGTCCCGAAGTTCATGGGCTCCTAATCTGTCGCCGGCTCTGCTGAGGGTCAATTGGGCCAAGGGCCCAACGACATGCGCGGGATGCCAACGCTCCTAGCGCGTTGTCACAGAGCCCGTATGGAATAACGTCAGTGGTGGCCCACGGTACGGCCGGCTTGGCTTCGGCGCCATTGGACCTAGGACGTTGGAATATAGGCCTTTAGTCCACGAAATGCCGAGGGTGGCAGGGTTGGGACTTAGCTGGGTCTCTTGGCGGAGGGCTTGAGCCGGTCCGCCATGCGGACCAGCACCGCGACGGAATCGGCCGCCATCTTGTGCATGACCTGCGCGCGGTGGACCTTGATCGTCTTCTCCGTCGTCCCCAGCTCAGCGGCGATCTGCTTGTTCAGCTTTCCGGTGACGACCATCGCCATGACCTCACGCTCCCGGGGCGTGAGTGTGTCGTAGCGGACCTGGAGCCGCTTGATCTCATTGTGCTCTTCCTGGCGCCGTCGTCCTTGCTCGAGCCCGACGTGAACGACGTCGAGCAACGCCTGGTCGTCGAAGGGCTTGGTCAGCACCTCGAGCGCCCCTGCTTTCATCGCGCGCACCGTGAGTGGCACGTCGGCAAATGCGGTCACGAAGATCACGGGTAGATCGTGCCCCGCGTCACGGAGCAATCGCTGGAGCTCGAGGCCGCTCGGACCCGGCATCCTCACGTCGAGGACGACGCAGCCCATCACCCCCTGCTCGGCGCGTTTAAGGAAATCGGCGCCGCTCGCGAAGGTCTCGCAGTTCAATCCCACCGATTCGAACAGCCGGAGAATCGCCACGCGAACGGAAGGGTCGTCGTCGACGACGAACACGGTTGGCTTCAGGGGATCGGTGGCCATCAGGCGGAACTGTCCCTGCGGCGAAGATTTGCGTGCTCCCGAATGGACGTCCATGGCATGCAGATTCACAAAACCCGGCCGGCCGCCGACGGCGGCGACGATTCTGGCGTTCGCGGGCCTGGCCGCGAGGGCCTCAATCATACTCGCTGAAATAACAGGCCGCACCATCGACTGAGGACAGACGCAAACAACTATCCGCAGTCGTTGTGAAACGGTGACGATCGAGCCCGCCGCAGGTCCTCTGCGGTCCGCAACGGCAGCCGCGAGATGGCACGGGAATTCGGAGGCGCTTCTCGATTTGGCCAGCGAAAATCACCAGGGCAGCGGCTGCGACAGGTCGACTGCTCACTGATTCAGCAAAAGATGCTCCACCACATCGCCCGCCGATCGGGCGTCGGCTGTGCCGCTGGCTGCGCGAGCCTCCCGTTGGCCGGACATGCCTCCGCGAGTCCGGATGGCCCGGCGTTTCGGCAGGCTCCTTGCTCGAACACCGCAAACATCTTCGGCGAACAGGAGCAGCCTCATGACCACCGTGTCTCTTTGCTACGCGATTCTCGCGCTCGTCACTGCCAGCGTGCCCAGCCCCGAACCGCGGCTCGCGCAAGCGACCCAGACGATGAAGTCGACGCCCGTCACCATCACCGCCACCATCGAGGCGATCGATCAAACCAACCGGATCGTCACCCTCAAGGGCCCGAAGGGGAACCTGGTCGACACCTACGTGGACGAGAGCTACAAACGGTTCAACCAGCTCAAGGTCGGTGATCAGGTGAAGGCGCAGTACTACGAGTCGCTCGCGATGAGCATCCGCAAGCCCGGTGATCCTGCTCCGGCAGCAGGTGTCAAGGAGTCGGTGACTGCGCGTGAAGGCGCTCCGGGCGCGACCGCCGCACGCCAGCTGACCGGAAGCGTCACCGTCACAGCCCTCGATCCGAAAGTGCCCTCGATTTCGGTGAAAGGCCCGAAAGGCAACGTGTTCTCCATGCGGGTTCAGGACCCCAAGCGGCTCGAGGGTGTCAAGGTCGGGGACACGATTGACGTGGCCTACACGCAGGCCCTGCTGATCGCCGTTGACCCGATGAAGTAAGCCGGTACCGGGTCGCCGGTGGCCTGATCAGAGGAACGCGCCGAGCGTGAGGCGGACGATGTCATCGAGCGGCATGACCGCGAAGATCACCGGCACATAGGGGAGCAGCGACGCCAGCACGATCATCAGCGTCAGCTCGAGGTCGAGAACGAACACGTTGATGCTGCGGACGTTGGCGGCAATCGCGAACAGATCGGTGGTCGCGGAGAAATCGGGGACGTCGAGCGCCTGCGGTGAGCCGCTGGCGCTCCTCTCGATCCACTTCCGTTCGAACTGGTGGCCGACCTCGCTCGCCAGCCGTCCGTAGTCGAGCGTGCCGCGGGCCTTGAGGGTGGTCAGTGGTTTCATCAGCAACAACATCGGTCCACCGAAGAACATCAGTGTGCTCACGACCTGGACGCCGATGGCGTACTTGTAGGCGATGAGCGGCCGCCCGTCGAGCAGGACTTTCTCCGCGATGTCGCTGGCCACGATCGCGCCGATTCCGAAGGCCAGCACCGCGAAGCCGCGCAGCGGCAGGATCATGAAACGGAGGCCGCCGAGGTGATCCGGGTGGCTCGCAATCAGCCGCAGGTTCAACCCGGCAACCCGCGCGACGAACCGGACCCACACGAGAGCGCGCCACTGCCACACGATCGTCAGGGACAGAAACAGCGGCTGGCTCACGAGCGTGCGCCACCAGCCCGCGAGCGAGAGATGGATTTCACCGTTCCGGATCGGTGAAAACCATGAGGATTGGTCGGCGGGATAGAGCGGGACCACCGTGATCGACACGATCACCGCAATGAGGAGCAGCAGGAACTCGATCCAGTGCGACGAAAGCAACGTCCGGGTCGACTCGACCAGCCGCTGGTATGCGGGCAGATCCTCTCCGGCGACGATACCGGTCTCCACGAGTTGGCGGACGGCCGAGGTCAGGTACGGAACGTACACCGCACCGGCGAGAACGAAGACGGGCGAGGCGATGGCATACCGTCCGTACGATGAGAGGTCCAGCAGGAAGGACTCGCGCGGGTTCGCCGACAACGCCAGGCCCTCGACACTCGACAGTACCATGAGCGGCAGCCACCCGAGGACCGCCGCCTGCAGTGCGAGCCCCCAGACCCGATGATGGATGGCCTTGCCGATCGGCAGGACCGCCGGCAGCCAGGCATATGGGCCCGCCTCAAAGGCGGGAGCGGGAGGTTGGCTCGTCGGCATTCACCTTACGCAACCGGCCTGATGATCGCTCGCTGAAGCGTGAACTCGAAGATCGCGCCGCCTGAGGAGTGATTTCGAACCCGGATCGATCCGCCGTGGGCCTCGACGATCGACCGGACGATCGAGAGCCCCATCCCCATACCGCCGGACTTGGTCGTGTAGAACGGCTCGAAGATCGTCTGCTCGGCCCCCTTTCTCACGCCCGGGCCGGAGTCCTGGACGCTGACGTGAACCGGTCCGTTGTCCTCGGCCCGGCAGCTCACGTGGATGACGCGACCGGATCGCTGCTCGACACTCATCGCCTCCATCGCGTTCTGGATCAGGTTCAACACGACCTGCTGGAGCTGGACCCGATCACCCTTCGCATAGATCGGGACGCGATCGAAGCTCAGCGACAAGGCCACGTCACGGATGATGGTCTCGCTGCTCAGGAGGTCGGCCACCTCTCGGATCACGGCCGAGAGATCGATCCACTGCATCTGCAGCTCGCCGTTGCGGAGCAGTTCCCTCACGCGCCCGATGACTTCGCTCGCGCGACGATCGTCCTTGACGATGTCAATCAGGATGGCACGCACTTCCTCGAGGTCGGGTTCGGTCCACTCGAGAATGCGGCTGGCCGCCTGCGCGTTGGTCATGATCGCCGACAGCGGCTGGTTCAGCTGATGGGCGATCGAGGCGGTCAGCTCGCCGACGGTCGCGACGCGCGCCACGTGCGCAAGATCCTGCCGGCTGCGCAGCGCCTCGAGCTCGGCGCGCCTGACATCGGTGATGTCGGCGCGGGTCACGACCGCTCCCCTTCTGGCGCCGGTCAACGGGACCACCTGAACGGACCACCATCGGGTCTCGGCTCCCGTTTCCGACGTGTGTTCGAGAACCACGCGCGGCTGGACACCGGCGAGGACCGCGGTCAACGCGTCCGCCACCCGCGCCGCGAGCCGGTTACCGGCCGCGGCGGCCGTCTCGAGGGCTTTCAGGAACGAGCTGCCAACGGTGATGTCGACACAGCCGGCGCCGCGGGCGAGCTGGAGCCAGGTCTGGTTCTGCGCCAGCACGATCGATTCGCCGTCGACGACCACGACCCCGGTGGTCAACGACTGAAGGATGGAGGTCTTCATCAGCTCGCTGGTCCGGAGCAAATCTTCCGCGGCCTTTCGCTCGAGGATTCCGGCGAGCACGTTGCCGACCAGGCGCAGGCTGGAGCTCAGCTCCGATCCCTCGAGCATCTCCTCGGGCGCGCCGCACACGAGAGCGCCCAGCAGGCCTTCCCCGCCGGCGAGCGGATTGATCAGCACGGTCCGCAAGCGGAGTCCCGCGAGCGACTCGCGATCGACGGACGCTTCCGGCGGCAACCCGCCGGCGGATGCGACAGAGGCATGCCATGGTGGCGACAGCTGCTGCACCATCCACGGCAGATCCAGCACGGCGCCGGCCGGCAGCCCGCCGGGATCGACCGTGTCACGCCAGCAATACGTCGCGGGGCGATCCCAGGCACCATTGGTGACGACGAGCACGCCGAGACACTCGACCCCGAGAAACGATCCGATTCGCGCGAGCCAGGAGTCGAGCGCCTGATCCATCCGGTTGCTCGGCAGCTGCACGAACGCGCGGGACAGGCCTGACAGCAGCTCCTCGAATCGAAGGCGCGCCGCCAGCAGGTTCTGCGAGTGGCGGCGGTCGTCGATGAGCGTGGAGAGGGTCACCATCGTCACGGTCGCCACGATGAGCGAGAGGGTCATCGCCGTGACGGTGGCCAAAGGAGGAAGCGCCACGAAGGGGCGCGCGGCGTGCACCAGCTGCCAGGAATCGATCACCGTAATCAGCAGCATGGTGACGCTGGTGCCTGCCACCCCGAACCGGACGGCCGCCCAGAGGACGAACGGCAGCTGCACCACGCCCGGATTCTGGATGAACACTGCGCGAACCGCGGGAATCGAGGGGAGCTTTCCGGCGAAGTCGAGCACACAGATGCTGAGCAGACCGATGCCGATGGCGAACGCCTCAATCAGCCGCCACGAGGACTTTCGCTGCAGCCACTGCCGTGCGCCAGCCACCGCTCCGATGATTCCGGCCGCTACCGTCAACTCCGCCAGGATGTTGCTGAAGAGACGGAAACGCCACACCTGCCAGTAGGGCTCCCCCAGGAATCCATTGACGACCGCCGCATCGGCGAACGACGAGATCAGCGGTGCCGCAAGGCCCGCGGCAAGGAGGAAGGCCCTGAGGCGTTTGAAGGTATCGAGCCGCGGAACGCCGTCGCTCAACAGGCGGAAGCCCACCGCGGCGATCAGCGCTTCCAAGCAATTCGTGAAGAACAGGGCGGCGATGAGCGTGCGTGGCCAGTCGGTCTGCAGCTGCACCGCGAGGTGTGCCGGCAGCGCCGCGGCCAGCACGATCCACCAGCGATCACGGCGAGTCAACAGAAGCGCTGCGGTCAGCGTGGCGTTCGGCGGCCAGACGACCGAGGGTGTGGCCGGCGGCAGCCGCAGTTCGAGGCCGACGAGCGCGCCGAAGTAGTAGCCGAGACAGACCGCGACGGCGATCCCCGCCGGGGCTAGGCTCTTCGACAGCGCGGCGTTCCGTTTCAGGTCGAGGGCAGTCATCAGGCACGGACGGGCGGCCGGCTCGGGTCCTGGCGGCCCCGTCAACACACCCGCGCGGCTATTCTAGCGATAGTTCCTGGCCTCTCCGGCAAGCCCGTTTTCGCAGCGAACCCACGACCCTTCGCGGCGCCGACCGTGAGATGTTCACGGATCGGCCGTCGGGGACGGGCGGGCGGCTTACCAGCCGGTCTTTTGCAACGGGAACATCCGTTGCATTGCGGTCATAACCGCGATGCTTCTCGCTTCTCTCAGCTTTCGCGCACAGCCGCACAAACGGGACGAGGCGCTCAGCGCCGTGGACTCCCTGGTGCAGCGAATGCGCGGGTCGACCGGGTGCGCCCGCAGCCGCATCCTGATCGACACCGAGGACTCGAACGCCTTCCTGGTGGCGTCCGAGTGGTCGGATCACGACGCCGCCGAGGCGTTCTTCACGTCACGGGAATTTCAGATCTTTCGCGGTGTGCGAATCCTGCTGCGTGACGAGCCGTTGATTGTGCTCGACGATGTCCGGAGCCGGATTACCCGCCTCCTGCGCAACTGATCGGCACCGGGGAGGGCGCCCCCTCAGCGCGGCCGCTCGATCCCCAGTTTCGCCATTCGACTGCGCAGCGTGCTCGGGTTCATTCCCAGCAGCTTCGCGGCGCCGCCGCTTCCCTCGATCCGCCAGCGCACGGTTTCGAGGATGCCCTGGATATGGCGGCGCTCCACGTCGGCCAGCGTGACGAGCTCCGCGGCCTGGCGTGGTTGAAGCGCCGGCATCCACGCGTCGCCGAGCGTGAGCGTCGACCCCGGCGAGAGGATGATCGCGCGCTGCAGCACGTTCTCGAGCTCGCGGATGTTGCCGGGCCAGTCGTACCGCTCGAGCGTCTGCATGACCGACGCCGGAATCGTTTCAATCGGCTTGTGCAACGTCCGCGAAAGATGCTTCACGAGATGGCGAACCAGCGCCGGGATGTCCTCACGGCGGTCCCGCAGCGACGGCATCGTGATCGGGAAGACGTTCAGGCGGTAATAGAGATCGCTGCGAAACCGGCCCTGGCGCACTTCTTCGGCGAGATCCCGGTTGGTGGCGGCGATGACCCTGACGTCGATTTCCACCGTCCGCGGACTTCCCAGGCGTTCCAGCTGACCTTCCTGGAGGACCCGCAGCAGTTTCGGCTGGAGCTCCAGCGGGAGCTCGCCGATTTCGTCGAGCAGCACGGTGCCGCGATTGGCCATCTCGAAGCGGCCCACCTGCGACGCGTGCGCGCCGGTGAATGCCCCGCGCTCGCGTCCGAACAACTCGCTTTCAATGAGGTTCGCGGGCAACGCCGCGCAGTTCACGATCACCACCGGCCGGCCACGCCGTGCGCTTCGCTGATGAATCGCCCGCGCGATCAGTTCCTTCCCGGTGCCGGTTTCGCCAAGCAACAGGACGGTGGCATTGGTCGGAGCGACCTGGTCGACTCGGAACATCACGTACCGCAGGACGTCGCTTTCGCCTACGATGCGGTCCGGATCGAGGTCTCCCTCTACCAGCATCGACGTCGGGGTGGATGGAACGCGGCGGACGCCACCGCTCGAGGAATCGTGCTCCTGAGGAGCGACTGGGAAGGTCACGGCTTACCTCCAAGGCTTGCGCACCGGGCAAAACAGGCCGGTCAGACGCACCTGCGGGGGCCCTCCCCACCCCGCCGGCCGCGGCATTTCACCGTCTTGGACCCTGTGCTGAAGCGGCACCCGCGATAGATCGCGGAACGCCGTCACGGCATCTTTGACGAGGAAACGGTCCGGGTAAAGTAGGATTCTGGTAAGTACAAGCCTTTAAAAGCGTAGGAGGGACCCTTGGGTCGGACCATGGACCCAGGACAGGACCACGAACGGCCAGCGAGAGCCGGCCTCAGCCGGTGGGCCGCACGGGGAAGGGCTCCAGACCGAGATCATCCTCGCTCCGCCCACCCGCTGCTCTGGCGAGCCTCGGCGTTGGAGCGGCGAACGTCATGATGGCTGCGCCGAAGTCCGCCGACCGGATGTCGACAATCACCTCCGCGTCCCAGTCGGGCAGGGCGCGGATGGCCTCCCAAATCTTCGCGACATCGGCAGGGGCCCGGACGGTTCCGATGACATACAGCCTCCCCTGGTGTTCTTCCGGAGGCGAGTCGATGTCCGCCTGTTCCGCCAGTTCAATCGCCCTGCTGTATTTGCGCTGCAAAGGGACCATGACGCGCTCCGTCCGGCCTGTAATCCGGTTTCGCGAAATGACGCAGACGCCGCGATGGGCCGTGGATAACTCCGAGTTCCGAAAACACCAGGCCGCCGCTGTAACTCCTGCCGGACGCGCCTGGTGAAAGGCGCGGGCGTTGGGCGACCCCTGTCCACTGCCAGGCTGTAGGAAGCCCCTGTGCAAGCGGAGCGCCGTCAGCGCGGCAGGGTCTCGAGCACCTCGCAGACATCGAGACGGTTACTATCCAGATCCCAGAACGTGAAACAGCGCAGGCCGGCGGTCTCCCGGAGGTCGGAAGCCACCACGGCGCGGCTCTGGAGATCAAGCCGGTACGCGCGGGCGTCGACCGCCTCGAGAATCGGAAACGTGCCTGACGCCCCGGCGGGAGTGCCTTCCGCGCCTGCCGGAAGTTCCCAGATGGTCAGGCTGCAGCCCTGACCGACGTTGAGAACCGCCATGCCTTCGGCAGAGTCCTCGAACAGGACCTGGAGGCCAAGCGATGCCCGGTACCAGGCCACAGCGGCCGGCAGGCTTCGCACTCGAAGAACGACACTCTCGATACGGGTGAATGATGGGGATCCGGACATTACGGCCGCTGGCGGATGCGAACAGGGAGTGGCGGACCTGCCACTCCTTTGGCAAACCTTCCCCACTATAGAGGGTGGGGAGGGCGGCCCGCAGTGATCGGCATCACGGCCAGGCGGCCGCCGTCCCCAGAAAGTCAGACCGCCGCCGCGAGCCGGGTCAGTTTCGCGTCGTCGACGATCTTGACGAGGCGTCCGCGCTGGAACTCGACGATACCGCGACGTTCGAGCTCCGTGGAGGCCCGGCTGGTCGCCTCGCGCGACAGCGCCAGGAAGTCGGCGATATCCGAGCGGCTCATGACCAGCGGGATCAGATCCTGGTGCGACTCCGGACCGAAGAGATGAGACCGGAGCATGACCAGGAACATCGCGAGGCGGCCGGGGGCATCGCGCCGGGCAATGGTGATCGCGCGGCGCTGCTGCTCGCGGAGCTCGTGGGTGACCTTGCACAGAAAGATGTACTGCAGGCCGACGTCGTGGTGAAACGCGTCGGTCAACTCGGCCAGTCCGATCCGGTAGAGCAACGCGCGTGTCAACGCCTGCGCGGTATTGACGTACTTGCCTTTCTCGGCGAGGCCGAAGATATCTCCGCGAAAGAGGAAGTTCGCGATCCGGCGCCGGCCGCTGGGCAGATCGCGGAACGTCTTCACCGCACCTTCCGCCACGATGAACAGGTACCTGGCCGGAGAGTCCTCCTCGTACACGATCATCTTGGTCGGGAGTCGAATACGCGTGGCGATCTGAATCAGCCCCTGCCGCTGGCGCTCGGACAGCAGCGGCGTACCGTGGGGAGGTAATTCCAGGTACGGCGTGGCGCGAATCGATGGCTCACGCTCGGCGCTTCCGGGTTCCGGCCGTTTTGTCACTGCCCCGCCTCTTCCGGATAGATTACTCGCCAATCCTGTTTCATATCGACCAAGATCCACCGGCGTGTGGCGGCCTCGTCCAGGCCGCGCTCGAGGCGCCCGATCGGTGAGCCGCGGTCGTAGGCCCACTCGCGCTCGGCATCGGTGTGATGAACGATCACACCCAGGCGCGGGCCCGGTCCCGACGTGACCCATTCGAGCATCTCGAAGTCGCCGTCCGAATTGCCGAACGCCGCAATCGGCCGACGCCCGATGACCTGCTGAATGCCAACCGGCTTCCCGGCCTTGTCGTCGACATGATCGACCTCGGCCAGCCGCAGCAGCACGGGAACGCCGCCGCGCAGCTCGTATTTCACCTTCGCGCGGCTGCCGATCACCTGCTCCGGCGGGATGCCATAGACCCGTTCGCTCCACTCCCGAATGAACTCGACGCCACCGCCCGACACGATGAACGTCTTGAAACCATTCGCGCGGAGATAGGCGAGGAGGTCGAGCATCGGCTTGTACACCATCGCGGTGTACGGCCGGTTCGTCTTCGGGTGGCGCGCCGATGCAAGCCAGGCGCTGACGGCCCGGGCGAACTCGTCGGTCGTGTTTCCCAGATGCGTCGCCGCCACGAGTTCGAGCATCCCCCGCTCGCCGGTCGCCGCCACCGCCTTCATGTCGCCCTCGAGAACGCCCTTGAACGGTTGACGCGTTCTCCATTCCGGGTGTTCGGACGCCAGAGCCTTCACGCGATCGAGCGCGAACGCAAACTGGAAATAGATCGGCTGCTCGGCCCAGAGCGTGCCGTCGTTGTCGAAGGTTGCGATCCGTTCTCCAGGTGGGACGAAATCCGCGCTTCCCTCCCGGGTCACGCGCTCGACGAACTCGACGATCGCTTTTTTTGAAACACCGTCATTCCAGGACTGGAGCGGCGCCGAGCGGGTCGTCGCGCCGCCCGACGGCGCCGACGCCGGCGGCGGCTGCTCTTGACGCTGGCACCCGCCCACGGCAAGGACGGCCGCCATGGCCGCGATGAGCAACCGCCATCGCCCGCTGGACCGGCCGCCGCCGGCCTCCCGCATGAGGTTTCGTCGTCCAGGATGCATGGTGTCGAAGCGTTTCGACGAGCCGGCGCGCTGCGGACTCGTACGGACCGCATTTATCCGCCAGTCTCGACGGACGCTCGGTCTGCAACTCCGGATCCGCCGTGGAAACCGGGCTTTTGAGATTTTTCGGCCGGGTACCGGAGCGCCGGGACCGGCCTCTCGTGCCGCGGGTCCGCGACATGTCGTGGCCGGTGGAGATCGGGCGAAGTTTGACAACTGTTGCGCCTGGAAGCCATGATCTGCGCCTGAGAAACAGAGAGGCTTCAATGAAACCGGCGCAGCAGTTGGAGCCGGTGATTGACGTCGGACACGGGGGTTCTCCCACTGAGGGTCCCCCGGGAGCGCTGAGCGCCGCGCTGGCGGCCAGTGAGGCGCGATATCTCGCGGTCCTGTCCAACGCCGGCCAGGCGGTCTGGACCATCGACCCGCGGAGCGGCGCCGTCGTGTCGGGTGCCGGCTGGCAAGCCCTGACCGGGCAGGCCACCTCAGACATGCTCGGGTTCGGCTGGATGGCGGTGGTCGAGGCCGAAGACCGCCAAAAGGTTGCCGATATCTGTCGGGGCGTCCTCTTATCAGCTGCTCCGCGCGAGTGCGAATTCCATGTAGAGCTCCCCGGGGCTGGGCGCCGCGTCCTCCATTTCAAGCTCACGGCCGTGCATGCCGCCGATCGGAGCATTCAGGAATGGATCGGGATCAGCACGGACATCACCGATCGCATCCGGCAGGAGGACCTTCCCGCCGGAGACTTCGCCAGCCGTCTCCTCGAGAGCACCCACGATTGCGTCAAGGTCCTGGATCTCGAGGGGCGCCTCGTCTACGTGAACAGCCATGGACAGGAACTGCTCCGCATGTGCGGGTTCACGACGTTCCTGAAGCGCTCGTGGGTCGACCTCTGGCAGGAGCCCTGGCGGCAGATGGCCGTCCAGGCGATCGAACGGGCCAAGGCCGGGAACCGCGGCTCGTTTCAAGGTTACTGTCGGATGCCGGACGGAATGCCGATGTGGTGGGACAACGTCATCACACCGATCGTCGGCGCGGATGGGGGTGCGAAGGAGCTCCTTGCCGTCTCACGTGACGTGTCCCGTCACATGGCTGTGCTCCTCGAGCTCCAGGAGGCGCAGACGAAGAATCGCGAGATTCGAACCGAGCTGGCGCACGTTCGGCGCATCACCTTGCTGGGGACGCTCGCCGGCTCCATCGCCCACGAGCTGCGGCAGCCGCTGACCGCGATCATGGCAAACGCCAGGGCCGCCCACCGTTTTCTCGAGAGGCCGGATCCTGAAGTCGCACGCGCGATCGAGGCGCTCGACGACATCGTGCGCGACGATCAGCGCGCGTCGCACATCATCGAGCACTTCCGATCGCTGCTCAAGGGCGGCCAGGCCCCTGACACGCCCTGCGATCTGAACGACGCGGTCGGCGAAGTCGTGAGAGTGCTTCGATCCGACGCGGCGGACCGGCAGATCGCGATTCGCTGCACGCTCGACGAGAAGGTGCCGACCGTGCGGGGAGATCGCGTTCAGCTCCAGCAGGTGGTGCTCAACCTGGCGATGAATGCCTTCGATGCCGTCATGGATCCGCAGGCCGTCGAGCGGACCGTCACGATCCGGACGGCCCGTGAACCGGATGGCGCCGCGACCGTGATCGTCGAGGACGATGGTCCCCCGCTGTCGGACGATCAGTTCGGGCGGATACAGCAGCCGTTCTACACCACGAAGCCCGAGGGTCTGGGGCTTGGCCTGTCCATCTGCCGGGAAATCCTGACTGCCCACTCGAGCGAGCTTCGCACCGAGCGCAAGGACAAGGGCGGGCTCCGGCTTTCGTTCAGAATCACCAAACATCCCGAGTGAGTGCGGCGGGACTGCGGTCTGCAGTCGTACCGGGTCCGTCCGCGGCACGTCGCGGCCTGAGTGGCGCGTATCCGATAATCGCTATCCCGCCAGTGGAACAACGCGTTTCCGCAGGGGTCGCCCAACCCGGTGACGTTCCAGGCCGTGCTCACCGAGGGCGCCAACGAGGTCCGGTTCCAGTACAAGAACGTGGCGCTTGGACCGGCGAACCCGGCGCGCAATGCCGCCCAGGCAACCGTTGGCGTTCGCAACACGGGTGCCCCGGCCAATCAACAACAGATTGCCTGGAGCTATAACGTGCCGGTCGTCGCGGAGGAATCTGCGCTGCAGTTCTCGTCGGCGCCGACCTCCACCTGCGCAGCGTCGGTCACCGCATCGGTCAGCATCGACCGCCAGGAGATCGTGTACAACCCCGGCATCCAGCGATTCATCCAGATCGTGCGCGTGACGAACATGTCGGGGGCGGCGATCAACGGTCCGTTCACGCTCGTGCTCGATGGCCTGGGCAGCAACGCCACCCTGGCGAATGCCTCGGGCACGACCACGTGCGTTGCACCCGCCGGGCGGCCGTCGATCACCAGCGATCGAACGACGCTCGCCCCGCGGGCCTCGCTAACGTTCCAGTTGCAATTTTCGAATCCCACGAAGGCGGCGATCACCTATACACCTGTCGTGCTTGCTGGTGCCGGTGACCGTTGAGTGAGAGCATCCTGACGACGCGTCGCGGTCCATTGGTTTCGAAGTCCGTCAATTCGTCCACCGCGATGATGCCCCCGGCGGTGCGCGACGATGACCAGCTGCCGGACGCCGAGAGCGTCGACCGGGATCCCCCGATCGGCAGAGATCCGGTTCGCGGGGCGGAGCGGAGCACGGCGTCCCGCGGATGACCTCTGACTGTTCAGTAATTCTTTACGGCATTAAACATGCTTGGTTTCTCTAGACGCTCGAACGGCCTCCGAACACGTATCGATAGACGACACTACCGTGACCGACCGTACCGCAGAAGAACAGATTCGAGCCCGGCTCCGCGAGCTGACTGACGAGCTCCGGGAGATGCGCCGGAAAATGAACGAACGGCCCGAGCGCTCGTCGTCCAACGATCGCGTCGGCCGCCGCCTGCCCAAGCCGCCGCGCACGCCTGCTCCTCCGAAACGTTGAACCCGCGCCCGACACTTTTGTCGCATCCGGCGCTCTGCCCGCCTGACCGGCGGCGCCCGTTCGCGGACAAGCCTGCCCGCCCAAAAGCGCAATCGGTATCTCAGATCTGAATGCGAGACGCTGGACCTCTTCGGTGATACGACCGATTTCCGGCGGAAAGCCGGGTTTTCATCGGGGGTACGTCGCTTGCCCGTGAAGGCCGCCACCAATGACCTGGAAGCGATGTTCGGGTTGCACGAGAGCGATCTCGAGCGCGGCCCTCACCTGCGAATACTGCGGGCACCTGAGTGACGACGTCCTGGACGGCCTGCCGATCGAGGACAACGATCAGGCAAAGTCGGCCTGGCGGCCCGACGATCCGCAGCCCGGTTCTGCGGCGGCCGTCATGGAAGACGACTCGCCGCACGGGCTGCCGGCGCTCGAGTTGAAAGCGTCGTTCCCGTTCACCGAGACCGAAGACGAGTCGAGGTCTGACCATCCGCTGTCCGATGTGACATTGGATGACCTCGCCGCGCCGCAAAGTCCCGTCTTCCCCGATGAAGAACCGGCGTTCGTGATGACGGAAGCGGCAGCGGAGGGTTCGCCCTCGGAGACAGCGGCCGCGTTCGCTGGCGCACCCGCTCCTCCGGCAGCGGCCGGGAAAAAACCGGTCGCCTCTCGCCAGGTCGTCATGCTGGGAGGCGCGCTCGTCGCCGCGTCCGCGTTGATCTTCACGATCCTCAGCATGCGTCCGTCCGCGTCGCCCGAACCCGTCGCTGAGACCGCGGCACCGGCACCGGCCCGCAAACCTGCGGCAAACCGCTCCGCCACGGCCGCCGCAAGGACGTCGCCAGGGGTGGTCTCTCCCGTCGCTCCGAAGTGGACCCACGTGACGGCAGGCCGGTGGACCGGCGGGGACCGCAAGAGCGTCGCGTTCGAGCTGCAGGCCAACAACAGGATTCACATCTGGACTCGCGACGTGACACCAGTGCTGGTCGTGCGCTGCCAGGCCGGACAGGTCGAGCCGTTCGTGTACACGCAGTCACCCGCCCGCATGGAGCCGCAGGACGGCGATCACACCGTGCGGGTCGCGTTCGACAACGGGCCGGAAGCGACCGAGCGGTGGCCCGACTCCGACGAGCACGACGCGCTGTTCGCCAAAGACTCCGCCGCGTTCACGTATCAACTCGCTACGGCGAAGACCCTGCGCTTCGGCTTCGAGCCTCACAACGCGGGGCCCGCCGTCATGCAGTTCGATGTGAGTGGGCTCGACGAGCTGCTCCGCGCCGCTGCTAAACCCTGCGGGTGGAAACAGTAGGCGCGTCTGATCAAATCCCAAGCTCCAAGCTCCAAATCCCAACGCACTCCCAATTCCCAACCCTCAAGAACTCCCAACTACGGACGTTGGGATTTGGAAGTTGGGGGTGCGTTGGGATTTGGAGCTTGGAGCTTGGGATTTGACACTCCGAAAGAAAAAAGGCCGGCCCCCCGAAGGAAACCGGCCTGAGAACGTCTCGTCCAGCCGTTGTCTACCAGGTCATGCGGACGCCGAACCGCACCACGCGCGGCGCGACGATCGCCTGGATCTGATTGGCGTTGGCCGCGTTCTGCGTGCCGCGGATCGCCTGCACCGTGTTCCCGTTCGTAATGTTGAAGATGTCCAGCGACGGCACGAACTTCACGGTCGACACGCTGAGCGGACGCTCCACGTGGAAGTCGACGTTGTGGTAGTTCGGCAGCCGGACGTCACCGACCTGATCGAGAACCACGAAAACCGTACCGGCGCCGCGCTGACGGCTTGGGCTCAGGATGCCCTGCTCGTACGGATACCCCTGCCGCGCGTTGTAGAACCCCGACACGTTGACCCGCCACGGAAGCTCGTAGAGGCCGCTCAGCTTGAACAGCCACTTGGTGTTGACATAGACGTTGCCGATACCGCTCCCTGAGGTCAGGTAGTCGTACTGCCCCCCTTCGCGAGTCACGCGGTTGGTCGGGTCCTCGGAAATCGGGATCGTGCCCGCAGTGCCGCTCGACTGGTTCCCTGCGCCGGCGAAGTCGTTGTGGTACACGTCGGTCGTGTTGTAGGTGAAGCTGGTGTTCATCATCCAGCGGTTCGACATCCGCTTGCGGCCGGTCAGCTCGATGCCATTGAAGACCCGCTCGTACCCGGGGACATTCGACAGCGTGATGATCGTCGGCTGCTGGATCGTCGGCTCGTAGTAACTGACGGTCGGGCACCGCGATGCTTCGGTCCGGAGACCGTCGTTGCCCTGGCATCCGGTCGTCGGCGTGAACGACACCGGCACCCAGTCCGAGCTCGTGAAGTTGACGCGATCGTTCCACTGGAAATTGCCGTACTTCCGGTAGATGTAGTTCGCGCCGAGCGCGAAGCCCCTGCCGATCTCGCGATCGACGCCGACGATGAACTCGTCGGTCGTGTCGTTCTTCAGGTTCGGATCGACCGAGTTGGCCGAGACCGTGTTCGCGGGATTGGCGGCGGACCAGTTGGTGCTGGCCGAGAGCGGCGTGGCATTCAGGCGAATCTCGCCATCTTCGGCAACCTGGTTCCGGTTCGCGTCGGTCCACCCATACCGGAGCGTAGTCGAACCGACCGGGTTGATCGTCGACGCCACACCGCCGTTGCCGACCTGACCGTAGTAGCGCGCGTAATTCGCCCGCGCCAGGGTGCGCCCGTCGCCGGTCAGGTTGTAGGTGATGCCGAGGCGGGGCGAGAAGTCGTTGAACGCCACCCCGGGGTCGGCACCCGGGAAGTTGATCCCCGGAAGCCAGGGCCCGCCGAGCGGATTGGCGACGATGCTCGACGCCATCGCCTTGTCGCGGTTGTAGTCGTAGCGCAGGCCGAGCTGGAGCGTCGTCCGGTTCTTCGTAATCGTGTCCTGGACGTACGCCGAGTAGTTCAGCAGGTCGTACACCGAGTAGCCGTCGCGGGTCAGATCGACATGGCACCACCGGGTCACGTCGTCGGGGTTTGCCGCGGCGAGGCCGGCGCAATCGTTCTCGGTTGCGGTCGGGAACCGCACCGTCCCGTAGCCACCAGTGTGATTGATCGACGTCGTGTTCGAATCGCGCCAGTAGCCGCCGAACTTGAACGAGTGGTCGGCGCCGAGCACTGCCGGCAGGAAGTAGGTCGAGTTGAGCGTCACGCTGTTCACGGGACGAATGAACACGCTCTCCGCTGCCGAACGGCCGTTCATGCCCGTGCTGACGACGAACGTCGGCTGCGTGGTGCGAAGATCCGGCGACTGGAGGCCGAGCGTGAAGTTGTTGCCGATGTGTGCGTACTGGACGTCGAGGAGCAGGCGATCGCTGACCACCCACTGGTTGCCGAACTTGTAGGTCGGGTTCGGCCCGGTGTTCCAGAGGTACTTCCCGAAGCTCTTGTCGACCGCCTTCTGCGGCGTGGTGGTCTCGATCGGGTTGAGGTCGCTCGCGCCGCGCGCGTTCCGTTCCTTCTTGTTGAAGTTGTTGAAGATCGACAGCCGGTTCCCCTTGAACAGCTGCACCTCGGCCTTCAGGTTGGTCTGCTGCAGGAGCGTGCGGTCGGTATTGAGACAGGCGCTGACGTCATCGAGAGACGCGGCCAGCGCGACCGCCGTGGTCTTGTACGCCTGGCACTCCGCCGTCGGCTTGTAAAAGCCCACCACCCCGACGTCGACCGTCTGCTTGCCGAAACCGCCCCACACCCACGCGCGGCCGCGGGAGATCGGCCCCCCCATCTCGAACCCGTAGTCCTTGATGTTCTGGATCGGGTTGCCCGAGGTCGCACCCTGCCGGCGGAGATCGTCGCTGATGTTGTTGGCCTGCACGCTTTCGTCGGTGAGGAAGAAGCGCGACGAGCCGCGGAACTTGTCGGTGCCGCTCTTGGTCACGAGGTTGATGCCGACACCGCCGGTCTGCTGCGTCACGTCGACGCCGCCGGTGTTGATGGTCATCTCCTGGAACGAGTCGAAGTCGTAGTAGGCGGGTGAGGCGCCGGTGGCCGACATGTCGGTGATGTCGACGCCGTCGAGCGACCACTTGTTGTTGGTCGGGTTGCCGCCGCGCGACACGTAGTTGGACTGCTGGCCCGACATGTTGCCGCCGATGTTCTCGCGGTCCATCGCGATGCCGGCGGTCTGCTGCAGGATCACCCACGGATCGCGCGCCGAGGGAATGCTCTGCAGCTGATCGAGCGTGAAGGTCTGGCGGGTGCCGGTCTGCTTGGTGTCGACCGCCGGCGCCTCGCTCGTCACCGTCACGACCTCCTGCACCGAGGAAACACCGAGTTGCGGGCTGATGTTCGCGCTGAAGTCGACGGTGACCTGGATCCCCTCTTGGACAAGGGTCTTGAAGCCGGGGATCTCGAACTTGAGGTTATAGGTCCCGACGGTCAGCCGCGGGAACTGGTAAGTCCCGGTTTCCGAGGTTGTGGCCGTCTGCGGCTGCAACAGGCTCGGACCCGACAATGTAATCGTGACGCCCGGCAGCACGGCGCCGGACTCGTCGGTGACCTTTCCAAAGATTTCGCCCGTCTGGGATTGGGCGGTCGCCGTGGCAACGCCAAATACCAGCGCGAGCGCCGCGAACAACGCGGTCGTGCGCAATCTCATCATCCCCTCCTCCAGACGCCGAGCCGAAAACGCCCGGGGAGCACGCCGAATGCCACGCTGCCCCGCCGGGACGAACGGCGGGATGGTATCGACAATTTGCTAAATCTGTTAAGGAATTCTGGGCCTGGTGGTGTGACGGCTTTTCGTCACCTGCAGATGCGATCCGGTCACGGCGATCGGGCCATTCAACCCATTGGATTCGAAACTGGTCCCCGTCCTACTGGTGTTACGAGCCGCGCTGTTTCCAGGACGAAAGCCCGGCTGCCGGGGATCACGGTCGGCCGTACGGCGCGGTCGCACGGAGCGCGGCGCAGATTGCGGAGACGTGCCGGTCGTCAGTGCCGCAGCAGCCCCCGATCACACTCAGCCGGGGCAACCGTTCCCGCAGCTGGACGTATGCGGCTGCGAGCTCGGCAGGGTTACCGGCGTCGAGATCCGTGCTCTCGTCGAGCTCCTTATGGCTGCGCCGCGACGCGTTTGCGCGGACGCCGCGAACGCGTTCGACCCATCTGCCCTCGAGCACCTGATGAAAGTGATCGGGGTGGGCACAATTGATCATGAAGTAGCTGGCGTAGGCGTCGCTCTCGCGATCGGTCCGGTCGATCGCGTCGCCGAGCGACTCCCCTGAGGGCAACCGGCCGTCAGTCTCCACGGTAAAAGAAATCGCGATGGGCATCTCGCGGGTCCGGGCCGCCAGGACCACGCCGATCGCCTCGTCGGCGTAGTTCAGCGTGAGCGCGGCGACCATGTCCGCCTCCGTCTCCGCAAACGTCGCGATTTGCGCCGAGTGGTATCCGGCCGCATCGTCTGGCGTCATGCGGCGCGCCGCGGAGTACCCGTCACCGCGCGGACCGATCGCGCCGGCAATCACCAGCGGCGCGCCTGGCAGCTCTACCTCCTGGCGCAGATCGACCAGCATGCCGACCGCGCGGCGATTGAAGCTGTCGAGCGCCCGCGCATCGTGCCCGAGCTTCGAACCCCAATCGGCATTTGCCCGCCAGGTCACCGTGTCGAGCACCATCCCGAGCCCGTATGTGCGCGCAACCTGCGCGTAGGTGCGGAAATACGCGTCGAGGCGCGCACGCCCGTCCTCGGAATCCAGCAACTCGAACGCCGCAAAGTCACGGAGCACTACCTGGTCGTGGAAGATCAGCGTCGTCTCGAGCCCTCCGTCGGTCATGAAGAGCCCATCAAGGGTCTGGGGAAGTGCTGCACGGTATTTGGCCACGGGCATGATGGTGATTAGACCACGGGACTCGGGACTCGGGGGCTCGGGGGCTCGGGATTCGGGGTTCAGGGCTCGGGATTCACGATTGAGGACCCAGGACGAGGGATCAGCGATTAGCGATTACACTTACCAGTCGCCCGATGCTTGGACGAATCCTCAGCTCCGCACAGGCTGGCCTGCTGCTCGTCATCATCTGTTTGGGGGCCCTCCTCACCGTGTTCGCCGGCTCGCACGCCGACCGCGTCACCGGCGAGATGGTGAACAACTTCCTGAACTCATACACGCTGATCCAGACCCTGACCGACGCGAGCTTCTTCGCGATCATGGCGGTCGGCGCGACGATCGTGATCATCTCCGGCGGCATTGACCTGTCGGTCGGATCGATCTACGCGCTCGCCGGCGTCACGACGGCGATGGTGCTGCGAGCCCAAGGCCTCGATGGGTCGCCGGCTGCAGTCACCGGACTCGTCATCTCGGTCGGCGTCGGGCTGCTCTGCGGGGTGGTCAACGGTTTGATGGTGGTCGGCCTGGGCGTGCATCCGTTCATCATCACGCTCGGGACGATGTGGGTGCTGCGCGGCATCGCGTTCGTGAGCAGCAATGCGGAGAGCATCGGGCTGCCTCGCGCGCTGACCGCGATCGCCAAGGCCCCGCTCGGCCTCGCCGAATCGTTGTATCCCGTGCCCACGCTGGTCATGATCGCAGTCACCGTCGCCGGTTCCATCTATTTGCAGCGCACGGTGATGGGCCGGCACGTCTTTGCGATCGGCGGCAACCCGGAGGCGAGCCGATTCTCCGGCCTGCGCCTGGGACGTATCCAGGTCGGAGTGTTCGTGATTTCCGGGCTGACCGCGGGGATCGCCGCCTTCATGGGTGCGAGCTTCTACGGCTCCGCCTCCTGCGTGGACGCGACCGGTTACGAGCTCTACGTCATCGCCTCGGCCGTCGTCGGTGGCGCCAGCCTGTCGGGGGGCAAGGGCAGCGCCGTCAACGCGATGCTCGGGGCGGTGCTGATCGTGCTGATCCGGCAGTCCATCCGGACCCTGCACTTCGACCAGAACTACGAATGGATCATCATCGGCTGCGCGATTATCGTGGCCGTCACGCTCGATCAGGCCAATGCGCGTCTGGCCGCCCGACGGCTGGCGCGGGCGGCTGGGCGATAGGGATTTCAATGACAACTCCCAGCGATCCAACGATCCAAGGGAAGGCCGTCGAACAATGGGGTAAAAGGCCTCCAACCAGCCTGTTGACGGGTTTTGGCCCCGTTCTTCGGGTGGCTTCCCTTGGATCGTTGGATCGTTGGATCGTTGGGAGTTGAGTGTAGTCAAAGAGGAGAGACACCTGATGAGGAAATGGACCTGGGCACTCACCCTGGCCCTGGCGGTTGCCGCCGGGTGCAACCGCCAGCCCGAGCCGCAGCAGGGCGCCGCTCCGGCAGCGGGCGCACGGACGCAGGGCATCAAGATCGCGATGATCGCGAAAAGCTCCACCAACCCGGTGTTCCTGTCGGCGCGGACCGGGGCCGAAGCCGCCGCGAAGGAGCTCTCGGCGAAGCACAACGTGCCGATCGAGATCGCCTGGCTGACGCCGCCCGCCGAAGACGGCCAGGTCCAGGCGCAGCGGCTGGCGCAGGCGGTCAACGAGGGCGCGACGGCAGCGCTCATCTCCTGCTCCGACGCCGGCAAGGTCACCGGCGCGATCAACGACGCGGTCGCTCGCGGCGTTCCGGTCATGACCTTCGACAGCGACGCGCCCGAGTCGAAGCGTTTCGCGTTCTATGGCGTCGACGACATCAAGACCGGCCAGGCGGTGATGGACGAGCTCGCCAAGCAGATGGACGGCAAGGGGAGCATCGCGATTCTCGCCGGCAATCAGAACGCGCCGAACCTGCGGAAGCGGGTCGACGGTGTGAAGCAGGCGGCGAAGAAGTATCCGGGGATCAAGATCGTCGAGACCTTCTACCATGTCGAGACGCCGCAGGATGCGGCGGCGGAGGTCATCCGGGCGCAGAACGCGTATCCGCAGATCCAGGGCTGGGCGATGATCGGCGGCTGGCCGCTGTTCACACAGACGCTGTTGACGGATCTCGATCCGAAGAAGGTGAAAATCGTCGCGGTCGACGCGCTTCCCGCGGAGCTCGCGTACGTGGACAAGGGGCTTGCGCCGGTCCTCCTCGCGCAACCGACTTACCTGTGGGGCTACGAGTCGGTCAAGCGGATTGTCGACAAGGTCCATCTGAAACAGGACGTTCCGACCATCATCCCGATGGAGCTGGTCCGGGTGTCGAAGGAAACCCTCGGCAGCTGGGCGCGCCAGCTGAAGGAATGGGGATTCACCGACGTGCCGGAGGAGTACGCGAAACGGCCGTAGTTTCCAGTTTCCAGTTTCCAGTTGCCAGTTGCCAGTTACCAGTTCTCAGTTCAGGGGCGAGTTCCACGTTCTCCTGGTCACTGAACTGGCTACTGGAAACTGGTGACTGGAAACCGACAACTAATCCCATTGTCCAAGCCTCCCCCCGCCGTCGTCTTCGACCATGTCAGCAAGCGCTTTCCCGGCGTGCTGGCGCTCGAGGACGTCAGCTTCTCGATCGCCGCCGGCACCTGCCACGCGCTCTGTGGCGAGAATGGTGCCGGCAAGAGCACGCTCGGGAAGATCCTCGCCGGCATTCACCGGCCTGACGGAGGGCAGGTCCTCGTCGAGGGACACGCCGTCGGGTTCAACGGGCCGCAGGACGCCCTCCAGGCCGGCATCGGCATCGTCCATCAGGAGCTTGCGTTCTGTGACAACCTGACAGTTGCCGAGAACCTCTGCCTCGGCTCGCTGCCGGCGACGGGGACGTTCGTCTCGAAGCGGGAAATGGCCCGGCGCGCGGAGGAGATGCTGGCGGCAACCGGGGCGACGATCGACGTCCGGCGCCTGATGCGGGGGCTGACGATCGGGCAGCAGCAGGTCGTGCAGATCGCCGCGGCGATTGGACGGGGCGCGCGGATCATCGTGTTCGACGAGCCCACGAGCAGCCTGTCGCAGCACGAAGCGGATCGCCTCTACGACCTGATCGATCGGCTGCGCGGGCGAGGGGTAACCGCGATTTACGTGTCGCACCGGATGGACGAAATCTTCCGGCTGTGCGACGCGGTCACCGTGCTTCGCGACGGCCGGCACGTCGACACCAGACCGATTGCCTCCCTCGATCGCGCCGCGCTGGTGGAGATGATGATCGGCCGCCGGCTCGACGAGTACTTCCCTGCGCACGTCGAAGGCACGCCGGGCGACGAGTTGCTGCGCGTCGAGGGACTGACCAGTCCCGCGGGTTTCCGGGACATCTCGTTCCGCGTTCGCGCCGGCGAGGTGCTCGGGTTCGCCGGCCTGGTCGGAGCGGGCCGATCGGAGATCGCGCAGGCGCTCTTCGGCCTCGATCAGCACGCGCGAGGCCGGATTTTCGTGGCCGGGCAACCAGTGACGCTCACCAGCCCGGAAGCCGCAATGCATCACGGTATCGGGCTGGTTCCGGAAGATCGCAAGCGACAGGGGCTGGTGTTGTCGATGAGCGCGATGAGCAACACGACGCTGGCCACGCTCGACAAGCTGGCGCGCCTGGGGTTCATCCGGCGGGCGCAGGAGCGCCTCCAGGCGAAGACCTATTTCGATCGGCTGCGCGTGCGCGCCGCCAGCCCCGAAGTCATTGCCGCCGGTCTCTCGGGCGGCAACCAGCAGAAGCTGGTCCTGGCCAAATGGCTGGCCGCCCAGTGCCGAATCCTGATCCTGGACGAACCCACGCGCGGTGTGGACGTCGGCGCCAAGGCCGAGATCCACGCGCTGATCGATCGCCTGGCCGCCGATGGCTGTGCCGTGATCCTCATCTCGAGCGAGCTGCCGGAAGTTTTGCACCTCTCGACGCGAATCCTGGTGTTGCGTGAGGGCCAGATCGCCGGCGAGCTCTCGCGCGAGCAAGCTACGCAGGCGGCGCTCATGCGTCTCATGGCTGGCGTGGCGGCATAAGGTTTCCAGTTTCCAGTTTCCAGTTTCCAGTTTCCAGTGGAAGAGGACCTGCTGGTTACTGGTTACTGGTTACTGGTTACTGGTTACTGGTTACTGGTAACTGGTTACTGGTAACTGGTAACTGGTAACTGGTAACTGGTAACTGGTAACTGGTAACTGGTAACTGGTAACTAGACCATCGACTCCACATCGAAGCCACCGTCCGTACCGATCGTGACCCGCCACAACTCGTCGAATCCCTCTTCCCTGATCGGGACGACGAGGCGCTTTGCGGCGGTGAAGATCGCCACCGGCGGGACGCGCGCGGCTCCCTCGCGGCCGCGATTCCGGCCCACACATTCGCGCGCGGTCGCGACGAAGTAATACCCAATCACCCGCGCGCCGAGTTGGCGTGCCACGCTGATGACTTCCGCGCGATCGGCAACCGCAGGGTTGGTGTTGTCGACCACCACGGAGTGCCCCGCGCCGAGCGCGGCCCGAAGGTCACGGGCCTGGCGCACGCTCTTGTTCGCACCCTTGGGCAAAAGATCCTTGCTGATGTGGGTGTGTGTCGCGGCGAACCGCTGCCGATAGAACGTCGACTTGCCGGATGCCGGCAGCCCGACGAAGACGATGCAGTCAACGGACACGGCCGAGCGGCTCGGACTCCGTGGCGCGCTTGCGCACCGGCGGCCGGCAATCAGGACATGGCCAGGAGGTCTTGCCTGCCGTATCGAGCGATTCGGCGCTCACCGCCTTCGGGTTGGCCTCGAGGCGCCGGCAGTCCTTGCGATGGTAGTACTTCGTGCCGTTCAGGTAGACCGTTTGCGGCTTCGCGGTCGCGGCGGCGCTTCCAGCCGGCGGCGGGGCGGACCTGCTCTGTTCGGGATCGCATTCCGGGTGCGGCTTGTATCGACGCGCCTCAGCCTGCGCACGAGTCAGCGCGACGACGTCCTTGGCCTCGCGAATCACGTCGCATCCGGGGCGGTGGTACTGCGTCGAGCCTTCCTTGTAAATGACGAGCTCGGATTGGGCGGCGGCGATCACGGTGACAGCGCCGATCACGATCATCGCGAGTGGGACAGGCCGCACGTCCTTCGATCCTACCGCGTTGATCGGCGCGCCGCGGTCAGGACCCGAGTCGATAACGGCCGAGCCGTGCGAGGATCGTGGTTTTCAGATCCGCTTCCGATGTCGAGGTCGTGAGATCGATGTCCGCATCGGCCACGGCGTCCACCAGCGAACGCAAGAGCTGCGCGCGGCTGATGGCCGCGCCGCTCTGCGCGCGGATATTCGCCGCCAGCCGATCCAGGAACACAATCTGGCGGTTGAACAGAACGACGGTGACCTTGCTCCAGGCTTCCTCGTGCACCGGCGGGCGCCCGGGGCGCCGTGCCCCGGACGGTGCGCGTTTCGTTCGAGCAAAGATGTCTGCGCTTTTTACAGGAGTCGATTTGCGCCGACGCGTCATGCAGAGAGTCTCCGGGGTCGTAACGCCAGCCGCGCGACAGATTATGGACGTCCTGAATCCACCGAGCGCCGAAAAGGATGAGCCTGCCCGTATTCGACAGTGACGCGGTAGTTTACGCAAGCCCAACGTGCTCGCGCAAGCGGTCGGCTCGATGTTTTCCGTCCCTAAATAAACGTCGAGACCCTGGATGTCTGATCGCAGCCCGCGGCCCGCAGTCCGTGGCTGTTCTTCTCAGCGTGGTTGCGTGCGGATCCCGGACCGCGGATCGCGAGCAGGGTCAGGCGCGGATTGGCTGGAGCCGCTCGAGCACTTCGCCTGCCAGCCGGCGAAACTCATCCGCGGCCCTGGATCGGGGAGCGTGGCTGAAGATGGTCTTGCACACGCCAGGGGCCTCCTGCAGCGATCGGCTCACCTGGATCACGGTGTGGAAGATGCGTTCGCGGTACTCGGCCCTGAGCCGATCCTGCAGCGGTTCACCATCGTGCCCCGCCATCGTGATCAGCACGCCGAGGATCCGCGCATGGGTGCCCAGCCGGCGGCGGACGGTTTCGATCGATCCGAGGAGATGACTCAGGCCTTCGAGCGCCATCGGTTGGGGGGGCACCGGGATCACCAGTCCATCCGCCGCGACGAGCGCATTCACGCCAATCAGTGAGAGGCTCGGCGGACAGTCGAGCACCATGAACTCGTAGCGGGACTGCAGCTGGTGCAGCGCGTGCTTGAGCGTCGACTCGCGGCCTTTCACATTGCCGAGCGCGAGGTCCGCGCTGGCAAGCTCGATCGAACCGGTGAGGATGTCGAGGTTCGGCGTGGCGGTCGTGCGAACCGCCTGCTCGACCGGGAAGTCGTGGAGCAGCACGCTCGCCGCGGAGGGACGCAGCCGGCCGCGGCGAACGCCGCACCAGATCGAGGCCGAGGCCTGGCTGTCGAGGTCGACGAGGAGTACGCGCCGTGCCGACGCCGCGAGCGCAGCACCGAGGTTGACGGCGGTCGTGGTCTTGCCGACCCCTCCCTTGTTGTTGACCACGGCGACAATCACGGGAAATTTTTCCGTCATTCTATCCCGAACGTTCAATCGTCCTCCCGCACGAATGTGCAATGGGAATGCCCGTCCACACGCAGCAAACGGGCCGGTCCTGATACTGTGATGAACGGCAACTGAACTCGGCCGCGATTGAGCGTGGCTGATTTTCGGACGGCAGTGGGGATGCGGCGGGATGGGATGGTTTGACTGGTGGCGGCGCAATGGCGCCGGGGACTCATGGACGCGCCAATGGAAGAGGGATTGGGAGGCCGCACTCGACCGGCCGGACGCGGCCGCCGCGGCGGCCCTCCGCACCCGCCTCGAGGCCGCCGGCCTGGACGATGAGCGCTTCGAGATCGAGCGGGAAATGCTGGAGGGTCTCGAGGCCGTCGTTGAACTCGGGACGGCCGTCGCCGGGCATGGCCCGGACACGATCGTGACCGGCCATCGCGCCGTCGGCACCGACCGCTGCTACTTCAGCGCGCCGGTCAGCGTGCCGGACGATCCCGCTCAGCCGAGCGGAACACTGCTCTTGACGAACGTCCGCGCCATCTTCGTCGGCGGATCGCGTGCCGTGACGATCCCCTGGCACGCCGTCGGACGATCGTTCCCGCAGAATCGCGACCTGGTGCTGGTGCGCAGCGATCGCGAGGACCTGCACCGATTCCGCTGCAACAGCTTCGGCGACGCGATGCGCGCGGCCGTCCTGGCCCGGCATCTCTCGAAGCGCCGCGTATAATCCTCGCCATGTCATCCACAGCGCCCGCCACCCGCACGGTCAGGATCGGCATCGAGCGTCTCATCGAGGAAGACCGTTCGCTGGTCGCCGGCGCACGCGTGGCCCTCGTCTCCAATCCGGCGTCGATCGATCGCGGCTTCAGGCATGCCGCCGAGATTCTCGGCGATGATCCGCGGATCGAGCTGGTGGCGCTCTTCGGGCCGCAGCACGGATTCCGTTCCGATCTGCAGGACAACATGATCGAGACACCGCACGGGCGCGACGAGCGGCGGCGGATTCCGATCTATTCGCTCTACAGCGAGACTCGTGAACCCACGCCGGAGATGCTGCGCGACGTCGACGTGCTGGTCGTGGACCTGCAGGACGTCGGCACCCGGGTCTACACCTACGTCTACACGATGGCCAACTGCATGCGCGCCGCCGCCCGGCACGGCGTTCGCGTGGTGGTCTGCGATCGTCCCAATCCGGTCGGCGGTCTTGCGATCGAAGGGACGATCCTCCGGCCCGAGTGCGTCTCGTTCGTCGGCCAGTTCCCGATCCCTCTGCGTCACGGCATGACCATCGCCGAGCTCGCCCGCCTGTTCAACCAGGAGTTCTCGATTGGCGCCGCGCTGGACATCGTCCCGCTCGACGGCTGGCGGCGGAGCATGTACTTCGACGAGACCGGCCTGCCGTGGGTGATACCGTCACCCAATCTCCCGACGCTCGACAGCACCATCGTCTACCCGGGCGCGGTGCTGTTCGAAGGGACGATGCTCTCGGAAGGACGGGGAACGACACGGCCGTTCGAGCTCATTGGTGCGCCGTGGATCGACGGCGAATCCCTCGCGTCCGCGATGAACGCGCGCGGCCTGCCCGGGGTGCACTTCCGGGCCACCTTCTTCGAGCCGACGTTCCAGAAGCATGCGAAGCAGACCTGCGGCGGGTGCCAGCTGCACGTGACCGACCGCGACGCGTTTCAACCCGTTCGGACCGCAGTCGAGCTGATCGACGGATTCAGGCGTCAGAACCCCTCCGCGTTCGCATGGCGTCAGCCGCCGTACGAGTACGAACACGACAAGTGGCCGATCGACATTCTGTACGGCTCGGATGAATTGCGAACGACGATCGACGGCGAGGGCGATATCTCGCCGCTGATCGCATCGTGGAAGGACGAGGAAGAGGCGTTCAGGAAGACGCGTGAGAAATACCTGATCTACTAGGTTTTCAGTTTCCAGTTACCAGTTTCCAGAAGAACTGGCTACTGGCTACTGGAAACTTCATTTCACCGCCGCGGCCCGCGCCTCCCGAATCTGTCTCGCGTGCTTGTGCGCGTGGTCTGCGTAGATGCGGAGCCAGTCTTCCACCGTATAGCGCCCGCTCTCACTGTGGGTGCCTTCGCGCAGCCAGTCGGCCGGCTGCAGGCATTCGAGCAGTTCCGCCGTGGCCATGCGCGCGTAGCGGAACAGCTCGAGTGAGGTCTCGTGCGCACGCTCGTAGTGCAGCCGGCGTGCGAACTCTTCCTGGTCGTAGCCCTGGATCTGGGGATGATCCTCCGCCAGCAGCCGTCGCAGCCTGATGGCGGACGTCGTCTCGCTATCGGCGAGGTGATGCACGATCTCGCGCGCCGTCCAGCGGTTGGGCGCCGCCCGGGCATCGAGCTCCTCCGGGGCGATCTTCAGCAGGGCCTCGGCAACCGCAGCATACCCGTCGCGATATTGGGCAATCAGTCTGGCTCGTTCCTCGCTATCCATGAAACCCTCGAATCTTGGTCATTAGCTATTAGCTCCCCAGTTCCCCAACTCCCCAGTTCCCCAGCTCCCCAGTTCCCCAGCTCCCCAGCTCTCACCACGCCTCTACCCTCTCGTCTTCGCGATTCCCGGCGCCCTCTGCTCCTGCGCGGTCTGCGGCACCATGTGATGAGTTTCGAGAAACTTCTTGAGCTCTTCGAACGCTTCGTCGGCCGAGTCGACGCGGCACAGGAGATCGAGATCCGACTCGTTGATCGCACCCCAGTCGGCGAGCGGGCGCAGATCGAACACCTCGTTCCAGTATTCGCTGCCGTACAGGATCACCAGCAGCTTCTTCGACAGTTTGCGGGTCTGTGAGAGCGTGAGGATCTCGAACATCTCGTCCAGCGTTCCGAAGCCGCCTGGGAAGATCACCAGCGCCTTGGCCAGGTAGGCGAACCAGAACTTCCGCATGAAAAAGTAGTGGAACTCGAAATGGAGTCCCTTGGTGATGTACCGGTTGGGACCCTGTTCGAACGGCAGCCGGATGTTGAGGCCGATGGTCTTGCCGCCGGCCTCGAACGCGCCGCGGTTCGCCGCTTCCATGATCCCCGGCCCTCCGCCCGACGTGACGACGAAGCGGCGGTGCGGATCCTCGAGCGACTGGCTCCATGTCGTCAGCCGGTACGCAAGCTCGCGCGCTTCCTCGTAGTAGCGCGACCATTTGATCGCCTTGCGGCTGCGCTTGAGCAGGCGCGCATGGTCGGCGGTTCGGCGCCCCCGCTTCCGCTGGAGCACCTGCAGGGCCTGCTCGGCGTCTTTGCGGCTGTGCACTCTCGCCGATCCGAAGAAAACGACGGTGTCCTGGATGTTCTCCAGCCTGAACCGTCTCGCGGGCTCCAGGTACTCTGCCAGCAAACGGATTGGACGCGCGTCGGTGCTCTCGAGAAACTCGGGGTCGTAGTACGCGAGCGGCTGCTTGGGCATGCTTGAAAAACTGTATCATTTTCAAATCACTGCTCCCGGAGGCCCGCTGCATGCGCCGTTCCCGAATCCTGCTCTACAGCATTCTCTTGCTCGTCCCCGTGGCGGTAGGCACAGCTCACTACGCGATCGCCGCATCAGATACCTCGGGTCAGCAGAAGTCGACGAGCGGCTGGACGCTTCCGCCGGACGCCGCCGACACGAAGAGCCCGCTCACCGTCGACGACAAGGTTCTCGCCGCCGGCAAGAAGGTCTTCACGGACAAGTGTCAGAAGTGCCATGGACAGAAGGGGCTCGGCGACGGTCCCGATGCCGATCCGGACCACGCGGAGGAAATGAACCTCACCAACCCCAAGCGCGCCGAACGCAATTCCGACGGCGTCGTGTTCTACAAGGTGATGAACGGCCGCCGCAGCCCGAAAATGCCGGCCTTCAAGGACGAGCTGTCGAAGGAGCAGATCTGGTCGGTCGTTGCCTACGCGCAATCGCTGCGGAAGAAATAGATCGGGATCCGGGATCCGGGGTCCGGGGTCCGGGGTGTGAATGCCGGTGCTATTCAGAAGCAATCGGGCGCACATAGAAACGGCTTGTTGCCTCTGGCTAGCACCACCTTCGGACCCCGGACCCCGGATCCCGGATCCCGGCCTCTCAGGCGAAGCGCTGCAAGTTGATGTAATTCGCGTCCGCCCGATCGAGCTCGCCGCTGACGTTCACGAACACACCGATCCCGCCGCTCCGGACCAAACCACTCTCGACGAGCATGCGCTCGAGCTCGGCGAGCTCACTCGCAGGCGTCAGGAGCGGCGTCACACCCCACAGGATCGAGCAGGCGCCCACCACATCCGCGCTCGCGGACGCGGCAAACACTGGCGTGGACGGGCGCAGCGAGGACAGCAGCCGCGCAGTGTGGCCGGCGCGCGTCACCGCGACGATCGCATCGGCTCGCGCCGCCTCCGCGAGCGTGACGGCCGCTTCGCAGACGGCGCGTCCGTGGCGGCTGCCGGCAGGATGCAGGCCCGGGATAATCCGTTCAGCCGGCGGCTCCCGCTCCGCGTCGCAGATGACCGCGGCCAGGGTCTCGACCGCTCGAACCGGATAGGCTCCCACCGCGGTTTCCCCGGCAAGCATGATCGCGTCCGCCCCTTCGTCGACGGCATTGGCCGCGTCGCTCACCTCGGCGCGAGTCGGTCGCGGCTCCACGCGCATCGACTCGAGCACCTGCGTCGCGAGAATCGAAGGCACGCCAGCCGCCCGGGCGCGACGGATGATGTGCTTCTGCACCCGTGGCACCTTCTCGAGCGGCATCTCGAGTCCGAGATCGCCGCGGGCAACCATGACCCCCTGCGCGACTTCGAGAATGCTGTCGAGGTTCTCGACTCCGGCCGGCCGTTCAATTTTCGCGATCACCGGCACCGAGCGCCCCACGTCGCGCATGATGTCGATCGCGGCGCGAACATCGCCGGCCGTCTGAACGAAGCTCATTGCGACGAGATCGACGCCGAGCGCGAGGCCGAACCGCAGATCCAGCGCATCCTTCTCGGTCAGGGCCGCCGCCGGCAACGCGACGCCGGGGGCATTGATGCCCTTGTGCTGCCCCAGCGGGCCGCCGTTGACAACGACAGTCACAAGCCCGTCGTCACGCCGCTCCTCCACCCTCAGCTCGATGCGGCCGTCGTCGAGGAGCAGCCGATCGCCCGGATTCGCCGAGTGGACCAGCGGTTCGTATGAGGTGAAGATGCAGTCCGAGGTGCCGACCTTCTGGCCGGCAGCGATCCGCACGGCCTGACCCGGAGTCAGCGTGATCTCTCCTCCTTCGAGAGGGCCGGTGCGAATCTTGGGTCCGCTCAAATCCTGCATCACCGCCACGGTCCGTCCGGTGTCGGCGGCAGCCTGCCGAATCTTCTGGTACGCCGCCGCATGTGATTCGTGCGAACCGTGCGAAAAGTTCAGGCGGAACACGTCCACGCCGGCGCTGAGCAGATCCCGGAGGATCGCACTCGGCGCAGATGCAGGGCCGATCGTGGCGACGATTTTGGTGTGTCGGGGGACTGTCACGTTTGCCATGGATCCACGACCGCCTTGGTTATTCGCATCGCTTCCGCATCAGCCAGCGCCTCGTTCAAGCCGGTCAGCGGGTACACCCGCTCGCCGATGTCGCGCCATGGCACCAGCTTCGCGTGACGCTCGAGAATGGTCAGCGCGCGCAGGAAGTGCCCCGGCTCGCTTCCCCAGCATCCGCGAATCTCGAGGTGCTTGCGGTTGATCTGCCGGTGCGCGTTGACCGTGGACGGCCCGACGTCGGTGTAGTGTCCCGCAATCACGTAACGTCCGCCATCACGAACCAGGTCCAGGCCTTCCTCGATCGCCCGGGCCGACCCGGCGGCCTCGATGACGACGTCGAACCCTTCGCCGTGGGTGTGTGTGTGTATCGTGTCGCGGCGCCCGCCGGGCGTGGTCGCCTCGATGTCGTAAATCTCGTCAGCGCCCATCCGCCGAGCCAACTGGAGACGTGACGACGGCGCGCCGATGACCGCCACCAGTCCGGCGCCACCGAGGCGGGCGAGCGCTACGGCGCTCAGGCCCACGGCTCCGGCGCCCTGCACGAGCACGCTGTCGCCCGGCCGCAGCGCGGCGCGATCGAGAATGTGGACTGCCGTCAGCAATCCGCAGCCTGCGCCGATGTAGTCGTCGAAAGAGACGGCGTCGGGCAGCCGGGCTACGGCCACACCCGGTTCGAGATAGATGGCCTGGGCCCATCCTCCGAACAGGCCTTCGCTGGCCGGATCGGTAATCCCGTAAACGCGCCGTGAGGGGCAGCGAGTCGGAGTCCTGTGGACGGTACACGCGCGGCAGCGGCCGCACGTGCGATGCACGTCGAAGAACACCGCGCGGTCGCCTTCGCGGATCGTGCTGCCGTCGAGGCCCTCGAGGGGTCCACGGACCGCATCGAGGGTTCCCGCCGATACGTGGCCGGGAATGATGGGATACGGCACCCCGGCAAGACGGCCATGCCAGAGGTGGACATCGGTGCCGCACACTTCGGCGCGCGCGGTTCGAAGAAGCGCGCCCTGCGGGGGAAGGTCTGGCCGTGGGAACTCTCTGATCTCGACAGGCTGGCGCGGCGCGGGCATCACCGCAGCCAGGATGCGGGCTTCCACGGCCGTACGTTACTCTGTGGATGTGCACTCTCGCATCTCTTTTCTCGCCGTCCTGATGCTCTGTGCCGGGTCTTCGCTCGCGAGCGCGCAGACCTACGAAGTGAGCAAGCCGCGCAAGCACTTCATCACGTTCAGTTACGACTGGATTTATACCGAGCCGCTGCATTTCGCCGAGCACCCGCTGTCGGATCTGCTCGGGCGGGAAGTCGCGACCGTGCAGCGGGAGGCCTACGAATACCGGACCCGCGACGAGGCGACGCTGATCGATGTCACCGAGTTCAGCCGGCGGCAAATCGGCCTCGGCGCATCGGTCTTCCCGCTCGGCATGAGCACAGGACCCACGCTGATGCTGCGCGGCAACATCGTGCCGCTGCCGCGGATCCAGATCGAGTTCCACGGCCCGGCGCCGTTTCCGCGCTACGCGCTGCTCGATGGCCGGGCCTTCGACGGCGCCATCGGCCTGATGATGGCCGACCGATCACCTGGTTGGGGGCTCGGGAGCCATGCGTTCGTTGCGGGCGGTATCGGCAAGCTCACGAGCGACATCGGCGGCGGCAGCCGCGTGTTCGCCGAGGGCGGTGGCGGGCTCGATGTCGGTCCGATCGGCGTCGAGCTCGGGGTCAAGTTCGCGTGGAACAAGCTGTCGGATCCGGTGGAGCACCGGTTCCTGACCATTCCCATCACCATCCGCGGCACGCTGACGTTCTGATCATGACCGTTGAATCCTGGCTCTCCTCCGCAATTGCCGATGCCGAGCGCCGCGGACTTCCTGCGCTGAAACCGCTGCTCGAAACGCTGGCGCGTTCGACCGAGGCGCTGCGCCGGGCCGCCGCGGCAGTATCCGAGGGCGAGCCAGGCCCGCTCCCCGGGAAGAAACCGGAATGAGCGCGCTCGGACTCCGGTCGATCACGGATGTGGCGGTGCTCCTGCGCGGACGTGCGCTGTCGGCGGTCGATCTCGTGCGTGAAGCGCTGACGCGGGTGGAATCCCGGCCCGAGCTGAACGCGTTTACGTTGCTGATGCGGGAGACGGCGCTCGCGGAGGCCGAACGGGCCGACACCGACATCGGCCACGGCGGGTATCGTGGTGCGTTGCACGGCATTCCGATCACCATCAAGGATCTGATCGATGTCGCGGGCACGCCGACAACGTCGGGGTCGCGGGTACCGGCCAGGATCGCGCCGGCCGACGCTCCAGTCGTGGGCCGGCTGCGCGACGCCGGTGCAATCGTCCTCGGCAAGACGAACCTCCACGAGTTCGCCTTCGGCACCACCAGCGAGGAGACCGCGTTCGGCGCGGTCCGCAATCCGGTCGATTCCTCGAGATCGGCGGGCGGATCGAGCGGCGGGTCTGCCGCAGCCGTCGCCGAGGGCATAGGCTTCGGTTCGGTGGGGACCGACACCGGCGGCTCCATCCGCATCCCGGCGGCCGCGTGCGGCATCGTCGGGCTGAAACCCTCGCTCGGCGAGGTTGACTGCGCCGGTGTCGTCGCGCTGAGCGAGACGCTCGATCACGTCGGGCCGCTCGCCCGGTCGGTTGCCGATGCCGCGCTGTTGTTCCAGGCAATGAAGGGCATGAGCGTCCATGCGATCGCCCCGGCAGGCGGAGCGCTCACGTTCGGGGTTCCACGCCCCTACTTCTTCGACCGGCTCGAGGCCGAGACCCGTGCCTGTCTCGAACTGGCGCTGAGACGGGTGCGTGACGCCGGCTACGCGCTGCGCGAGGTTACGATCGAGGATGCGCCGATCACGCCGGACGTCTACCTGCACATCTGCCTTCCGGAGGCCTCGTGCTACCACGCAGACAGGCTGGCCGAACACGCCGACCTGTATTCACCCGGCGTGAGGCTGAGACTGGAAATGGGACGCTACGTCCTCGCCGAGGACTACGTCCGCTCGATGCGGCTCCGGAACCGCCTCAGGGCCGGCGTCGATCGGGCGCTCGAACGGTGTGATGGGCTGCTGCTGCCCGCGCTGCCGATCCCTGCCCCAAAGATCGGGGCAACGACGGTCAACGTCGGAGAAGTCGACATGCCGGTCCGGGCGGCCATGCTGAGCCGCACCCAACTGTTCAACATTACCGGGCACCCGGCGATTGCGCTGCCTGCGGGCCGCGGAACCGACGGCCTGCCTCGAAGCCTGCAGCTGGTTGGTCCGCGAGGACGGACCGCCCGGTTGCTGGAGGTCGCAGCCGCCCTGGAAGGCGTCATTCACTGAGGGCGGTCTCGCTGCCCACGCGGAAGGTCTTATCGGGTGTTATCACGGGTCTTTCATCAATGGGAACGGCGTCTCGCCGCGGCGACCACCGATCGGGTGATCCGGCCGTTCGAGTGGGGCGCCGACTGGCTGCACGACGGCTCATCGGACGGGTCCGAGGTCGATCGTCTGGAACACTGGGCTGCAGCGATGCTCGCCGAGAGCGATCGACTCTATGCGCTGGACCCGATTGACGACTACACGCTCAGTGGCGATCGCCTGACGTTCCCGAGCGCGATCCGCACGCCGCACCCGGAAAACAACGTCGTCCGCGCCCGGTTCTTTCCGAGTCAGACACCCAAAGGGCGCACGCGCGCCGTCGTGGTGCTGCCACAGTGGAATGCCGGCGCCGACGGGCACGTCGGCCTCTGCCAGCTGCTCAACCGGTTCGGGGTCTCAGCGCTGCGGCTCACGCTTCCCTATCACGAGGAGCGGCGTCCTCCCGAGCTTCACCGCGCCGACTACATCGTGAGCTCGAACATCGGCCGGACGATGCAGGTGTGCCGCCAGGCGGTGCTCGATGCGAGGCGGGCGATTGCCTGGCTGGCGCGCGAAGGCTACGAGTCCATCGGGATCCTCGGCACCAGCCTCGGCTCCTGCCTCTCGATGCTCACCGCCGCGCACGAGCCGCTCGTGAAAGCCGCCGCGCTCAACCACATCTCGCCGTTCTTCGCGGACGTCGTGTGGGAGGGCCTGTCGACCATTCATGTTCGCCACGGCCTCGAGGGACACATCGAGCTCGAGCAGCTGCGGCGCCTCTGGCTGCCGATCTCACCGTTTCCCTATCTCGATCGGGTCAGGGACAAGCGGATCCTGCTGATCTATGCGCGCTACGACCTCACCTTCCCGGTGCGGCTGTCGCGCATGCTCGTCGACGAGTTCCGCCGGCGTGAGATCGAGCACGATCTCCACGTCCTCCCCTGCGGGCACTACAGCACGGGGGTGACGCCGTTCAAGTGGATCGACGGGCTTGCACTCTGCAGGTTCCTGAGCAGGAGTCTCTAGTCAAATCCCAAGCTCCAAATCCCAAGGCATTCCCAACTTCCAAATCCCAAACAAATCCCCAAGGCAAAACCTCAACTGGTTGAGAGTTGATTTGGGAATTGGTTTGGGATCTGGAGCTTGGGAGTGCGTTGGGATTTGGAGCTTGGAGCTTGGGATTTGACTAAAGGTACTTCAAGAGCCCCTGGAAGGCCTCGTAGAGTGCCGCGCCCAGGGCGCGCACCAGCGGCGACACCTCTCCCTGCGCGACGGCGTCGGCGACCGTGACGGGCTGGGTCACCAGCAGCCAGATCGTGGCGCCGGCGAGGGCGACGGCCATGACGCCGACCACGCCGACGAGGCTCAGGCTGATGCGTCCGGCGGTCATTACGTGATCTCGGTCACAGTCTACACCCGCCCCGAGCCCGTCCGGCCGGGCGCGATTGTGTCTTGGACGCAGGGATGTTTCTGGCGGTTCCTTGCTTCAGGCGATGGCCACTTCCGAACGCTCGCCGAGGTCCAACGCCCCAAGCGTCGGGCCGACTTTCTCGCGATCGCCGACGACGACGGTGAGCAGGCGGGCAGGATCGAGATGCTCGTGTGCCACGCGCGTAACATCCGCTTCACTCACCGACAAGACGCGTGGCACGAAGGTGCTGAAGTAATTGTCCGGGAGCTCGTAGAGCGCCAACTGGACGGCGGCGCGGCCGAGTTGTTCTGAGGTCTCGAAGTTGCGGGGATAGCCACGCGTCAGCGCAGCCCTGCCGAGCTCCAGCTCCTCTGACGTCACATGACGCGTCCCGCGTATCCCCTCGATCTCGGCGAGTGCTTCCCTGACCGCATCTGCCGTGACCTCGGACTGCACACTGGCCTGGAACACGAACGGGCCCGGCGCCTTCCGGAACTCGAAGCTCGTGCGGGCGCCGTAGGTATACCCCTTCTCTTCGCGGAGGTTCAGGTTGATCCGGCTGACGAATTGCCCGCCCAGGATCATGTTCATGACCAGGAGCGCGTGGTAATCGGGAGTGCTCCTGGGCAACCCCAGGTGGCCGATCCGCAACTCTGACTGCGCGGCGCCGCTGCGGTGCGCGATGACCACGCGCCCGGCATCGAGCGGCGGGACCGCGAGGCCGGCAACGTCGAGCAACGGTGCCTGCGGCGGCGCCGGAGTCGTCCAGCCGCCGAACGCGGACGCCACGAACTCCGCGAGCCGATCGTGAGACGCGTCACCGACCGCGATCACCGTCGCATGTGCCGGCGTGTACACACGGCGGTGAAACGCCACGACGTCGTCGAGCCGCAGCGACTGCAGTGCCCCCTCGGTGCCAATCGGAAGGTGGCCGTATGGGTGATCGCGATAGAGATACTGCGTGAACAGCCGGTCAGCGACCGCGGGGGGCAGATCGCGCAGCTGTACCAGGCGGTTGAGGCGTAGCTCGCGGACGCGGTCGAAGTCCCGCTGATCCAGCCGCGGGCTTCTCACCATCGATGCCAGGAGATCGAGTGCGCGCGGAGCATATTGCTCGAGCGTCGTGAGCTCCAGCAGCGTGGCGTCGGCGCCGATCTCGGTGTCCAGGTGGGCGCCGATCCGGCCGAGCGCTTCGTGCACGGCAAGCGCGTCGAGGTCGCCGCTGCCTTCATCCAGCAGATCGCCGGTGATGGCGGCCAGCCCGGGATGGTCCGGCGGATCCTGTGACGATCCCACCGGCATCAGCACGAAGCACGTGATGAGCGGCACCGCGTGGTGTTCGATCGTACAGATGCGCAGGCCGTTCCCCAGCGTGGCCCGGCGCATTTCCGGGAAGTTGAAGCTGAGGGGGGGCCCCGGTGATGGCAGCCTCGAACGATCGACCGCCATCAGGCTACCACCGCCGGCGCGGCGTCTGCCAGCGCAGCTGCGGTGCGCCCGTGGGGAACGACGCTGAGGATCACCCGTGATTCCGGACGGAGGTACTCCAAGGCTGCCTGCTGCAGCGATGCCGCGCTCGCACTGCGATATCGCGCGAGATCGCGATCGAAGTAGTCCGGCTGCTCGAGGAAGACGTTGTAGGCGTTCAGCTGATCGCCCTTGCCGCCGAACCCACCGACTGTCTGCAGCCGGTAGACGAACTGTGCCTCTGCCTGTGCGCGGCAGCGTTCCATCTCGACGGCGGTGGGACCCGACGCGATCAACGCCTCGATCTCGGCGGCAATCGCACGCTCGAGCTCGACGAGCGTCCGGCCCGGAGCAGCCGTGGCGACGACCTGAAAGAAACTGCCCATCTCACGGGAGTTCTGCGATGCGGCGACCTCGGTTGCGAGCCGGCGCTCGAACACGAGCGCGCGGTACAGGCGCGAGGTCTTTCCGCTCGCGAGCACCTCGGCGACCAGATCGAGCTCGGCATCGAATGGCGCGAACAATGCCGGTGAATGCCACGACATGTAGATGCGCGGTAACTCGACGCGATCCTCGAGAACCAGCCGCGCCTCCTCCTGCCGCGGCGCGGCAAGCGGAGCCATGACCGGCGGAATGGGATCGCCCGCCTCGAGATCCCCGAAGTAGGCCTCCGCGAGCCGGAGGGCTTCGTCCGGCTGCACGTCGCCGGCAATCGAGAGCGACGCGTTCGATGGCCGGTAATAGGTCTTGAAGAACTCGCGCACCTCCTCGATCCTCGCAGCGGCAATGTCCTCCGCCGCGCCGATCGTGAGCCAGTGGTACGGATGATCCGGCGGGTAGAGCGCGGCAACGATCGCCATCCCGGCAAGGCCGTAGGGCCGGTTCTCGTACTGCTGACGCCGCTCGTTGAGCACGACGTCGCGCTGATTCTCGAACTTGGCATCGGTCAGCGCCGGCAGCAGGTAGCCCATCCGGTCCGATTCCATCCAGAGCGCCAGCTCGAGCGCGTTCGACGGGACGACTTCCCAGTAATTCGTGCGATCGGCGTTGGTCGAGCCGTTGAGAAGCGCTCCCGCTTCCTGAAGCGGATGAAAGTAGCCGCGATCGTAGTGTTCCGACCCCTCGAACATGAGGTGTTCGAACAAATGCGCGAAGCCCGTGCGGCCAGGCCGCTCGTTTTTGGACCCGACGTGGTACCAGACGTTGACCGCCACGATCGGACAGTTGTGGTCCGAGTGGATCAACACGTCGAGCCCGTTGTCGAGCCGGTGGCGCACGAAGGGAATATTCATAAGAGCTTGATTGAAATCACCGTTGAATCGTACTGCAATTGCCCCCGCCCTCAACGGCGAATGCCGGTAGGAAATTGCTACTAGCGGGAATAGGTGAGCGGAGATGACACATCGGCGCGACGTGGCATCTCTGTCAGTCCTCGCGCCCTGGAGTGCCCGCGATGGTGATGGAGGGTGCGCCGATCACGGGCTCGCAGGCAGCCCGTGTCGCAGGCGCGGGTTCTTCCCGACTGTTATTTCGCAGCACCCGCGACGGGCTTCACCGTGCCGCAGGTCGGCATGGCCGTCCCGTAGTAGGGATTTCGCGCGGTTTCTTCGCGCTGAATCCAGGATCTGCTGTTCATCGGGCAGTAGCCGACCTTGAGATCGGAAACGAGGTCCTTGTTGCCGTCCGCCTTCACGCGCGCGATCAGCGCGTCGCTGAGAGGACCGAACGCCTCACGCGCCGCCTTGATGTCCTTTGCCGCCGAAAACGTGGTCGCAGCCTTCGCCAGCTCCGCACTGTCCTTCCCGAGCGCCGCGGTCTGAGACGCGAGCGTCCCCGCGGGTCCTTTGACGTCGTTGAACTTGTCCTGCGTCAGCGCCGCCTGGATTTCCAGATACGTCTTCACGACGACGCGCAGCGCGTCGGTCGACGACGCTGCCCGGGTCTGCGGCGCGGCAAACACGCCCGCACAGGCGAGCACGAGGGCGGAGAACGTAGCGGCAGCGGTTTTCATGATCGAGTGCTGTCTCCCGGTCGCTTCGGTTGAAGCCACCTGCTGAATCTGGAACGTGGATTAAGACACCGGCGTGAGCGGGATCGGTTTCTTCGCGTAGGCCGCAATCGACAACTGGGCAGCCAGGCGTTCAGCAGCGGCACGGAAAGCCTTGGCGGCCGGTGAATCAGGCTCGCCAACGACGATCGGGACGCCGGTGTCGCCACCGACACGGATCGGTTCGTAGATCGGGATACGGCCGAGGAACGGAATCCCGAGCTCGGTCGCCAGAGTCTCGCCGCCCCCTTTGCCGAAAATGTCGGTCTCGTGGCGGCAGGTCGGGCAGACGAAATGACTCATGTTCTCCACGAGACCGAGCGTGGGCACGTTCAGCTTCTGATACATGCGGACCGCCCGGCGGGTGTCGGCGACTGACACCGTCTGTGGTGTCGTGACGACCACGCTCCCGGCAACGGGAACGCTCTGACTCAGGCTCAGGGCCACGTCGCCGGTTCCCGGCGGCATATCGACAACCAGGTAGTCGATGTCGCGCCAGCGGACCTCGCGGAAAAACTGCTGGATGACCCCATGGAGCATCGGGCCACGCCAGATCACCGGGGCGTCGTCGCCGGTGAGGAACGCCATCGAGACCAGCTGAATCCCGTACTGTTCGGCGGGAACGATCTTCTTGCCGTCGGTCGTGAGCTGGGTGCTGATGCCGAGCATGATCGGCACGTTCGGCCCGTAGATGTCGCCGTCGATCATCGCGACCCGGCCACCAAACTGGCTGAGCGCAATCGCAAGGTTCACCGCGACCGTGGTCTTGCCGACCCCGCCCTTCCCTGCGCCGACCGCGATGATGTTCTTCACACCTTCGACCGGCGTCTTCCCCATCTCCGCCGCGTTGGTGGTCCGGACCTGCGCCGTCATCTCCACCTCGACCGCGGTCACCCCCGGCACCTCGAGCACTGCTGCTCTCGCCTGATCGCGCATCTGATCTTTCACCGGACAGGCGGGGGTCGTGAGCTCGATCGTGAAGGCCACGCGGGTTCCATCGATCCGCAGGTTCTTCACGAACTTCAGCGCGACGATGTCCCGGTGCAGATCGGGGTCGCGGACGGCTCGCAGGGCGTCGAGGACGGCGGTTTCGCTGACGGTCACAGGGACGATCATATCAACTCCCAACCGTCCCCCGCCTCCGCGCGCGTTCCGAACGCACGCGCGCTACGGCGAGGTCTCGCCAGAGCTCGCCCCGCTATCATGCGAGCGACGGCGGAAACTCCCAACTCCCAAGGGAAACCGTTCGAGCGAGCGGGGTCAAAGGCGCCACAACGGGCTGGACATTATCCTTTCCCCTATTGTTTCGACCGGCTTCCCTTGGGAGTTGGAAGTTGGATCGTTGGGAGTTGGGTTGATTAGACCCTCTGCTCCGCCATGTCCCCCACGACCGGCACCTTGAAGCGCTCTCCCTGATATGCCTTGTACATGAGAACCAGCCACAGCACGGCGGAAACCGGCGGGATGACGAAGATCGCGAGGATCCACCCGGGCGGGCCGAGCGACAGGGCGATCATCCAGGCCAGCGACAGCCCACCGAACGCGATGGTGGATTGCCAGGCGTGGAACCGCACGAACTTGTTGGGCTCGACGATGAGGAGCACGATGCCGGAGACCCAGCCGAGGGCATAGGCGAGGACCGCCGCCACGTTGGGATCGAGGCCCCAGACCGTCCGGCCCAGATCCGTCCTGTCCGTCGTCGGCTGCTCGACCATTTCAGGATTTCGCCCGGGCAGGCTCGAACTGGGCACGCGCCTCGTTGTGGAGGAGGACCCAGAACGCGTAGATCCCGAGAGCGGTGCCGAATGGAAGGATAAAGAGATTGGGTACGGCGAGCGCGAGCGTTACGAGGCGGCCGGCGGGCTGACGGCGCTTCAACGCGTTCCCGGCCCACGCATTCACCGCGCCCGAGGCCAGCAGCAGGACCGCGCATACCAGAAACGCGACTGCCGTGACGGCCGCGGCCACCTCGTCACCCCTGGTGGTCCAGCCGATCGCCGCGGCGCCCACTGCGAGCATCAGCGTGGAGACGCCGAGCAGGACGCCAACCGCGCCCCACACGCGCTGCAGAACCCAGAGAAGATGGAGATGAGATGAGATGACATGCCTCCCGTCAGCGGATGCGGATGCGCACCTCGATGACGGTCGACGGAGAACCGGGCGGAGTGACGCTGAAGCGGAACGTGGTGCCTTCGCGGACGCCTGGCGGCACCGCCACGCGGACCGGGTGGGCAGCGACGACCTCGCCGAGCCCGCCACAGGCCGGGCACCATTCCGTCCACACTTCGCCGCGGCCGCCGCAGCGAGTGCACGTGCGCCGCAGCGGCACTTCCAACGGTACGCTGACACCGTTGAAGGCCTCCCGCGCGCTGAGGACCATTTCGGCCGAGAGTGTCACCGGCGGCGCGGCGGTGAAGAACGCGTCGCGCATCCGATCGAGCACGCTCGACACGGAGGGGAAATCGATGGCGATCTCGTCGGAGAACCAGGGCGCGGCGGTGTCGGCAGTCCCCCGGACCAGGCTGGCATCGTACCGGCGGCGGCGCGAGGGGTCGCGCAGCACATCGTACGCGCGGCTCAGCTCACGGAACGCCATCGCGCGATCATCCCCGGAGATGTCGGGATGATAGCGGCGGGCGAGCTGCCGGTAGGCCCGCTTGATTTCGTCGGCACCGGCGTCCGGTGCAACGCCGAGCACGTCGTAGTAGTCGCGCATCGCCTGATCGAACCCTGCAGACAGAGTGCCGTCCTTCAGGGGCGAAGTCAATGGTCCGCGAGGTACGAACCCGAGGGTCAGATCTTGTATTCAACATTGCCCCGCATCCCAAATGTTGAAATACAAGATCTGACCCCGGGGCCCCCCAACCCGCCGCTTGGTACAATTCACGCATGAAGGAATGCCCGCTTTGCGGGGAAACGATGCGTCTCACCGTGCGCGAAATCCGCGACACGATCCCCGGCAGCAACGAAACCGCCGTCCGCGTAGCACGCGAGTGGATCTGCCCGGAATGCGACTATTTCGAGGAAGCGGAGGCCGGGGAGGGATGACGCGGGGTCAGCGGGCGCCGAGGGTCAACAGCAGCTCGTTGCGGACCTGTTCGTCGAAATCCGCGAAATTCAGCTCCTTCTCGCACTCGTCACAGAGCACTTCGATGACGGCGGGCCGCCCTTCTTCGCTGGCTTCGACGCGCGAATCCTCGCGCAATTGCACGACATGCATCTGCAGGGTCTTGACCAGGAAGTTCCGGTCGTTCCCACAGCTTGGACACGTGAGCGGCATCTAAGCGGTACTCCTCTCGACGGTTACAAACCTTCGAATTCTACGGGACCGCATTCCCCCGACGCAATCAGATTCGCGGGAAAAACGCGATCGACGATCGAAGCAGTGTCGTGCCAGCCCCGCGTCTTCGCGGGGCTGAGCACGAAAAATATTTCAATTGCGGAAGAAGTGAGAGGGAGGCTCGAAAGGGAGGATCCGCGACGCCGCTTACTCGTCGGTCTCCTCGTCGTCGAACTCGGACGGATCGCCCAGACGCAGGATCTGACCGTTGGCGTGGCCGTTCAGAATGCAGTACGGACCCTTCGCTTCCAGGGATACCACCGCCACGTCCCAGGGCCGAGCCCGATAGGCCGCTGCGACACACCCGCACGGCAGACCTTCGAGTGCTTCAAGCTCGAAGACCGTCGGAGTAGGTTTGACGTAATTCAGCGCCCCCGCAGGAACTGCCATACCGCACCTCCCGTCGCTCGCAACGCTGGCAGCCTTTGCAATCCAGGCGCCAAGTAATTTGTTAGACCGACATCGCCGCCGAATGGTTCCCCCCACCCTAGAAAATATTGGGCTGCTTACGTTTAGTCGCGAGGCGGGTTTCGAACTCCGTTCACCGGCCCGCTGACATCAAGAATGGACATGCGAGGGCACCGGAGTCAGCCCGGGACGCGCCAGCTCGACCTTTAATCGGCGAACTCGCACGGCCTGATGGAGTTAGGCAAGAGCTCCAACCAAACCGGTATCGGCCGACGATCTACGGTGGTCGGCGGCTGACGGCAACCAATGGCGACCGAGCGACACACCCTGGGACTTGTGAGCAGGCACGGATGTGTGATCGGTGCTCTGTTTTGAGGCAGCTCTCCGCTCCGCTATAGCTACGCCCGAGACGGGCTGAAGAAGGGACCGGCTCGAGGCACGGTCAGAGACTCGGGCCATGGGCAAAACTAAGTCAGAGATAAAGGAGCAGCCCCGAGACGGGAACGCTGTTCCCGAGCAGCTGGCGCGCGGCTCTGACATACAGTTCGAGCTGCAAACGATGGCCGGACCGCGCACCGCCGGTCTTCAATTCGAGCACGACCACCCCATCGGCCTTCTGCACGAGGCAATCGATCGTCCCTCGCACGATTCCGCACGCGTCGCGGAGCGAGAACGGCACTTCGTAGAATCGGGCCTGGCCGCTCAACGCCTCCTGAACGTCGGCGCGGGCGTGCGCTCGCACCCAGATGCGGGCAGCGTCTGCCGCGAACGCTTCGGGGTCGTCGAGCGTAATCAGTTCCTCCTCTCGAAGCAGTCGCCGGCAGAGCGCAGCGGCCTGGACCGCATCCGCGGCCGCGAAGGAATCCGCGTGCTCGAACATCCGATGAATCGCGATGCCGAGCAGGCGATCGGAGAGGGAGAAATCGCCAGCAGTCGGGAGCTCATCCCCTTCATCCGCGATCAGATCGCCAGCTGAGATTCTCGCGAGCGGCGGCGCCGAGGCGGGTGCTTCGAAGTTGTCCCGGGCAACGGGGGTCTCGGACGCGGAGCTGGCTGCCAGAGGCCCCTCTTTCTCCAAAGATGTCTTCATGTCCCGGCGGCACAGCCGCCAGGAGTAGGCACGTCCCGAGACACCGGTCCAGCCGATGGTGTCGACTTCGGGAAATGTCGTGGCCACTCCTCCGATCAGCGTCTTGAAGGAATCGGGCAACACCTCTGCCAGACTGCCCCGCCCCGGCACGAACGCTCCGTCCTTGAGCGTGGTGGACAGGTAGAGTCGATCCCGTGCGCGCGTGACCGCGACATACAGCAGCCGCCGCGTTTCGTGACGTTCGCGTTCGCGTTCAGCCTCGTCTGTATCCGAGATGAAGGGCCCAACGCTGACCGATGGTTCCTGATGTGTATCGACGGAAACACGGACCGGCTTCGGTGGACCGCTCGCCCCTTTCGCGAGGTTCACGACGAACAGAATCGGAAACTCGAGACCCTTGGCGGCGTGCACCGTCATCAGGTTCACGGAGTCGAGCGCCTCGATCACGGCGTTCGACTCGTCGCCGCCGGTGAGCGACAGCAGATGCTCGGCGACGCGCGGCAGCGTGGCATAGCCGCTGTTCTGGATGCGGCGCACGAGTGCCCGAATCTTCTTCAGGTTCTCCCAGGCCTGTCGCCGTCGCGCCCCGCCCAGCTCGAACGCGTAACCAGTCTCGTCGAGGATCCGATCGAGGAGCTCGGCTGGCGGTAGGCGATCCGCGAGAGCCAGCCATCGCTTCACGGCACGCCGGGTCTGATCGAGGACCTCACGATCCTCGTCGTCCAAAAATCGGCCAGGGCCTGAAGGCCCTGGCCCTACAGATATGGTGGCGGTCGGGTCTTGAGATGTGCGCCCTGCAGATATCGGTGTAGCGGGCGGGCCTTCAGGCCCGGCCGGCTCTTCAATCAACGCTGCGGCCAACCCGGGCGCCAGGCGCACCAGCGCAAGATCCGAGAGGCGCACGAAGCGCGACCGCATGAACGCCGCCGCGCGAAGCGAGGACGACGGATCAGCGAGGTAGCGAATCAGCGCCACGACGTCCTTGATCTCGTCGGCGTCGAAGAAGCCGAGTCCCTTGTAGACGTAGGTCGGGATGCCCCGCAGGTTCAGCTCGTACTCGAACTCACGATGGCTCGAGCGCGACCGGAACAGAACGCCGATGTCGCCGGCTCTCGCTCGCCGCGTAGTGCCGGCCGTCTTGTCCCTCACGGTGGCGCTGCGAAGGATCGTCTCGATTTCGTCGGCAACCGCGGCCGCACAGTCTTCTGGCGTTTCCGCGACGGCCAGACCCAGAACAGGTGCCTGCATGCCGCCTTCGGCAGGCACTTCCGTGACCGGGAAGCGATCCCGTTCCTCATAGGTGAACTCGCCGGGAGCACCCGTGGCCTGGGACATCTCCGCGAACAGGTCGTTGACGAAATGCAGGAGATCGGGAACCGCGCGGAAGCTGCGCGCGATCGACCGGCGGGCCCGGCCACCGGGACGAAGACGGTCGATGAACCCGGCCGCCTGTTCGAGAACACCAACCTCCGCGTCTCGAAAGCGATAGATGGATTGCTTCCGATCCCCGACAACGAAGATCGAGGGGCTCGTCGCGACGCCGAGACCCTCACCCCACGCCTGGACCAGGAGCGACACCAGTTCCCACTGCGCGCGGCTCGTGTCCTGGAACTCGTCGACCAGCACGTGGTGGTAGCGGGACTCGAGACGGAAACGGCTCTGTGAGAACTCGTCCATCTTCCTCAACAGCTCGACCGCCTTCTGAAGTACGTCCGAGAAGTCGAGGACCGATCGCTCATCGAGCGCCCGGCGATACTGGTCGAGGGCGACGGCCAGCATCCGTCGCACGCCACGCGCGAGGACCACATTGAGATCGCGATTGAAGGCGAACATCGCCGCCTCGACGAGTGGCGCGGACTGCATCACCGCGTCGCGGTGGCGCTTCATCGCGTCACGCGTCGGGTAATGGGTCGCGTTGTACGGGTAGATCGTGCTCCCCTTCCGCGCCTTGCCCTCGTTCGTGAGGAAATGCCCGCTGACCCGTTCGAGCACCGCACGGATCGTCCGATCCGGGGCACCGCCGAGCTCGCCGAGCCGGCGCGCGTCACGAACGAACAGGGCGTAGCGCGGATGGCCCGATGGCCCGTCGGCTATGAAGCGCTCGGACCCGCCGGGAATGGTCTTCAGCACCCGTTGCAGCGCATCGGTTGCGGCGGCACAGAGACCGGCCGACGTCAAATCGCGCGGACCGCGCACCAGGAAACGATCGAGCGCATCCCGGGCGACCAGCCGGCGGTCGAGCAGCGTGGCCAGTCCCTCGCGGGTGCGTGAAATCCCGAGCTGCGCGAGTACCAGCGCAACGTCGCCATCGTTGCGGGCCAGGCTGACCAGGATCCGCATGGTCCGATCGAGAGACGAGGCGATGAGCCGCGGCACCTCGGTCTCGTCCGCGAGATCGAAAGCGGGGTCCACGTCGGCCTCGAGCGGGAACTCGTGCAGGAGCGACAGGCAGAATGCGTCGATCGTGCTGATCGCGATCTCACTGAGTCGATCGCGCAGCTCGGTCCAGCGCCGGCGATCGAGCTCGGATCGATCCGCCGCCAGCCGCAGCTCACGGACGATGCGCTCGCGCATCTCGGCGGCTGCCTTGCGCGTGAAGGTGATCGCCAGGATGTTCGCCGGATCGATGCCCGTCCTGAGCAGGTTCAGGTAGCGCGCCACCAGCACCGACGTCTTGCCGGTGCCAGCCGAGGCCTCGAGCACGACGTTATTGCGGGGGTCGGCGGCGAACACTCGCGCCTCTCCATCAGCGTCGAGCGGCGGCGGAGAGGGTTGGCTGGCCGGAGCTTCCGGCTCGAGAACCTCGGGAGGGGCGTCGAACAGCGATGGCTGGGAAAGTTGGGCTGGCCGGCCCAGTGACCGGTCACTCATCGCCGACGTAGTCCTTGCGGCACACGTGCGGGAACCCGCACCGATTACACGTCCATGGCTCGTCCGGGCTCGGCGGGTACTCTCCGGCCTCGATTCGGGCGATGGCATCGAGAAATCGCTGCTGACCTTCGCGCAACGCCGCATCGATATCGCCCGATTTCCCGGCAAGGTCCACGAACGCGTTCTTCTCTTTGAAGGCCACGTATCCGGCACGCGCAATCGGCAGACGCTCGCCGCGGGCGGCTTCCAGTCGTTGGCGGGCGCAGACGCCATAGATCGGCAGCTGCAGCGCACGCGCCGGCTTCGGCGCGCGGCCCAGCTTGTAGTCGACGACCCGCAATGTGCCGTCGTCCAGGACGTCGATGCGATCCGCCTTGCCCCTGACCCGCACGGGCTGCGTTCCCCCGTCACCCTCGAACGCGAACGCTCCTTCGAACGGATACTCGAGCAGGCGCTCCACCACGCCGATGCCCTGCTCGATCTCGACCGCGAACGCGCGCCCGGCAAGGCCAGGTGCGGCGGCCGAGCCGAGCAGATACGTCCGTTCGAGCGCCCGATCGCCCTCGGGCAGCTCCTGGAGGTGCCGTTCCGCGACCTCCTCGAAGAGCGCGAGCGCCTCGTCCAGATCGTCAGCGGACACACCGGTCCGGCCACGCTCCCGCCACGCCTCGAAGAACGACTCGAACACGCCGTGCAGCAGCGCTCCCCGTTCGAGCGCGGACAGCCCGGACTCGTCCTCACGTTCCTCTTCGAGCTGGAGCACCTGTCCCGCGAAGTACTTGAAGGGACATTCCAGGTATCGCTCGACCCGGCTGACCGCATAGACGATGCCGTCGCGGGCGCCTACGGTGCCGTGATATCGCGGGTCCGCCTGCGTCGTGCGGGTGGTCCGCAGCGCGAGCCACTCCGCCGCACCGCCTGGCGCGACCTCTGTGCGAACCGGCTGGAGCGACAGTCCCTCGTGGGTGAAGACCCGCACGCTGCTGTCGGCCTCGATACGCTCGACGATCAGCCCGGTTGATCCGACGTCGTCAACGAACGGCGACGGCGAAACGATCGCATCTTCCTCGAGCGTGAACGCCGACACCGCAACCCGGCGTTCAGGCAGCATGAGCAGATCGCCGAATCGAGCCCTGGCGCTGGTCAGCCGATCGGCGTCGGCAGGCCAGCCGAGATCGCGGAGAAGCGACGCGGGATAAAAGATGTTGCTGCCGCTCCGCTCCGGCCAGTCCGACTCCACCACGCCTACCAGATGAATCTCGTCCATCCGGGCGAACGCGGCAGCCTCGCCATCGAGCAGACGCACGCCATCAGTACCCGCCCGTGGAGCGAAGGTCTGCGCTTCGATCCAGCGGTGGATCGTCGCCGTGAGGTCCGCGATCGACCGTGGACGGTCGTCGTAGCGGACGTGCGCCTCGCCGAGCGCCGAGATCGCCCCGATCACCGCGGTGCGCGCCCGCAGGTGGCGCTCGAACACATCAGAGGCCGGGTCCGGTGGCGCCTCGTAGCGCGCAATGAAGTCGAGCATCCCGCGAATCTGTGCGGACGCGGAAACCGCGTTCGCGATCTGCTGGATCAACGGCGCAAGGTCGAGCGCGGCGACGAGCGCGACCTCACCGGCCCGCCACCTCGCTGCCTCACGTGAGCCTCCCGCCGAACGGGCCGCCGCAACCCCGGCGAGACGTGCCAGTTCCCCCCAGCCGCCGAGGAACTTCGACTCCTGCAGCAGCCGATCGAGCGCCGCAACATGTTCTCGCCCGACTGCGCGATCCGCGTGTCGTGGATCGTGGAAGGTCCAGTGCGGCGACGAGAGGAGCGCGACCAGGGCCGCACGGGTGGCGTCTTCGGCTGCGACCACCAGGAGCAGATCGAGCGCGGCGGAGAACGGCTCGGCCGCTAGCGGCAGGGCATCGGACGCCTGATACGGAATGCGGGCCGCGCTGAACACCTGCCGCGCAAGGTAGAGGTACGGCAAAGGCCGCTGAAAGACGATGCCGATCCGCTCCAGTCGGATCGGTCCCTGCTCGCGGGCGCGCCATTTGATCCGCCGCGCGGCTTCAACCAGCTCTTCTTCCCGGTCCCGGCATACGAACACGACCGGACCTTCGAAGCCTTCCTGCAGCGCCGGAGCGGTGAGCACCGGCGCCCTTCGGCGTTGCTCAGGGCGCCCCGAGCATCGGTCGAGGGGCGCAGCCGATTCCTCCGGCACACGCTCCTCGTCGAGATCCGGCATGGCATCGTGCAGACGCTGCAGCCACCCGGCGGCGAGCACCGCCTCGGTCGCGAGGATGTCGATCCGCTCGACACCGGCGACGCGGGAGAGGAGATCGAAGTCGACGGGCCAGAGGCCTCGCGGACCGGCGGCCTGATCGGCCACTGCAAGAACGGCGTGACGATAGGGGCACCGGTAACCGTCGGAGAGCAGCAGCGTTCGAAGCGCGTGCTCATCGATTCGGCCGCTGTCGGCGATCCGGCGCTCGAAGGCGGCGAACGTGGCGGCGAGAAAACGGGTCTGCTCGAGCAGCCGCTCGGCACCGCGATCGGTATCGCGGCCGGCTTCCAGCGTGTCGCCGATGATGCGATCGAGCGCATCGATCGTACGGCCGCGCCGCCGTAGCTCGTCATAGAACGTGAGCATCGCCGCCAGCAGCCCTGGCCGAAGACTGAACGGCGCCGCCACACCTTCCTTCTCTGCGTCTTCAGCCGCCAGCCGGAGGAGCGCTTCGCGATCGAACTCGGTCAGCAGGCGTGGGCAGTCCGCCAGATGCTCCTGCATCCGGGCGTAGAGCTCGTGTCGGGTCACGAGATCGGGCATCACGGCCATTCCCGCCCCGTCCGCGGCAAGCGTGAAATCTTCGATCGTTCGCCGCAGCTCCTCGGCAGCGCTCCGGCTGGGCACGACAATCGCCGTGAGGCGGGCGTCCCATCCACGCGGCACCACGCCGACGATCGCCGATTGGAATGAGCGCAGATCAGAGGCGCGCAGCAGCCTGGTGACGCGTGGGGTGATCAACGTGTTGGTTTCGGGGCTCGCGTGATGCGCCGGAGCTCGAGCGTGGCCTGATCGAGCATCATCAGCGCGCCCGCAGCCGCCGACGAAGCCTGCCAGGCGGTATCCATGCTGCCGGACCGCACCGCCTCGAGGCGTATCGTCGCCGCACGCAGCGCCATGCCGGCGGACGCGACCAGCGTCGAGTGCGCAGCGGCCACCTCGGGCGGCGCCTGGACCCGCGAGAAGTCCCGTTGAGCGTCGGTCACGAGCTCGCTCAATCGTTTGAGGGCGCCGGGCGACGGCCCTGCCAGCTGCCTGACAGCGACGAGCCATTCGCGGACCCCGATCATCAGGTCCATGCCGGCCCTGATTTCGCTCCAGTACTTGTCGAGGATGTCCTTCCGGACGACCCACGCGTCCTGCGCGAGGCGGAGACGCCGTGCGCCATCGAGCTTCACATCGAGAGTGGCCAGCAGGGCCGCGACGTCGGCGGGACGTGCCTTCTGCAGGCGCACATCCTCGTCGAGGACCCAGCGGATGACGCTCTCGAGCGATCGCACGTCCGCGCGGCGCTCGGACACGGCCGCCCGCGCCAGCGCCCGGGTGGTCAGCTGCGAGTAGTTCCTGTCGTGCGCCAACTCCACCGCGAGATCGGCGGCGGCGCGGGATCGCAGCTCCGCCATCCAGCTGTTGGCGAACTCAGGGCCAGCCGCCGGTGCGAGCACGTCGAGCATCGCCCGCAGGATCGAGATCCGCTGCGGCACGTCGGAGGTGAGACGCGCGGCCACATATCCGTTCTCGAGCCGATCGCGGAACGTCGGCGTCGGCAGCATCTCGACCGAGGGGATCGCGGGTGTGGTCGCGTTCGCGACCAGGGCGAGATCGAAGCTCTTCTGCCCCGCCGCGACCCGTAGCTCCGAGACGACCTGATCGAGCCACGTCGTCAGCTGCTGGAGCTCTTCGGCCCGGTAACCGAAATGCGTCTGCGGCCATTCGACCAGCTCTTTCCGTGCCGACTCCGCCAGCGCCAGCCGCTCGGCCGGATCGTCGGTCGATCCGACCTTGTACAACGTGTCGGAGACCTGACGGGTCAACCGCCCGAAATCGGACTCTCCCTGGGTCTCGGCATAGTGCCGCGCCCGCGCCGCCTGCGCATAGGCGTTGGTCCGCTGCCACTCCACCACGTTCTCTGCGATCGAAATCACGTGAAGGACCGGACTGGCGTCGGTGCCGCCGATCGGAATCGACAGGACCACCCGATCGGCGACACGCGCGAACTCGCCATAGCTGACGAGCACCCCGCCGTCTTTGAGGAAGACCCGGTAGAGCACTGCCGCGCCGTTGCCGGCGGCCTCGACCGCCGTGCCTGCGCCAGCGATGACGCCGGTGAGCACCACGGCGATCGCCCCGGCGACCAGCCGGGAACGGATGCGCACCGCCGTGACATCTCGATCAAACATCGAAGCTCAGAAGCGTAAAGCCCGTCATTCTGCCCGTCAAGAACGCGGCTGTTGAAAAGCTGTTGAAGGATCGTGGAACCGCTGTGGAGAACAGACGGGCCCAGACTTATTTTTTCGACGAACGCAGGGAAAATCTGGCCGTTGCACTCTGTTGATGCGGCTTCGGTCTTCCTTTCGCTTGAACGCTTTCGTCGAGCCGCTAGAATCCGGTGTCGCTTCCACCATCCATTTCACTCGCTCAGACCGGACGGCAAAAGACGTGCATCGTTTCGAAGAGGTCATCAACGGCCGCGAATACCTCATCGAGGTATCCAGCGTCGGCCTGGGCAGATGGCGTGCCCAGATTGCCAGGGTCCCCGGCGGGTGCGCCGCGCTGATGCCGTTCTACGGAAAGACGCCGGACGAAGCGGCCGGCCAGTTGAGCCGATGGCTGGCGCTGCTGCACGGCCAGGCGCACCAGTCGCCGCTCAGTCGATGACCGGAATGCCTAACAGGAGGGCCAGGAGATCAGGAGAAATTCTTAGAGAAAACTCCTGGTCTCTTGGCCCTCCTGTCGATCCTCTTCTACTCCCCGTCGTCGGTCTCCCCTTCGAGCAAATGCGGCAGCGTCGTGTCCGCTGCGGGCGTCAGCACTCCCGCCTTCATATAAGTGAACAGCTTGCCCCGCGTATCGGCGATATCGAGGTTCCGCATCGTGAGCTGACCGATGCGATCCTGCGGTGAAAACGCCGACGCGCCTTTCTCCATCGTCAGCCGCTCCGGGTGGTAGGTGAGATTGGGGCTGACCGTGTTCAGGATCGAGTAGTCGTTGCCGCGGCGGAGCTCGAGGGTCACCTCGCCGGTGACGGCGCGGGCCACCCAGCGTTGCGCGGTCTCGCGCAGCATCAGCGACTGCGGATCGAACCAGCGCCCCTGGTAGAGCAGGCGTCCGAGCCGCCGGCCGTTCTCACGGTACTGCTCGATCGTGTCTTCGTTGTGGATGCCGGTGATGAGCCGCTCGTAGCCGATGAACAGCAGCGCGAGGCCCGGCGCCTCGTAGATGCCACGGCTCTTGGCCTCGATGATGCGGTTCTCGATCTGATCGCTCATGCCGAGCCCATGGCGGCCGCCGATGCGATTGGCTTCGAGGATCATCTGGACCGCGTCCTTGTACTCGAAGCCGTTGATCGCCACCGGCTGCCCTTCCTCGAACCGCAGCGTGACTTCCTCCGGCGTGATATCGACGTCCTGCCGCCAGAACGCCACGCCCATGATCGGCTCGACGATCCTGACATTCGAGCTGAGCTGCTCGAGGTCCTTGGCCTCGTGCGTGGCGCCGAGGATGTTGGAGTCGGTCGAATAGGCCTTCTCCGCACTCATCTTGTAGACGAGTCCCGCCTGCCGCATGTACTCGGACATCTCGGCGCGGCCGCCCAGTTCGTCGATGAACGCCTGATCGAGCCACGGCTTGTAGATCTTCAGCTTCGGATTGGCAAGGAGACCATAGCGATAGAACCGCTCGATGTCGTTCCCCTTGAACGTGCTCCCGTCGCCCCACACATGCACGTCGTCAACCTTCATGGCCGCCACCAGCAGCGTGCCGGTGACGGCGCGGCCGATGGGTGTGGTGTTGAAGTAGGGAACGCCGGCGGTGGAGATGTGGAACGCGCCGCACTGCAGGACCGACAGACCCTCGCTGACCAGTTCCGCGCGGCAATCGATCAGGCGCGCCTTCTCGGCGCCGTACTGCTCCGCGCGGCGCGGAATGTCGTCGTAGTCAGGCTCGTCCGGCTGCCCGAGGTTCGCGGTATAAGCGTAGGGAATCGCCCCCTTCGCCCGCATCCAGTGCAGCGCCGCACTGGTGTCGAGACCGCCGGAGAACGCGATGCCGACCTTGTCGCCGATCGGCAGGGATTGAAGAATGTTGGCCATTGAGACCTCAATCATACCGATCCGGGTGGTCGAACTCTCAACTCCCAACGGTCCAACGATCCAACGATCCAACGGAAACGGTTCGAGCGAGCCGGGTGAAAAAACGCACCAACCAGCTTTCGGTATTCTTCACCCAAATCTCTCGAACGGCTCCCCTTGGATCGTTGGATCGTTGGACCGTTGGGAGTTGACAAGTGTTCACCACGTCCAGCTGCCGGCCGGCGGCGGCCAGGCGCCGAGCAGCTGGCGCAGCAGGATCACCTGACCGAGGTGATGCGCGTTGTGCGTTGCCACGTGCACGAGCACGTCACGTTTCGTGTAGTGCACCAGCGGCGGGAATTCGATCGCAGGCGTGAGCGGTGTCTCGAGGGCGTCCCCGGCGGCGTCCGCCCAGGCAGTCAGGTGTGACAGGCCATCCACGAACTGCTGCTGCAGGCTCGGCCAGGATCCTGCCGGCACGGCCGGCCAGCCTTCGGCGGCGTGCTGCACCATCGGCTCGGCCGTGCCCTCCGCGCGACGAATGAACCAGTTCTGCCAGAAGTTCAGGTGCGCGACGATTTCGGCAATGGAATGGGGGGCGCCATCGGGACGGCGATCGGCAAGATCGGGTGAGAGCCCCTCCAGCGCGCGGGCGGGAGCAAGGAAACCGATCGGTTCCGTAAGCAGCTCATGGGCATTCATGAAGGGAATCGTACTCGGTCGAAATCTCAAATCGCTAATCCATGGTCCAGGACGATGGATTCGCGATCAGCGATTGCATCGCGCGAGCCGAATCAGCCCGGAACCTTGCCTGGAGAGCGCGCACGATCGGCTGACCGAGTTTGGCCAACGTGGCCCGGGGCCACGATGTGGCGCGAATGTGATAGGAGACGATCTCGGTTGCGGGATCGATGACGATCTCGAAGAGCTCTTCACCCGCCTCCGCGTGATTGGTCAGGGTGCCGTATGCGTAACCGAACCGGGTGCCATCCGCTGGTGACCCGGCTCCGTAGACAACCCGACAGCCGTTGAGGGACCAGAACCCGAGATGCCGGATCAGGACCGCCACCACGGTTCCGGCCACGACCGGCGCATTCGGCGGGTAGGTTTCGACCCATCCGATGTCGAACTGCCTCCAGGCCATGAGTGCGGCCCGCGCCCGCGCGAACTCGGCCGGGCCACGGCCGATCGCGACCGTTAGGTCGTCGACGTTCCCGCGCGTGATCTCCAGGTTGAGAATTCCGACCGGCTCATACGACAAAGGCAGGTCGCGAGAATCGCGTAGAAACCGGTCGATGGTGTCGGCCGAAGGCCGTCGGGCGAGAAACATCGCAGTCGCTATTCGCTAATCACTAGTCATCGGTCCCGAATCCTGGGTCCCGAATCCCGAGTCCTGGGTCTCGGGTCCGAGTCCTGGGTCCCGGGTCCCGAGTCCCAGATCGTTGGGACGCTGAATCCGCATCGATCCTCATTATGCGGGCGCCAGCCCGCGATTCGGGACCGACCAGGGACGCAGGATCGGGACCCAGGATTCCGGACCTAGGATTCGGGACGCAGGATTCCGGACTCTGGACTATGGACTAGCGATGAGGGATTGTCTGACAGAATGAAAATCGTCATACCCGGAGGATCCGGGCAGGTCGGCACGGTTCTCTCGCGTGCCTTTCAAGGCGGCGGCGATGAGGTCGTCGTCCTCAGCCGGCGTCCCGAGGCGCAGCCGTGGCGAGTGGTCGCGTGGGACGGCGTGTCGCCCGGCGCCTGGCAGCGCGAGATCGAGGGATGCGACGCGCTGATCAATCTCGCCGGGCGCAGCGTCAACTGCCGCTACACGCCGCAGCACCGACAGGAGATCCTGGAGTCGCGCGTGCGGTCGACGGACGCCATCGGTCAGGCGATCGCGAGCGCCGCACGCCCGCCACGCGTCTGGCTCCAGGCGAGCACGGCGACGATTTACGCCCACCGGTACGACGCACCGAACGACGAAGGTTCCGGCATCCTCGGCGGTCACGAACCGGATGCGCCAGACACGTGGCGCTTCAGCATCGACGTCGCGCGCGCCTGGGAACGGGCGTTCGACGAGGCAGTGTGCGGCCACACCCGCAAGGTCGCGCTCCGGTCAGCGATGACGATGAGCCCGGACCGCGGAGGCGTGTTCGACACGCTCCTCCGCCTGGCGTGGTGCGGGCTCGGCGGGCGGAGCGGCAACGGCCGCCAATTCGTGTCGTGGATTCACGATGCGGACTTCATCGCGGCGGTCCGCTGGCTGATCGATCGCCAGGACATCGATGGTGTCGTCAACATCGCCGCGCCGAATCCCCTGCCGAACTCGGAGTTCATGCAGGAGCTGAGGCAGTCGTGCGGAATCCGGTTCGGCCTGCCGTCAACGCCGTGGATGCTCGAGGTCGGCGCCTTCTTCATGCGGACCGAGACCGAGCTCATTCTCAAGAGCCGCCGCGTCGTTCCGGGCCGGCTGCTCGAGCAGGGCTTCGTGTTCAAGTATCCGCTCTGGCGCGATGCGGCCAGGGACTTGTGTGCTCGCTCCCGGGCGGCTCATGGCAGCCGAGCGCGTTAGCGCACGCGCTCGTCGTTCTCGTCGGTTCGAAACAGCGACACCGGCAGCCCGAGGCTGTTGATCAGATTCGCGCCCGGATCGTAGTCCCACGCGTAGCGGACCGATTGCGGATTCGGGATCTCCGGGCTGGACACCAGCACGGTCACGCCGTCGATTTTTGCTGTCGCCGGGACGTACTTGCCGTCGGGACCTGCGAGTTGAAAGCCGGTCACCGGACCATCGCCGCGGGTTTTCAAGGTGCGGCCCGCATGGTCGAACCAGATCCGGATGGCATCGCCCTCACGCGTGAACTGTCGATACAACGGGCTCGCGCCTTTGTTCTGCGCGAGCAGTGCCAGCCGGCGGCCGACGTCCTGCTTGTTGGTCGGATGGATGTTGGTCGGGTTGCCGATATCGGTGATGACGGCAACACCGGTGCTGCGGAGCGACGTGGCCTTCACCTGTCCTTCCTGCACGCGCATCCAATGGCCGTTCTTCGCAGCATTCCCGTAGTTGGCCAGCTGCACCCAGTAGAACGGGAAGTCGCCCAGCGCGAACGCGCGGCGCCAGTCCTGGACCAGCGTCGTCAACGCGTCACCGTACACGTGTCCCTGCGCGCGGCCCGCTTCCGTCTCGCCTTGATACCAGAGCGCACCCTTGATCGTGTACTTCACCAGCGGCGCGATCATCCCGTTGTAGAGGGTCGTCGGCTCGTGCGCGTGGCCCGGCCCCATCGGTGCCGCAGGACGAGGTCCTTGTGACCCCGCGACCTCCCACTTCTGTACATTCTGTTCGTACCGGCTCGCGTTTACCGGGTACTGCAGGATGAGGTTCTGCCAGTAGGTGAGGAACGGCTCGAGCCGCGGGTTGCGCACGAGTGACGGTCCGCTGATCCACGAAGCGATCGGCGTGCCGCCCCACGATGAATGGATCAATCCCATCGGGACCTTGAGGTCCTGATGCATCTGACGGCCGAAGAAGTACAGGACCGCGGAGAACTCGGCGATCGATTCCGGCGAGCAGACGACCCAGCGGGCCTCGACATCTTCAACGGGAACCGGCGAGGGTTTGCGCGGAACGTAGAACAGGCGAATCTGCGGGAACCTGGCCGACGCAATCTCGGCGTCCGCGTTGTCCGCCTGCCGGACCGCCCACTGCATGTTCGACTGCCCCGACCCGACCCACACGTCGCCGACGAGCACGTCGGCCACCGTGATCGTGTTGACGCCCGTGATGGTCATCTCGGCGGCGGGCCCGGGGGTGAGCGGCGGCAGCCACACCTCCCAGCGGCCGAGTGGATCGGTCACGGTCTTGACGGTCTGGCCGCGGAACGCGACCGACACCGCCTCGCCGGGTGACGCCTTCCCGAAGATACGCACCGGCACATCGCGCTGCAGGAGCATGTGGTCGCTGATGATGCCGGGCAGGCGGACCTCGCCCAGTGCCCTGCCGGTGAGCGCAACGAAGGCGAGCAGGAACAGAACGGCTGTCTTTCGCATGATGGACGAGATTCTATGCCGAGAGGCTCTGCATCGGGCATCGTTGATGCCGCCTGCTCGGGGGGCCTGTCTCGCCGAAGCTCGCGCGAGCGGGAGCGAAGGCGGATCATCCTGCAATCGTGCCGTTCAGGATGTGGGCGAACGGCACCAGCCCGGCTCGCTGCAGCGTCTTGCGCGAGGCGACGTTGTCAGGGCTGCAGCGGGCGCACGGCAGGCTCCCGAGCTGATACCCGGCGCGTTTCAACTCTTGCACGAGATACGACCCGAAGCCGCGGCGCCGGAATGGCTCGGCGATCTCCATCGCCAGGTCGCAATACGGCTGGTTGTAGTGAAACAGGATCGCGCCAGTGCCGGCCGGTTGACCGTCCACCTGCAGTTGCCACTCGACCTGGCCCGCACGTTCGGCAATCGAGAGCTGTATCTCTTCGTCAGCGGTCAGCTGCTGCAGCACGGCGCCGTTTGCGGGGAGCGCGGTGGTGAGCTGATCGGCAAAGACGATCTTCTCGCTCCAGATGTCACGCGCGTAGGTGTGCAGCATCACCGCGAGCACCGTGTCGTTCGACTGAATCTCCATGAACCGCGCGGCACTGGCATCGACGAACGCTTCGAAGAGATCGAATGCGCGGCCTCGGTACTCGGGCAGCACGTAGAACTCGAAGATCGTCGGCTTGTTGTTCCATGGCCCGGCGATGGCGATGGACCCGAATCCCGCCGCGGTCCCATTCACTTCAAGCACGTAGCTGGACGTCCAGCCCCGACGAGTGTGGAGGGAATCGTGCACGATCTGGCAGCTCATCTCCTGCCGGAATCGCGTCCGCAACGGCAGGACGGCGTCGTTGGTGACGAGTGTGGCCTCCGGTCGCATCGCTGCCAGAGTATAGAGGGGCTTGCTATCCCAGAGATCGACCCGACGATGAATAACGGTGGTCGTCAACTGAGGGAACGCAGTACGGTCATGGACTCTCAGCCGATGTCGCCGGAGGAGATGCAGCGCAGGATGCCGTTCCTCCTGGACCAGCAGGCCCGCTTCGACACGCAGATCGAGCAACCGTCGGGAAAAGTGGACCGAATGGCTAACGGGCTGGTCGGGTTGACCGGAATCGTGGGCCGCCTTGCATGACCGTGGACCACTTCGCGGTGGAGCACGACAGGCAACTACGGGAGGCGCGCAAGCAACTGGAGGCAGCGGATGCGGATCTTCGCAGCTACATCCGCGACGTCGAATCCCACCTCGACGTAGTGATTGAGATGTTCGAGCGGCACCTGCGCGAGGATCACGGCGGCAAGCCGTCGTCGGCATCGACCGGCCTACCGGTCCTGCGAATACTGCTCCTTCGTGGTCCCCCAGGCCTGCTTGAAATCCTCCATGAAGGCCTGAAACGCCCGATCCTGACGGAGCCTGTCCAGCAGTGGATCCCGCTCGAACCAGGGATAACAGGCGAACCCGGTCCTTCGCGCCTCAGTGAGCCATCTCAGTGCCTCTTCCGGCATGTCGAGTTGCGCGAACGCCGCTCCCAGCGAGTAGGCGACATGGTGATCCATGTACGAACCCGGCGCAATCAGCGTGGCGATCAACTGCCTGGCCTCTCCGGCTTCGCCTCTCGCCGCCAGGAAGCTCGCCAGCGTCGCCTGGGCTCGACGTTGCGTTCGCGCGCTCTTGCCGCGGATCGCCCGGAGCATGGCTTCGGCCTCTCCCTTGTGGCCCGCGTTGTAGTACGCATACCCGAGATTCCACTCCGTGGGAAGCTGACTCGCCTCCCTGGCCTCTCTCAGCAAGGGAACCGCCAGGTCGTACTGTCCCCCGTGCATGGCCGCCATCCCCTGCACTCGAAGCGGTTCCTCGACGTTTGCCTGATTGAGACCCATGGCGACGCGCGCCTCGGAGCTTGCGCGATCGAGCAGCCCAAGATGCATGAAGGCGGAGGCAAGGAACATGTGCGATTGATCCAGGGTAGGGTTCCGCTCGAGCGCCCGGGTGGCCTCCGTGATCACCGCCTGCCAGTCGAACTCCGCCGAACGAAAGACCGCCGCCAGCGCTTCGTGCGCCTGCGCCGCGTCTCGATCGAGCCGGAGCGCGGTCTGGGCTGCCGCATGGGCCCGCTTGTCCCAGGCCTCCACTTGATCTTCCTTCGCGAAGAACAGGCGCATCCTCGCGGACGCCATCGCCAGCCCGGCGTGGCCCAACACGAATTCCTTGTCGAGTTTGATCGCATCTTCGAAGGCGGCGACCGCGGCCAGGACGGCAGCCTCGTTGTTCCGCACCAGCTCGGCGCGCCCGCGCATGTACCGGGAATAAGCCTGGGGGTTCTGCGTGTACTGGGCGTCCACACGTGCGCGATCCTCGCTCGTCATCTGCACCGGGAGCGCGCCGAGAACACCCCGCGCGATCTCGTCCTGCAGCCGCAGCAGGTCGGTCGACGACAGCGTGTAAGGCGGGCTCCACAACGTGGCGCCATCCTCGACATGAACGAGGCGCGGTGTGACCCGAATGCGCTCGCCGTCTCCCTGGACGGTGCCGGACAGCACGTAATCGACCTTTAGTGCCCGACCCGCGACGAGAGGATCGTCGTCCTCTGTCCCGGGAACCAGCTTGCCCGTGACCTTGATGCTCCTCACGAGCGCCACGCGGGAAATGATGGTGTCAGGGATGCCGATACCCAAAAAGCCGATGTCCGGCGCGCCGGCCAGCACCTTGAACGGCAGGACCCCAAGCGTGACCGGGGACTCGCCGGGGGTGGTGCCGGCACCGCGGCTCCGCCACAGGTACACCGTAAATGCGAGCGCCAGCACTGCCGCCACCAGCAGCGCGAGCACGACGCGCCGGGGAGACAGGAATCCATGGACACCGCGTGGGCGCTTGTGCTCTTCGAGCGCCGCCACGACGTCCGACGCCCGCTGGAAGCGTCGATGGGGATCGCGCTCGAGACAGCGAAGAATCACGGCGCGCAAGCCTGCTGGCACCTTCGAGGGCAGCGGTGGTGGTGGGTCTTTCAAGATCGCGGACGAGATGTCGAAGGTCGTGTCACCCGCGAACGGCCGGCGCCCCGACGACAGCTCGTAGAGCAGCACACCCAGCGACCAGATGTCGCTGCGTGCATCGGCCGGCTGATCCCTGAGCCGCTCGGGAGCCATGTAGGCGAGCGTCCCGGTAATCCTGCCCGCTTCGGTCAGCGTGCCGGTTCCGCCGCCGGCGCCGACCGCGGTCAGACGCCTGGCAATACCGAAATCGAGCACCTTGGCGCGGCCCTGCGCGGTGACCACCACGTTGGCGCCCTTCAGGTCGCGATGGATGACGCCATGCGCGTGGGCATGGGCCAGGGCGTCCGCGATTTGCACGCCGTAATTGACGACGTCCTCAGGGGCAAACCCGTCGGCCGGGATGATTGAGCTCAGGGGCTGTCCGGCGATGTATTCCATCGCCAAGTACGGTCGGCCGTCGAGCTCCCCCGCCTCGTAGAGCGTGCAGATGTTCGGATGGTTGAGCGCTGACGCGGCGCGTGCTTCGCGGAGAACGCGATCGACGGTCGGACCAGTCCCCGAGTCGAAGACGATCTTGAGGGCAACGAACCGATCGAGCTTGGTGTCGTGCGCCCGATAAACCTCTCCCATGCCCCCGGCGCCCAGAGACTCGAGTACTTCATAGTGCCCAATTCGCGTCCCCGGCGGGAGACCGGTCGCCAACACGTGAGTCTCGTCGAACGCGGCACCGAGGGCGCGCGCGGCAGCAGCGACGGGCGGCGCGTCCAGGAACGGGCCGTCGGCCTCGTGTGCGGCGAGCAGCGAGTCCAGCTCGGACCGCAGGCCGGCGTCCTCACCGCAGACGCGCCGGAGAAAAATCTCGCGCTCCTCGGGAGGGAGCTCGATTGCCTGCATGAACACGGCTTTCATCGCGCCCCAGTCACCCGGCGGGGTTCCGCTCACGGCCCTGACTCGCCTGCCAACGCGCGCCGCAGCCACGCCCGCGCCATGCTCCACTCGCGCTTGACCGTTCCCGTGGAAATCCCCATGACTTCGGCGGTCTCTTCAACCGTGAGCCCGCCAAAGAACCGCAGTTCGACGACGCGCGCCTGATTCGGATCGATCGCCGAGAGATCGTCGAGAGCGCGATCCAGCGCGATGACACTGACGTCCATCGCCTGGACGGCGACCGACAATGCGGTCGTCAGTGGTTCGGCGGCTTCGCCGGCGCCGCGCTTTGCTGCATCGCGGGCGCGGGCGTGATCCACGAGGATCTGCCGCATCAGCCTGGCGGCGATGCCGAAGAAGTGGGCTCGTCCTTCCCACGGAACAGGCTGCCCTTCGATCAACCTGACGAACGCTTCGTGGACCAGCGTGCCGGTCTGCACAGTATGACCGGGCCGCTCGCGACGCAGGTAGCTCCGGGCGAGCGTTCTGAGCTCGTCGTAGATGTATGGAAGCAGGCGATCGAGCGCCGGCTGGCTGCCCCTGCCCCATTCGACCAGGAGGCCCGTGAGCTCTCCCCGCGAACCTGTTGCCATGTGCTGTGGTGTCAAAGGATATGCCTCTCCACCCCAACACTCAACCGTCTGATCCCGTTTCCGCAGGCATTCCGCACGTACCTGCAGAGGGACCTGTATGGTGCGTGGCTTTCGATTCACCGACAACGGCCGGAGCTTACTGGCAACCGCGACGGTCCTGGCTCCCCTGGTCCTGTTCGCTCGGCCCGGTCTCGCGGAGGCACAACTGCACACAGCCGACGCGCGCCGGCCGACCCTGACCCTGGGCCTGCCGCGCCCGGAAGATGCCAGCAGAGCGGCATCGGCGGAACTGACGGAACACCGCCCGGTCAGCCCCGGGAACTGGCCTCGGCTCCACATTTTCGATCCCGTCGGCCGCTACGCCGCCCAGGGGGCCCTGAACCTGGCCTGGGACCGGCTGGCGCAGTCGGACTGCGCCGCTATCCTTGCCGGATTCGGCGATCAGTCGGGGCGACCGCTGGCCGAGCGGCTCGCGGCCTTACCAGTCGACGTCCAGACCTATCTCACGGGGCTCGTGTTCATCGACGGGTCGCGTGATGCGCCCTGCGTTGCCGGTGTCTTCGCCTTCACGACGCCCGGCACCCGTGTAATCCGGCTGTGCGTGGGCGCGGTGAAGCGCACCTGGCAGGAGAAGGCGGAGCACGCGGTCGTGAGCCTCATTCACGAGATGCTCCACACCCTCGGGCTCGGCGAAGACCCGCCGTCGTCGGCAGAAATCACCAGGCGGGTCTCTGCGGCCTGCCGGCGCCAGCGGTGAACGCCGCCATTACGAACCGCACGACAACGGCTTAAGGAGACCAGATCATGAGGAGATCATCGATAGTTGCATGTTTCATGTCGTACGTGGTGCTCGCCCTTGGCTGCGGCGTGTTCGGGCTCGTCCCGAAGACATTCGCTCAGAGTCCGGCCACGACCCTCTACTTCCTGCGTCACGGTGAAAATCAGCGGCGGCTTGTCGCCACCGGAGTCGGGACGTTCGCCGAGGTCTGTACGCCGGGCCGAACGTGCTGCGAGCAAGTGCTCAACCCGCTCGGCCTCGCGCGCCGCGACGCGCTGGCGGACTGGTTCCTGAAGCACGGGCTTGCTAAGGGCCTCACGCATCTCATCGCCACGAACAAACCGCGCACGGTCCAAACGCTCGCGGCGCTCGCGGTCGCGTCCGGGCTCGGCGGTGATCGGGATGGAGACGGCGTCCCGGACGGTACCGACGACGATCTCGTGCCCGGTGACGGGATTCACCAATACCCGGCCGACAAGCGCGAGTGCGATCCGGGATTCGAGGACACCATCGGGTCGAAGCCGAAAATCATCGCGGCGATCCTCGAGCTGCCTCCGGGCAGCGAGGCGGTGATCGCCAATCACAGCGAAACGCTGTATTCGATCATCACCGAGACGACGGGCATCGACACGAGCGACCCGGTGCTCTTTCCCAAAGAGGACGGTAGCAGCACGCGCGTCCGCAATTTCAACGATCTGTGGGTCGTGAAGCTTGTGGCGCCCGGAACCGGGCGGTTGGTCCATCATCACGTTTTCGACCTCGCTCTCCAGACTCGAAATGAGTAGACTCGCGTTTGTTCCCCGTAAAAAGGTGTCGGCGATGTTTCTGCCAACTAAGCACGGCATCGTCCTGCTTCTCCTGATCGCGTTGCTCGGCGCCGACGTCGCTGCCGCCCAGACCACGTCGGCGACGCTGTTCGGCGTGGTCACCGACGAACAGCGGGCAGTGCTCCGGGAAGCCGCGATTACCCTGACCAACCTCGATACCGGCTCCGAGCGAAGCGTCACAGCTGACGATCTAGGCGCGTTCCAGCTGGCTGGGCTCACTCCCGGACGCTACGAGCTGCGGGTGACGCGGTCCGGGTTTGCGGCCGCCATACACGCGCCCATCGCGCTGACGATGGGGGAAGAGGCGAGGATCGATCCCGTCCTGAAACTCGCTTCGATCGTTCAGACGATCACCGTCGACGAACCGAGAGTTGCCGGGGTCGAGCCGACGAAAACGGTGCTCGGCCGCACGTTCACCGAACGCGACATCGATGCGCTCCCGGTGCCAGGACGCGACTTCACGACGCTGGCCACGTTGACACCGGGCGTGCTTCCCGATCTCAACCAGGGTGGCGGCTCGGCTCCGAACCTGACCGGGTTCGCCACCGCGGCGCAGACCGGCCGCAACAACGCGATTCTGATCGACGGTTTGAGTCACGACGACGCCCTGCCGGGCGCGATGCGGGGGATCGTGTCGCTGGAGGCCGTGCGGGAGTTCGCAGTCTCGACCAACGGGTTCGCCGCCGAATACGGGCAGGCGTCTGGTGCGGTAGTCAATGTCGTCACCCGATCGGGAACGAACGTGCTCTCGGCGCGCGCGTTCTACTTTCACCGCGACGATGACTGGGACGCGACCCCGGGATCGGCAAAACTTGCGGTGCCGCCGGTCGACAAGGCGCGCCTCGAGCAACGAATCATCGGCGGCTCCGCGGGAGGGCCGCTGGTCAGGAGTCGCGCGTTCTTCTTCGGCTCGATCGAACACCTCGCTCGCGACACGGATCACATCGTCACGTCGAGCGTGCTGCAGGTGTTTCGTCCAGGAGCGGATCCACGGCTGCCGCAGCGCACCCGCAATCCGAACCTGCTCGGCCGGGTGGACCTCAACCTCGCTCGCAGCGACCGGCTGCTCTTTCGCTACCGATTCGATGGCAGCACGGCCACGAACCGGTTCACGGAAGCAGACGTGCGGCTGGGAACTGGCGAGCGCGCGCATGACCTGATCCGACGCGACCAGGATCTGGGACTCGTTCACACCCACATGCTCGGCCCGACTGCCTTCAACGAGCTCCGCGTGCTCTTCGGCCGGCGTTTCGTCGATCTCAACGTCGACGCCCATTGCGGGGTCGCCTGCCCGACCGAGAATCGTCCCAGCATCCTGCTCGGAAAGTCATTCAACCTGCCGCAGCAGCGAACCGAGGACCGGTGGCAGTTCGTCGACACGTTCACGCGGTCGATGAGCCATCGGAGCGGTCAGCACATGATGAAGGCAGGCGTCGACGTCAGCGTCATCCGCGACGTCAACGTCTTTCCGCTCAACTTCGCCGGAACGTTCACGTTCACAACCGATCGGCCTTTCGATCCGGCTGATCCCGCCACTTACCCGACACAGTTCACCCAGGGAGCCGGTTCACCGAACGTGGATGTGGACGACAACACGTTCGCGGTTTTCCTCCAGGACCAGTGGAGGCCCTCATCGCGGCTGACGCTCAACGGCGGCGCACGCTGGGACTACGAAGACGCCCCTGGCATCTCGCACGACCGTAACAACCTGGCACCTCGTCTTGGTTTGTCGTACGACCTCTCCGGCACAGCGACGACGATCGTCCGCGCGAGCTACGGTCACTACTACGATCAGGTGTTCCTGCTGGTCGCGCGTGAAGTGGAGCAGGCAGCCGGGATCGCGCAGGTATCGATCTCGAATCCCGGGTATCCGGATCCGCTGGGTTTCAACGAGCTGCGACGGTCGTCGCAACCGTTCCGTCCGAGCCTGACACGCTACGGCGATCGCAACAAGACTCCGCTGGCAGCGGAAGCGACAGTGGGGATACAGCGCGCCCTCGGCCAGAGGACGGTGATCGCGGTTGATGGTGTATGGGCCCGCGGCTGGCACCTGCTCGAGGGTCACGATCTCAACTACCCAGACCTGAGCGTACCGAATCGGCCTCGGCCCAACCCGGACTTCCGCGTGATCACCGCGTACGAGACGCGCGGGAACTCCTGGTACTCCGGCCTGCAGACCTCGCTCAGGACGCAGCATTCCAATCGGTTCTCGTACTACGTGGCATACACCCTCGCGACGTCGGAGCGAGACACCGAAGACTTTCGGTTCATGCCGCAAGACCAGCGCGACTACGCCGCCGACCGCGGACCGGGAGCGAACGATTCGCGGCAACGGCTCGCAGCGAACATGGCCGCGGATCTTCCTTATGGCTTTCAGTTTGCCGGGATACTGACCGCAAGGACTGGCTTGCCCTACAACATCACCACCGGCAGCGACACCAACCAGGACACGTTCACGACCGACCGTCCGCCGGGTGTCGGGCGGAATTCAGGCCGGGGCGATCCGTTCTGGCAAACCGATGTTCGCATCGCGAAGACGTTCAGGCTCCAGCGGACGCGGATCGAGGTGCTGGGAGAGATCTTCAACCTCGCCAATCATCGGAACTGGATCGGAAACGTCGGAAACCAGAGCTCGAAGCAATTCGGCCAACCCACTGCCGCGGCCGGTGCCCGGGAAATCCAGCTGGGCGTGCGCGTCGCGTACTGAGCGACCACAGGCTATGACGACACTGCGGCGAGCGATACGGTACTGACATTCGTCAACTGCGGCCGGATCCACCAGGCTGCCCGCCGTCCCCGCTTATCGTCCAGCCTTCTCGAAGAAAAACCAGCGGTGACCCTCGCAATCCTCCGCGCGATATCGCCGGCCAGGTGGGTCCGACTCGATCTCCGACAGAATCGTTGCGCCCGCCGCTTTGGCTCGTGCGAAGTGCTCTCCAAGGTTGTCCACGTAAACGAGCACGCCATCGATAATCCAGGGCACGGCCGACCACCGACGAGCCTGCTCGCACACCTCCCGGTGTCGTTTCGGCCCGTGATAGTCGGGCGTCGGCGACGCCAGCATGATCAGTCCGTCACCGGCCGTCATCTCGCCGTGGGAGAGTCGCCCGTCCGGCGCGGCAAGACGCACGGTTTCCCGGAAGCCGAATGCGCGGTGAAGCCAGTCCAGGGCCGCCATCCCGTCTTCGTAGGAGATCATCGGAATCACGCCTGGCCCAATGCCGATGGGCGCAGGCTTGGTGGCGGCACTGCGCTTCCGTGTCGTCGTCTTTCGACGGGCTGGACGGCGCCTGTTCCTGGCAACGGCGCTGCCAGCCGACGACTTGCGCTTTCGAGTGGCTGAGGGGGTTCGTGGCGGGGATCGCTTCATGGATCGACTCCGTGTTGGCCAGAAGGCCGATTCCGCGCATCGGCGACGTCATTCAATCCTGAGTACGCCTCGCATCGTCGCCCAATGCCCGGGGAACGAGCACACGAAGGGGTACTCGCCCGGCTCGCTGGGAGCGTCGAACGTCACGACCGTCGACTCGCCCGCGTTCAGCAGTCGCGAGGCGACGAGAACGTTCGGGGAATCCGGCACGAACCCGCGCAGCTGTGCGTTCGGTTCGTTCAACGATCCGAACAACTCCTTCTCGTACTGCGCCACGGTACCGCGCCTGAATATCACGATGTTGTGCGGCATGTCGTCGGTGTTGTTGAGGGTGATCTCGATGCGTTGCCCTGGCCGCGCGGTGATCGTGGTCTGGCTGAACTTCATCTGACCGCTGATCACACCGAGGGCAATCGCCACGGCGCCGGGACTTCCCGTGCCGGGCGCAGTAACCGACGGTGCTCCCGATCCGGCGGCAGCTGACGGCACCCTTGACTTCATGAGGTCCGCGACCGGGCTGTTGGCAAGCAGGAACTGCTGTGCGATCGCGACGGTCGGCACGATCTCGCGACGGCGTCCCCCCTCCCACGCTTCCTCGATCTTCGCGCGCCACTCACCTTCGAGGCGGATGGTGAAGCCATCTCCGGCGATGACCATGCCGGTCAACCCGGATCCCTGTGCGAGCGGCGCCACACCGGGCGCTGGTGCCGGATCGGGGACGAACCCGCCACGGCCGTTCACGTTCGAGATGCGCACGGCGATGACGTTCGCCCCCGCGGTGAGGACGCCGGCAGGGATGCTGTACTGTCGCGGCAGGTTGCGTGACGTGGACGTGGCGCCGATGCGGACACCGTTGACGTAGGTGACGTCGGAATCGTCCACGATTCCCAGCCGGATCTCGGCCGGCTTGCCTGCGACGTTCGCCGGCACATCGATCGACCGCCGGAGCCAGATGGTGCCGACGTGATCGCCGATCGCGGTCTCGCTCCAGACCCTCGGGGCCGGGACGACTTTCCAGTCGGCATCCGGGACCGACGATGCCGACCAGTCGACGCCACTGCCCCGCTCGCCACGCGCGCCACGGACCGCGATCCTCATCACCTCGGGAAGCCCGACGTCGTCTGCGTAGGCCTTCAGGAAGCCTTCCTGGTGCCGGGTGGCCGCGATCCAGACCGCCTCCGGCAGCCACTCATCCCCGATGACCGCCTGATCCTTGCTGATCCGATAAATGTCGCGGCCGGCTTCGACGGACGCGGGCATGCGCGAGAGCACCAGCAGCGCGTTCAGGCGCACGTTCAGATCCGTGTCGCTGAGAACACCGGCGGAGAGCATCGCCGCGACCGCCTCGTGGGTCGGCGGCAGTACCGACTGCGCCGCTTTGCGCACGCCGGCCGCCGGGTGCGACAGCGCGCGTCTGGCGGCATCGAGCGCGGCCGCGTTGGTACCGTCGAGCGCCCCGAGACCGTGGAGCGTCCACAGCGCGTGGACCGCCGGGGAATTCAGCCCGATCGTGTCGACCGAACGGTCGTTGACGATCGCGATGATCTGCGGAACGACATCCGTCTTTCCTCGCTCCACGATCAGGCGCTGGGCCGTCGTCCGCCAGAACATGTTGTCGTGACGAAGCGCCTGCACCAGCTCGAGCGGCCGGTTCGCGCTCAGCGAGAGTGGCGTATAGGGCTTCGCATTTTTCCACACGAGCCTGTAGATGCGGCCGCGATCGTGCTCGCGCAGCGGCGTGTCGTACGCGTTGCCGACGCCGTTCTGGAACGGATGTTCCCGGGCAATCGGACCGATCGGTGTCGGGTTGTGCTGGATGATGAAGTCGTAGAAATCGAGGAGCCACAACGCGCCATCAGGCCCGACTTCCGCGTGGACCGGCGCAAACCACTCGTCATCGCTTGCGGCGATGTTCCAGCCGTCCTTCTCGGCGAAGCCGGAGCCCTGTCGCTCGACGATCGCCCGATGGACGACGTGGCCGGTGGGCTCGTTCACGAACGCGATGCGGTTCCAGTATTCCTCGGGGAAGCCGCGCGCCGTGTAGAAGCTGTGTCCTGCCGCCGCGGTGAACCCGCCCTGCACGTCCACCTGCCGGACTTTCTGGGTGTTCGCCTGCATCGCGTAGTGGCCGTCGATCTTTTTCTTGCCATCGCCGCTCAGGCCGGAGACGCCCTGGTAGTACGGCCGCGGAATCGCGACGTAGACGCTGTGCTCACCGTTTGCCGTGGAGCCGAACAGGTCGAACGTCTCGTTGAAGGCGAGCCCCCACGTGTTGTTCGTGAAGTTCGCCATGTGCTCCAGCCGGTTGCCGTCGCGCGAGAAACGATAGAGGGCCTGGTTGAAGTTGAGCGCCTGCCCGCCGACCGTGCCGTTGAAGCCCGAGTAGCCGACGGCACCCCAGATCCAGTTGTCGAGCCCGTACTTCAGGTTCGACGCCAGCGCATGGGTATCGCGGATGCTCCAGCCCCGGATTAGCGACTCGCGCAGGTCGGCCTTGTCGTCGCCGTTCGTGTCTTTCAACGCGACCATCTCTCCCGCCTGCGAGACGATGATGCCGCCATTGGCGAACACGAGGCTGCTGACGATCGTCAGCTTGTCGGCGAAGACGGTCGCCTTGTCGGCCCGGCCGTCGTGATTCGTGTCTTCCAGGATCTTGACGACGTCGTTGCCCTGGCCGGCGGGCTGCGGGTTATTGGGATAGTCCTTTGTCTCGGCAATCCAGAGCCGGCCGCGCTCGTCCCACGCCATCGCCTCCGGGTTGCCGGCGACGAGCGGCTCGGCCGCGAACAGCTGCAGCTCGAAGCCGGGCGGGATCTGCATGTGCTTCGCGGCTTCGGCTGTCGAGAGCGGCTGCTGGAACCTTGGCGCGGGACTCCGGCGCTCGTAGTTCGGGACCGGCGCCGGGGCGTCCGAGTACTGCAGCGGCGCGATCGCGAGCGCCGACAGCCGGGCGGCAACGTCGGCGCCAATCGCCCAGGTGATCGCGTTCTTCAGGAGCGCTTGAAAGGTCGGATGTCCCCACACCCGCTCGTCGTGGCCATAGGCGGTGTAGAAGACGCGGCCTTTCCCTTGCGTGCGGACCCACGTCCACGGCTCGCGGCCGGCGCCTTCGGCCCGCTCCATCAGGATCGTGCGATCCGGGCTGAGCTTCGTGTGCACGTAAGTCTCGTCCCAGGCCTGGAATGGCTGGAGCCCCGCCAGCACCGGGTGCGACGGGTTGACGAACGTTGCCATGAACTCGCCGGTGCCATGCCGCTCGAACTGCGCGCCCAGCAGGCCGGCGTAGGCCGCGGAGTTCTGGAAGCAGAAGGACGCCGAGTGGAGCGCGATCAGCCCCTTGCCCCCAGCTACGAAATCGATCAGCGCCTTCTCCTGCGACGCGGCGATCGCCCGGTGATTCGAGTAGATCAGCAGCGCGTCGTACTTCGCGAGGGTGGCCGCGTTCAGATCGGCGGCGTCGGTCGTGTAGGAGAAGTTGAAGCCGTCCGGCGCCAGCGCCGCCTTCAGCATCGGCGCGAATCGATCAGAGTCGTGATACCAGCCGCCGGCCTTCGGATTGGTTGCCTCGGTCGCGCGAGTGTGCCCGAGGAACAGGACCTCGACCCGTTTCCCCTCGACTCCACGTAATCGAGCGTCGCTCAGGACCGGGCCGATCGCGAGCGCATGCGCCGTCAGCAGCACACCCGCAAGCAGGGCGGCCGCGGGGAGGAGAGCAATCGTGGGTCGTCTGCGCATGGCGTGACCCGCGTATCATGACGCCTTCGTGATGCCGTTGAAAGCCGGCACCGCGTGCACCGCGATTCCGACACGACAACCGTCCCAAGACCAAAACAAGAAAACCTCCTGAACTCGTGGCCCTCCTGTGGAATTTGGGCGGCTGTCGTAGCGAAAAAGCGAGGAGCCCGCGGAGAAGGCTAGGACGAACTGCTGATCAGCTAGGTCGTGACCGAGATCGTGTAAAACAACAGAAGCGATCCGCCTGCTGATGGCTCACGAAAGGAGCCGCCATGTCCTTCACCCGAATTCTTACCCTGAGCCTGCTGCTCGGACTCGCCGTACCCGCGGTGGCACGGGCCGACGGCCTGTTCGTTCCGTTCATTGGCGTGAACTTCGGCGGCAACTCGGGTCGAGCGCTCTCGGCGGCGATCGATGCCGAACGCCTCGACTGGGGCATGAGCCTGGCTTACATGGGCGGGGGCGTGCTCGGGCTCGAGGCGGATCTCGGGAACAGCCCGGATTTCTATGGCAAGACCGATCTCGGCGGCAGCAGCGTCCTGACCGCGACGGGAAATCTCGTGTTCGGCATACCTATCGGCGGCCAGCGGGGTGTGGGATTTCGCCCGTACGCCCTGGCAGGCCTCGGCGTGATTCGGTCCAAGGTCGACGTGCTTGGAGAAACCCTGAGCCGCGATGAAAGCGACTTCGCGTGGGACTTCGGTGGCGGCGCGATGTTCTTCTTCGGAACCCACGTGGGACTTCGCGTGGACGTGCGGTACTTCCGTACCTTCAATGATCTGGGATTCGATTTCATCGACCTGATCGATCGCCCGCGGAACCTGGACTTCACGAGGACGTCGACGGGACTCATTTTGCGATTCTGAAGAGGGATGCGCATCGTTCCGATGGTGGCGCTGCAGCACGAATGAGACGGGATCCGGGGTCCGGGGTCCGGGGTCCGGTTGCGCAGGGTCCGGGAAGGCCGGTGGCACTCAGAGGCACCTGAGCCAGGTACAAGCAGGTGGTTGCCTCTGGTTACCACCGGCCTTCCCCCGGACCCCGGACCCCGGATCCCGGATCCCGTCTCGCGCAGCGCCCCTCCGCCCCTCCCTTTTCACACGTGGAGGCTTCGTGTCGTGGATTGTCCGCAACATCCACCGCATCATGCTCGTCTCGGGCGCATTGACCTTCACGGTGGTCTACGCGCTCATCGCTCCGGAAGCGGCGCTTCGAGCGACGTTCGGTGAGAGCGTTGGCGGCGCGGTTGCGGACGTGGTCGTCCGAAACTGGGGCGCCCTCGTCGGGCTGATCGGACTCATGCTGGTGTACGGCGCGCGCCGGCCCGAGGTTCGTCCGCTGGTACTCGTCGTCGCGGGCACGAGCAAGGCCATCTTCGCGGCCCTGGTACTGTCGCATGGCGGCCTCTTCCTTTCCCATCAGGCCGGGATCGCGGTCGCCGTCGATCTGATGTGGGTCGGGGTGTTCACCGCATATCTCGTCGCATCGCGCAAGGTCGCCGCTCGTGCGGCCAGCATCGACGCGGCACCTTCGGTGTGACGCTGCGCTCCGAGATTGGCCGGGTCTTGCGCACGATGCCGGCATCATTGAAAGATCGTCTGACACACGCAGGTCCCGCACCTGAGTCGGAGGTCTGATGGCGAGGTCTACAGCTGAAGTGCCCACGCGCCCGTTCGGGCGAACGGGAATCCCGGTTTCGATCCTGGCCCTCGGCGGCTGGCATCTCGGCCTGCCGAAGACCGAGCGCGAGTCGACCCGGCTCGTCCATGCCGCCATCGACGGCGGCATCACCTTCATGGACAACGCCTGGGACTACAACGATGGTGTCAGCGAGACCCGCATGGGCAAGGCGCTGGTCGGCCGCCGCGACAAGGTCTTCCTGATGACCAAGGTCTGCGTGCACGGCCGCGACGCGCGCACGGCGATGAAGCAGCTCGAGGATTCACTCCGCCGCTTGAAGACGGACTATCTGGATCTCTGGCAGATACACGAAGTGATCTTCGACGATGAGCCGGCGAAGTATTTCGCGCCGGGGGGCGCGGTGGAAGCGCTCGATCGCGCCCGCCAGCAGGGCAAGGTACGGTTCGTCGGGTTCACCGGGCACAAGGATCCGGATCTGCACCTCGAGATGCTCGCGCACGACTATCCGTGGGATGCGTGCCAGCTGCCGCTCAACTGCTTCGACGCGTCGTTCCGGAGCTTCGAGCAACGGGTGCTTCCGGAGTTGAACCGCCGCGGGATCGCGCCGATCGGCATGAAGAGCCTCGGCGGCGACGGCCGTCCGGTGAAGGCAAAAGCCGTCACACCGCAGGAGGCGATCCGCTACGCGCTGAGCCTGCCGATCGCAACGCTGGTCAGCGGCATCGACACGATGCGGGTCCTGCGGCAGAACCTGGCCATCGCCCAGGGCTTCCGTCCCATGAGCGAGCGTCAGCGGCAGGCGCTGGTGCGGCGTGTGAGCGCGAAAGCGGTCGACGGACGCTTCGAGCTGTACAAGATCTCCGCGGCCTTCGACGGTAACGAGTCACGGCGCCAGCACGGGCTGCCGCTGATGGACGAACTGTCCGCGTAG